>ERZ1673752.5120-NODE-5120-length-10213-cov-20.200138_pt1 | contig 10213 bp, 10 predicted proteins | sample MGYA00580195_ERZ1673752 | MGnify/ENA primary metagenome ERZ1673752 (study PRJEB41218, sample SAMN15661744) | gut metagenome | host: Homo sapiens | place: Canada: London | collected 2015-08-20/2019-03-30 | study: EMG produced TPA metagenomics assembly of...
GGATAATTTCAAGACAAAATTAAGGGGTGTATTCTCCTTTTTCTTCAAATATTTTTTCTAAGCGCTTGATTCCACGCTCAATACTTTCTTTGATTGTGGGAACAGAGCGTCCTTCATTCTTGGCAATTTGTGACAGACTCATACCGAGAAAATAATGTGCATATATCCGCTGCATTTGCTTTTCCGGTAAGGTTGCAAGCCCTTGATACAGCATAGCAATCGTCCGCTGCTGCTCCAAAATCTCGTAAGGTGACAGCTGCTCTGACGAAATACCTTTCTCAATTCCGTTGTCCGCATCCAGAGAGTAGAACGCCTTGTACCTGCGGAGGTATCGCTGGTAGCTTTCTTCCTTACGTCTGAAATCCTCCAAAACAGCAAACACCTCGTCCGGCACCTCAACGATATTGTCCGTCGTATAATACGGGTAATAATCCCGCAGATTGATTGTTTTCATGGTTAACCTCCGATCTCGATTTGTGGTTTGAATGGCAAAATCGAAATCAGAGGGAGGAGAGCGGCAATGGATTGATCCGTTAAGCAACTCTCCATATAACAAAGACCGTACCAAGACAAAGCATGGTACGGTCAGGCGGTATGTTGTATTATTGTAAAAGGGAAAATTTAGTTGAGGATAGTCAAATAATAAGCGTGTTGAAATCCACCGCAATCGATTCTTTGCAGATCGCGGTGCAACAAAACGCTTCCTTAAACGAAAGAGTCCGTCTTATTTCTCTTGTTTCTTACGGACCATTGCTTTTTCATGAGTTTGACCCTCCGCTCCACTGCGCAACAACGACGAATCTTTCGTTTTGCGCAAAAATCATTTACCAAAAACGAGAGCTTTCATCTAATACACCGGTTCTTTCTATATATAAATTTACGAGCCCGTTGCTGTCATTTTTCACGGTCTTGATTCTCCGCTATTAACCGGCAGGAAGCCGCAAAAGGGCAGTCCTTCTGTTTTCGCTCTTTCAGCAGCTTAAAGGAATCGTCGCTGATCGTATGTTCCATCTTGCAGGCTTCTTCCTCCGCAATCGCAGTATCAACACCGGCACCGGCAAGGTGCTTCGCAAAATACTGATAGCGTTCATAGAGTTTTTCCGCCGTTTTTTGACCCAAATCGGTAAGGTGCAGAAAGTGGTCGCTATCTTTCGTGAGAAAACCTCCTTTGCGTAACAACTTTACTGCATGACTGACGCTGGGTTTGGAAACGCCCATGTAAGCGGCGACATCAACGGAGCGCACTTTACCGTTATCCTTTTGCAGAATCAGTATTGCTTTTAGATAATCTTCCCTGGAGGAATGTAGAACCATAAAGCACACCTCCTATTAACGCTGTATATTTCTGTGGTATCGTACTTTCCCTTTTTCAAGGTAAAGAACATTGTCAGCAGCTTCTGCAATCAGCTCCATATCATGGGTGATAAGCAAAATGCAGCAGCCTCTTTCAGCAAGTCTCTTCAACAACTTGATTGTCATGCGCATATTGAATCCGTCCAGACCGCTGGTTGGCTCATCGAACACCAAAAGCCTTCGCTCACTCGCCGCCGCCAGCGCCAAAAGCAGACGTTGTTTTTGACCACCCGATAGGGATGCGGGATGACGATCCACAAGATCAGACAAGCCCATTTCGCGCAACAGGGAAAGGGACGTTTCTTTCCGCTCTGCTGTTTTCTTTTTTCCAAGGAAAAATTCATCCAGCACGGTAGGTGCATAAAGTTGATAGTCCGAATCCTGCTGTACAAAGAAGGATTCCTGCGTGCGGCGTTTCCTCTTTAGCAGTTCGTTGTTTAGTGAAACTGTCCCTGTTGCCCGATATAAACCGGTAATAATGCGGCAGAGGGTAGATTTACCTGTGCCGTTTGGCCCGGCGATTGCGAGGATCTTCCCGCTCTTTGCCGTAAGATTTACTTCATCCAAAATCTGCCGCCTGTCCAATATGCAGGAGATTGCGGACACCTGCAAAGTGTCATCCTGATCCTGCCGATAGGCCCCACCCACGCAAAAGGTCGGGGCGTCAAAGGGGCGAAGTCCCATTGACGCCATTTTCTTTGCAGTCAGAGACAGCGCTTCTTCTCGGTTATAAACGGCAGCAATCGCTCCGTCCTCCATGAAAAGAAGCCTGTCAAAGGAATCCCGCACATAGTGAAAGCGGTGCTCCGAAAGAATAATCGTATGTCCCGCCGTTTTCAGGCGGTAAAGCAATACTCCGAGACGTACCATTGCTTCGCTGTCCAAATTTGCAGACGGCTCGTCTAACACAATAACTTTTGGCTCCATCGCACAGACGGAGGCGATAGCGACAAGCTGCTTTTCGCCGCTGGAAAGAGGAAAAATTCTCCGATCAGCGAGACGTTCAATATCCATTTGTTTGCAAACCGCGTTCAAGCGTTCCTGCATAACCTCGCGTTTTAGCGGAATGTTTTCCATTCCCAACACGATTTCATCCGTTGTATTGGTGGCAAAAAACTGACTGCGAGGGTCTTGAAAGACGCTGCCCACCATCGTCCCTAAACGATGGATCGGCATTTTAAGCGCATCATCTCCATCAAGGATATATTCACCATCAATCTCACCCGGATAGAAGCTTGGGCAAAGCCCATTTAGAACGCGGGTCAGCGTGGTTTTACCACATCCGCTTTTGCCTGAGATAATCACAAGCTCGCCTTTTTTCACATGAAGATCGATGCCTCTGATCTGCCCCCTTGCTTCGTTTGTGTTCTCATAGGAAAAAGACAGGTTTTTCAGTTCGATCAAAATACACCTCTCCTTTCCAATAGAAATACAGCCGTTGGAATCAGTAGTGCCGTCACGCAGAACAGGGCATCTTTTACCGTAAAGCGGACAGGGCGATAGGAAACCGTCTCCCCTGAAAAACGTACCCCGCGCACCGTCATAGAGGCGGAGAGTTCTTCGGCAACCTTTGTCGTGCGCAGAATAAGAGGAATCAGTATGTATTCCACCGTTGAAGGAAGATGGATTATCGTATGTAACACACCTACCCCGATCCCACGAAATCGCTGTGAGGCGCGAATTGCGTGATACTCATTCCCTATGGTCGGGAAGAAACGAAGCAGAACAGCAAGCCCGATTCCAACCGCTTTCGGCATCCGCATGGCCTGTAATGAGGCCAGCAGGGAGCCGGTAGGCTCTTTTGCAAGGCAAATTGCAAAAGATAATGGTACGATTGCCTTTCGCCCAATGACGCCCATATTTGAGAACGCCAGCCCCAAAAAGTAAAAGCGTTCGTCAAGAAGAAGCTGTACCCCTATCCATGCAAAGCCCGTCAACACGATGTACACAGACAGAAACAATAGGGTATATTGCCCCTTTCGCAGGGTGAGTTGCAAGATCATACACCACACGAACAGGCACAGCCCTCCTATGTTTGAATGGATCAGAATAATTGCTGCTACACCGGTCAAAAGGTGTGCAATCCATGTCCTCGGATCAATGGTCGTTCCGATTTTTGTGTTCTCTGCGTTCATGCGACACCAGCAGGCTTAAAGTGCTTTCCTAACATTCTGATACCAAGCAGATAACCGCCAATACAAAGAATCGCCGTCACGCCAAGAGAAATCAGAATATTTTGCGGGGCGCACCAAAACTCTGCCATCTGATTGACCGACGCTGCTGCCGTTGCCTCGTCCATACCCAAATCCATGTAAATCTTGACGTAGCTTGCGCGGAACAGGAACAGATTCAAGGTGCTTCCCATTGCGTTCATGCACCACATGAGGACATGAGGAATGGCGGGGCGCACCTTGCTCTGATAACCGTTCCCCAACATAATCAGCTCATTGATGACGCCCAAAATGTAAAAATACATTGCGGCATAGGCGCTGCCGGAGATCAGCATATAGGTACCGTATAACGCGGCGATGATGAACTGTGTTCCAATTTTCGGGCACTTACGGATCATCAGCACATAAACGATACCATTAACAAGGCCAATCAACCCCGGTTCGAGGAAATAGAGAAGCTGCATATTTATTGTAAAGGGCAGCATAATGAGATAGCCGATGCCGATCATCAGGCAGGATAATACTATAACAAGAACGAACTCCTTGAGACTCAAAAACTTGGATTTCATGTTTTTCCTCCTCTTATGATTGTTTGAAAGTATAATTGCCAGCTTGATTTTGCAATTCCCATAAGCGGGAATACAGCCCCTTCGTACCCACAAGCTGATCGTGGGTGCCTCGTTGTGTGATCCTTCCGTTCTCAATAACAAGAATCTGTTTTGCACTTCGCACGGTTTTGAGGCGGTGTGCAATCATAATCACCGTGCGTTCTTTGGATATTTCATCTAATGCTTTTTGCACCATTGCCTCGTTATCCGCATCAAGAGATGCAGTAGGCTCGTCCAGAAGTAAGATAGGTACATCCTTCAAAAATGCCCGAGCCAAGGAAACACGCTGCCGTTCGCCGCCGGAAAGTGTCGCGCCGCCTTCACCCACGATCGTGTCGTAGCCTTCGGGCAATGCGGAAATGAAAGCATGGCAGCGCGCTTTCTTGCAGGCTTCCATCATTTGCTGTTCGGTGATCCTCTCATTGCCAAAGCACAGGTTTTCCCGTATTGTGCCTCTGAACAGATAGGCGTTTTGCATGACCATAGATACTTGTGAAAGCAGGCTTTCCGGCCTAATGCTACGCAATTCACTCCCGGCAAAATGCACTTGCCCCTGCTGGTGATCCCAAAAGCGCGCCATCAACCGCAGAAGTGTTGATTTCCCGCTCCCAGAGGGTCCAACCAGCGCGGTAAGCGCCCCCGGCGGGGTTTCAAAGCTCACGTCACAGATTACGTCATTGTCGTTTGCATAGCGGAAAGATACACCATTGAAAGCATAGTTGTCACCATGATCGACCTCAATCTCGCCGGATGGGTCAGGCGTTGTCATTACTTTGTCCAGCCGTTCCCCGGAAAGCGCCATACCTCGCAGCGCAGAAATACTGCTCACGAGAGTGAGAGCCGGTTCTGTCAGTTTGGTTGCAATAACAAGGAATCCCGCAAAGTTTAGTACGGTGAGCTTTCCTCCCATCAGCAGATACAGTCCCACCGCAGCCGTCACGGGTACAACGAATTTAACAAGGGATGCGCATAGAGTAGACAGGCTCCCTGCAACCGCTTCATCCCGCAAGGATTCTTTTCGCAGGTCGGCAAACGCGTTTTTCAGCGCATCGAATCCGTCACCGGCACGATGATATGCTTTGAGGTCTTTCATTCCGTGCAAGTATTCGTTAAGCTGTGTTGCCGCCCTTTCTTTGGCCTCCATAACCCGACGGCTGTGTTTTTCCTTTAGCTTTGCAATTTGCAGCATTAGAATTGCGCAGATTGGCAGGATTGAAAAGATTGCCGCAGCCATCCGCCAGTCAAAAACGAGCATACAAACAAAGGAAAGGATCAGTAAGACGCCCACACCAATAGGGTAAGGCAGCCAAAAGCACATGGTATATTCCACGTTGGCAAAGTCGCTGGCAAAAGAGCTGATCAACTCGCCTGATTCTTTTGAAGAAAAAAAGCCGAGATTTTGCCGACGCAGCTTTTGGATATATGCGATTCGCTTGTCGGCCGTATCGTTGTACGCCCGCCCATACGTGTTGTAGTATGAAATCAACTCTATAACGTATTGAAGCAGAACATAGCCAAGTCCGATGACAGCAATTATAGTTAGCTGCGAAATATCCAGCGTATAGGGCGGGTAGAACGCCTGCCCCAACAGGTAAATCGCCATATATGCAAGGATTGCAGGAAGAACACTACATGCTTGCGACAAGAAAATCCATAGCACCGGCGCAATAATCTGTTTCGGATGATGGAAGGTAAACTGTTGTATCATCTTACGCATAAGCAGTCCCTCCTTTCATTTGCCAGTTTTCAGTTTCATTCTGGAGCTTCCACAGATGCGCATATAATCCGTTTTGTTCCAGCAGCTCATAGTGAGTTCCACTTTCCTGAAGCTGCCCATTCTCTAACGTAAAAATGCGGTCTGCGTCCTGAATGGAGTAGAGACGATGGGCAATCATCAAAACGGTTTTTCCTTCCAAAAGCTCCGCCATACCTTCCCGTAAAGCGAGTTCGTTTTCCGCGTCGGTAAAGGCCATCGCTTCATCCAAGACAACAATAGGAGCATCTTTTAAGATTGCTCTTGCGATGGCGATCCGCTGGGCTTCGCCGCCGGACAGCTTGTGTCCGCCATCTCCCAGCCGTGTTTCATAACCGTCCGGCAAGGAGAGAATGAAATCGTGACACCTTGCGGCTTTGGCGGCCCGTTCGACATCCTTGCGGTTCACGCTGCGGTGCATGGCAATGTTGTCAAACACGCTTTCTGCAAAGATATGTGTGTCCTGAAAGACAAAGGCCACTGTATCCATCAAGGCTTCCATTGAATAATCCCGGATGTCACGACCTGCGATACGGATCGAACCGCTTTCCACATCCCAAAAACGTGCGATAAGCTGGCCTACTGTTGATTTGCCCCCGCCGGACGGCCCTACAAGAGCAGCAAAACTTCCGACCGGGATTTCCATTGACAGGTGATCAAGCGCCATGCGGCGTAGTGGGTCAGCAGCATTTTGGTAGGAAAAGCTCACGTCTTTGAACACGATACCGGCGCACTCCTTCGGTGCAGATTCCACGCCCTCGGACAAAGGCTGCATATTCAGCACCTCGTCGATCTGATCCATGCGCACCGACAGGTTCCGCAGGTCAGCGCCAAACTCCACCAGCTCCATCAAAGGTGCAATGCACGCGGGGCCTACAATCAGGAACATCAGCAGATCCATCATTAAGGCGTGGTCGCCGGGATTTCGATATAACAAAAAGCAACCAACGGGCAGAAGGAAGGCCAATACTGAAATGGTAATCGTTTTATATGCACCGAAAATTGGCGTGACACGTTTCAGGTATGCTTTCCAATGATTTCTGTTTCTCTCTATCAGATCAGTCAGGCGGCGGGCGGCCGCTTCCGGCCTCCCGAAGATTTTTTCCTCCTCCATACCCGCAACGTATTCAAAAAATGCGGCGTCCAATTCCGTTGAGGATCGGTTCAAATCACTCCATATCTTTTGTCCCTGCTTCCCGCCAAAAGCAGAAAACTGGATGATAAACGCAAGCGTCAACGCGATGAAAATCGTCAACGACAGAACGATGTTGATAGAAAACATCATCACAGCAAATGCGCCTAACAGCAGTCCTGCTCCGAAAATGTTGGGAACATCGTGAGCAATAATATTCTCCATTTTTTCAATATTCTCATTCATCATCTTCTGTGTTGCACCGGCCTGTCCTCCGGTATAGAATCCAAGATTCAACCGGCCCATGTGACTGAGAATACGCATACGCAAATCATAGAGTGCGTTAAATGCACAAGCATGGCAGGAAAAGCTGCCGATAATGGACAGAACAATGCCCAATGCAATACTGCCTACTGTAATCGCTGCCAGCGTCCAGAGTTCATCAGTCGACGGCCCGGACATTCCTTCCAGCGACGCAATCAGGAAAACCCGAATAATTCGATAGACTGTATAAAATGGCACACCGGATAATAGAACGCTAAGCGCAGAGCAGATCACGCCAAATATATATTTCCCCGGACTGCAACGCGCAGTTTGAAACACACGGAGGATGACGTTTTTCTTTGTTCCCCGCATAGTACTCCTTTCTTGGGATTTTGTTTTTTGATTGTCCCTTAGTGGTTTTTAGTTAGACAATGCTAACCAAGGAACATTATACTGAAACTCATTACGCTGTCAACAACTCCAAAAGTGCCTAAAAGTTATTTTTGGATAAACTTGATTCATTCAAGAAACGTTGATTTTCTGGCATTTTCGTGCTAAAATAATTTTATCTGGTTACACTTGACTAACCAAATTATGTGCCAAAACAAAAACAAGTGTGCCGAAACAGAACGACCAAAGGAGCCATGAAATGATTACAATACATAGTGTCGAAGAAATGTTAAACTTCTATTCGCTTCTTGGCGGCGTCAGGCAAGAAACCGTAAACGGCTTTTGTTATGTATTTCCAAAGCAACGATCCAAAGTTCGTTTTTGGGGAAATCTTCGTAATTTTTCCGTGGCAGATGCCGACTTTGTATATCCACACGATACCATTATCCGTTCTCAATTCAGCCAACGGTATATTGGCATCGGGATAAGCGAACAGGGATCGGTTGAGGCATACACACAAAGAAAGCAGATGCTTCATTTTGGTGAGGGCGTTCATGCCTTTGTGTCTGATTCTCCTGTTCCGTTTTTTATGAGGATCACCGGAGGACAACGGCTAATGTTTCAGGGACTTTATTTTCAGGAGGCTTTTTTCACGGAGAATAAAATCCCTCTCTATGATAGTTTCTGGCGGGATGCAAAAGACACGATTCACGGCACGAACATCCACATGCCGGAACTTGTGTCTATTTATCGTCGCATTAAACAATGCCGTCTAACCGGTCTTGCCTTTGACACATGGTTTCACGGTCTGGGAATGGAAGCTGCCGGGTATTTGATCGACCTTGTCCATCAGTTGTCCGTGCAGCCTCCGGTTTATCTTGATGAAGCCGAAATCCGCGCGGTAGAAGAAGCGAAAAGCATTATACAGAATAAATTGAAAGCCCTTCCTTCCATCATTGAGATTTGTAGAGAGGTCGGCACTAATAAGAATAAGCTGCAAAAAGGGTTCAGGCTAATAGAGGGAAAGAGCGTTGCAGAATATATCCGAACAGTTCGTATGGAACGTGCGCTTGACCTGTTAGAGGAAAATGCTTTTTCTATCCATGAAATCGCTCATGAAGTGGGATACCACGGCATCAGCAATTTCTACTCCGCTTTTCATCATACTTTTGGCGACACCCCAGCAGCAGTAAAAGAAATGATTATAAAAAAATAGGCGATTTTGCTCAGGTGTATTGTGGGAGGTGATACTGTGAAGCGGCGAGCTGAAAAAATGAACTTCAAACCATTCGGACAGGCCACTAAAGCCGCAAGGGAGCGAAATCTGACCCGCAGGGAACTTGCGGCGCAGATACGCATTTCTCCCCGATATGTCGCCTCTATTGAAAACAGCGGGCAGACCCCCAGCCTGCAAGTTTTTTATCGCCCCGTCATCTGCTTAGATATGTCTGTCGATCATTTTTTTCTTCCTTGTTCTCCGTTCTTTTGGCAAAGCCAACTTTCCGTTGTGGCAAGGGATAGAGGATCTGGTTTTCAAAAGAATCTGCCTCAACTTTTTGTGTGTGAGATTACGAGCACGCTGCTGTTATTTTTCGCGGTCTTGATTCTTCGCCATTAACCGGCAGGAATCCGCAAAGTGGCGGCAGGTCTTATGTTTTCGCTCTTTCAGCAGCTTAAAGGGATCGGTATGATCCAATTATTTCGGCGACTGCTGTTCGGCGGCTTTGTGTACCTACTGTACCGCCGGTCAAAGGATAAAAACCTGTTGCCGTTCTTTATTGCTCACGCGATAGGAGAAGTTTTCGGCATGGGGATCATTTCGTATTTTTGGACATAGGGGGAGAAATCTATTGTGGACACTATTTTTACTTTCGACGTTGTTTGGGCAGTTTATGGGCTGATCGATCTGTTTGGGTTTCAGGCTGTCATTCCGAAAAAGTTTTAGGGAAAGACATGGACAAAAAAATATACGCAGTCACAAGATCTCAGCTGGATATTGCTGGGTATTCCGTGTATGATACTTGCCTACATTGCAAACACCTGTGAAATTGAGCTTTTCATAAGAATTCTTTTTTCAACTGCCTCCGTATACTCCTGATCCAGCTTATTCAGCTTATCAAGATAGCTCAGAACATTCCCCTCGTACACAGAGGCGTTTTCGCCATCGATCCGGACCAGTGCATCCGCAATCGCATTGCACAGTACATTGGCATTTTTCAGGGAAAGCCAGACATGTTCATCCAGTTCTTCCTCATGTTCCCCATCGCCATGGTCATGCCCGATCATTTCTTCGCAGATTTCTTCGGCGTCAAGGCCTGCAGGATAAAAGGTCGGCCAGGACGTCTCAAGATCAGTAATGGCTTCAAAGCTTTCGTTGCTCATCCGGATATGGAAATGCTCTGCTTTTTCAGGCTCGATCATGTGGTCGTTGAGCTCAATAAAGCCGGGTGTCCCGGCATCTTTGTGATGAATTATAAAGGGTTATTCCACATTCAGAATACATTAAAGTTCTCATGCATTACACATCGTTGTAGAGCGTCAT
>ERZ1673752.5121-NODE-5121-length-10210-cov-17.029345_pt1 | contig 10210 bp, 14 predicted proteins | sample MGYA00580195_ERZ1673752 | MGnify/ENA primary metagenome ERZ1673752 (study PRJEB41218, sample SAMN15661744) | gut metagenome | host: Homo sapiens | place: Canada: London | collected 2015-08-20/2019-03-30 | study: EMG produced TPA metagenomics assembly of...
TCTGACCTTGCAGGATCGCCAACAGAGTCTTTCAAGGGACTTTGGGAGAGCGGTAGTGTCAGCATCTTATTTGGTTGCCTTGCCAGGCTGTCTTAGTTTCTTTCCCTTAAATCGTTATTTCCATAACCCTATGTGGGTCGTTTACGCTCCTGCAATCACTGCCTGGATTTAATTTTACTTAGCAAAGGTAGCAAGTCCGGTAGAACGCCGAAGTACCGCTGCGCTATTTTGCGATATTCTCACGGCAGCCTTCCACCAATCACAGATTGGGGTATTCCATGACAATATCTCAAAATTACTTGGCTTATCTGCCTCATGGACTTGCTGACCACTTGCACATAAAATTTGAAATCCCAACAGTGATGCTGCAAAAGCAGCAGAACGAAAGGGAAATGTATCACAAACATCATCAACGATATGAATACACAATGGATTTACTTAGTTTACAGGACAGACGCATGGCACTCCTGCAATTCAAGAGAACTTGTTTACATCGGTGAAAACTTGGATGATATAATCTCACAGCTCATTGCCTACAGGGGCATGAACGAGAACGATGCCGAGGAAATAAGGGAGTACATGCAGACACAGTGCAACAACCGGGATTATGAATGGGAGGTTGAAGAGCAACGCATCAATGCTTTTACGGACTAAAACGACAGACGAGATAAGAGCAATAAAGATGACCTACAAAAAGGGAATGGAACAAATCACGGATATACGTGTTTTTGAGTTTCCCGACTATTTATCAGAAGATTTCATCAAAGGATTTCAAGAGGCTCTGAAAACGAATGATGCAGTTGAAAGAGTGGAACGGACAGATGAACAGTATCAACAATAAAATAATAGCATTATGGCAAACTGGGCAACAACGAGCTATCGTATCGAGGGTAGCAAAAGTGATTTGGAAAAAGTGTATGGCGTGATTGACGGCTTTATGACTGAAAAGCAGAAGCCTGTCTCTGAAACGGCTTCCAAGGATTGGGAGGGAAACATCGTCAAGGCATTGGGGGCAACAGACAAGCAGCTGTCGGAGAATTATCTCCGAGGCTTTATCCAAGAGTACGAAATGGATGGTGACACTATCTGTATCGAGGCAGAAGAAGCGTGGGGAGCATCGGATTTCCGTCATTTGCTGCGCACACTCATGCCAAAGCTGACCGTCTATTTCATCGTGGAGGAGCCGGGGTGTGAGATGTATGCCACCAATGATGCCGACGGCAAGTATTTTCCCGATAGGTTCTATGTGGATGCTTGCGTAAATGGCAACTACGAGAGTGATTATTTCGAGACCGAGAAACAGGCTATGGCATACGCTGCAAAGCTAATCGGGAAGGATAAGGTAAGCAAAGCCAAGCTGGAGAGTTGGAATGAAGACCATGAGGACGATGATGATTTTATCTACGTCCACGAGTTCGAGATTGCAGAATACTAAAGGCAACGGAGGGGGCTAACCACCCCTCCACAAATAACAGATGAATATGAAACACGAAGATTTTTTACAGCAGTATGTGGCTATCCTGCAGCAGGAAGACCGGGTGTTGAACGAAGCCCTGCGCAACCTGGCAGACAAGGAATACCATTGGTATGCCGATTTCCCATACGTCACCGCCGAGCTGTCCAATTGCCAAGGCCACTTGGATGCCAAGGTTATGGCAGCGAAGTACCCCGTCACCCCTCACAGCGGCATCCTTATCATGCCCAACGAGGATAATGAGTACTATGAGGTGGGGTACAACGACCTCCAGTTTGGAGACATCAACGGCATATTGGATGCACTGCCAGAGGGAGAAGAGTAAGTTCTAAGTCACCAGTCCATATCTATTATGTGGACTGGTGGCTTGCCTATGTTACGACTTTGGTCGTTTGGGTGCAGATGATTGTCTGTAAAGTTTTTCTTGAATTCTCTGCATAATTGGCACTATAATTGGCATTGATAAATGCAATTACATCGTGTATTCTAATCCAATCATTCGTTGCACCAGCAAAGCTACCAATCTCTTTCAAATTCGCCATGGCCAATATTGTCAGGGCGCATAAGTCAGATTGCTGGGCCGACGGCATACCAATATCTGCCAGCAGACTCTTTATTATTTTCAGTTTATCCATTTTCTTAGAATGCTGTCACATACAGCCTGGCTTAAATCTGTTCCTTGCAACTCCTTCCCCATCTTGCAGATAATTTCTTTGGAAGGAACAGGCATGTTGTTTATTTCTGTAGAGTTTACATGTGTAGAGCCATTCAGTATTCTGTAATACTGGTCATAGATGGTAGAGTTGAGCAGAACATACAGTCCATAGACTTCCTCCTGGGAATCACATTTGATATAGTTCAGCTTGTTTTGCGTGCTTATATACTTGTACTCTGGATAATCGGAGGATAAATATATACCACATTGTAATCGTCTTTTTTCCTCCTTTGCCGTAAATCGTTTGACAAACAGGTAGTTTGTGTTATCCTGCAAATAGCCCATACGATCAGTGTCGATGAACTCATGCTCCCTCCCGACAGGCCATACAACCCGTCCACCCTTGATGTGCTGTGAATAGAAAAGTGGATATGTATCATCCGAAGGTTCGCTTCTCAAAACTTCTCTGGTACGAAAGTCCACTATAATTCCAGTTTTCATGCGTAAGTTGTCAGAGACAAGAGTGAATGGTAGCTTTCCAAGTGTGGAAAGGACTTTCGCTTCTTTTTCGTTGGTAACTAAATAGATATAGCCGTTATTGCTGACAACGGTGTCATATTCAACATCAATACACCTCAAGTCAGAAAAATCCGATGTGTCAGATGACGTAATCCTTATCTTTGACGGTCTTATGCTGTCTTTCTTAACCTTGATAATCATGGTTTCCTGTAAGACGGTTTCACCATCAAAGACTTTATCTCTACTTCCGAAAATATGAATGTCGGTAATTACACAATGTGACAACATGTATTTTCTAAAACGATCAAAGTATGCACCCGAAGTCCATGATCGAGGGATGACATAGACAAGTTCTCCACCCTCTTTGAGGTTGTGAATGCCCATAGCCCAAAATAGGAAATACAAATTCGGTGCACCATAGCACACTTCTTCCATGTGTGTAGCCTCTGGTGCGTCCTTTGGTATTTTCTTATAGGGTGGATTGCCTATTATTAAATCATAGGTTTCTCGCTCCTTTTGCTCGAAAAAGAAAGTACTATGCCCAAAACCTTGGGAAGTAATATAATTTTCGCCACGAATTTCAAATGTGAAATCTGAGTCTTTTACAGAAGTAAGATTCTTGGTAAGAACACCGAGGACTTTCTCGTCATTCTCATAGCATACAAGCTCGACAGAGCCAGTATAGCCAATTTTGCGGATTCTATCCAATAAAGCCACTGACAATATGCCACTGCCAGCACCAGCATCAAGAACCCTTAAAGACTTCTTTTCAATGTCTATATGAAACATGGAAGCCATGAACACAGCAATTGATTCCGAAGTAAAGAACTGACCATATTTCTTTCTCTCAGCTTTGGTGTTGGAGCTGATAAAAGATGATGTTCTGTATATGGTTTCCCTTAAAGGTGACATAAATATTATTTTCGATTCAATTTAATGCCTTTCATCTGCAGATAGCGATAAACTGTCGATTTTGACTTTATGCCCAGTTGTTGCATAATAGAGACAATTGTCATCCCCTGTTTATATAAGCCCGAAACTGCATCTATCTTGTTTCTGTCTACCCCTGGTGTCCTACCAAATCTTTTTCCCTTTAGTTTCGCTTCTCTACGCCCTGCCGAACACCGTTCGGCAATCACAGACCTTTCAAATTCGGCCAGTGCCGCCATCAGTGTCATCATCAGTCTGCCCGTAGTAGAACTGCCATCGATGCCGTCTTGAACGGAAATCAGGGCTATACCCCGATTACGTAGGTCTTCGAATATCTCCAGCAGGTTTTTGAGTGATCGGCCTAAACGGTCAAACTTATATACCACCAATGTGTCGCCGTCACGCAGATAAGACAAGCATTTTTCCAGCTCTGGGCGCTGACGAATACCCGACACCTTTTCTTGGAAAATGGTGTTACAACCTTTTTGTCTTAAAGCGGCGAGCTGCATATCAAGATGTTGCTCTCTGCTCGATACTCTTGCATAGCCTATAGTTGCCATCTGCTAATGTTTCGATTATTATTCCTTTGCAAATATACACAAAATCGTACTTAAAAACAAGCGGTAAGGTTATTTTTATCTCTTTGTTTTGAAGTTCGATTAACTTTTATCTTTTTCGTACTGTGTCCGACCTTGATTTCCGACCTGCGAATCAGTTGGCAGTATTCAACGCACTGCCAACCTACACAGCCTTGGTATCTTTGCCTTTTCCCTAAAGTCTTTTCTTCATTTCGTCAGAGCCAGTGGCACAGACTTCATGATAGCCCTGCAAAACACACCATCGTAAGTTTTGTTCTTTTTCTCTTATCCCTGCATTACTCCTACGGAGCTGTTTATTCAGTAGACGTTGCCTACTTCTTATCGGGTAGCTGGTCTGTATTGATTTTTATTGTGCGAAGGTAGTGTAGCCTCCATTTCTGCGAAAGTACCGCAGAAGCTATTTTCAAGCAATTAGGGATAGACCCTCCACAATTTATTCTCTTCTTTCAAAATTGGGTTTCCATCCCAAATTCCCCGAAAATTCCTTGCGCATCCATTCCGCCCCCACTCTTACCATGCACATAAAAATTCAATCCCGGCCAGCTACCACTGACAAGCAGTGGAAAACTAAAGGGAAAAGTATCACTTCAATAAAACTTAAAACATGGTAACAATTCAAATTCCGGCCAGTGTCGATACAGCGATGTCGATGATTGGCTATGAACCGAAGACCACCTTTTGGATGGATTTTTCGATTGCGGACAGGTTTGGTATCGAGGCTATCGTTGACACCTTCAATCGTGCTTTCAAAGAGTGGCAAACCAATCACATCTACCTCACCGAGCTTGTGATGGTGCTCAACCACAAGATTTGGCAGTGGTATGAGAAAAACGACACTATCGCAAGGGTGTACGACAAGCTTTGGCGCAAAGCTGATGAGTGGGCGCAGGAGAATCTGCACGGTAAGGAGTTGCAATACTTCTACGAGGTAACGGATTGACAAGGAAACGGAGGGAATTAACCACCCTCCATATTAAGGACATCGCTATATGAAAGATTTTATCTCAAGTACCTGCCTGGTGATAAGCTATATCAAGCTGATCACAAGTGAGCAGACCTCCGATTTGATGAAATGTGTTTTCTTCCTTGTCTTTCTTGCCACCGCAATACTGTGGCTCTTAAACTCAAAGGCTGGAAAAAATCTTATTAACCATCTAAACGACAATAATTATGAGTAAGGAATATCTATCCATCCCTTGCCCGGCTTGCGGTCGCCGCATATATCTTAACAGCCATGGCTACCAATGCGAGGCCTGTATGTTTCACATCAAGAACTATATATGCAACAGACGGATTGCCAAGCATGAAGCCGAAAGCATCGTGATGGGCAAGCGCATTATCCTGGACGGCTTTTCATCAAACGCCGGGGAGGTTTTCTCATCCATACCAGTAATATGCGGCCATACGGTAATGCTCGACAACACTGTCGCATTCCTGCCAAACCATGGCAGGATTGTGGTGAGAGCAAGATACTTTGTATGCGAGAACAGTGACGGGAGAGGAAGTTTCAGGGTGCAGCGCATGTATAACGGGCATAGTGTCACGGCGGATGAAGTCGTGGATTTAATTCGCCATGGCAAAGTGTGTTTCGAGTCCTACGATGAGAAAGGAAATAAAAATATCAGTATGCTACTATTATCAGGCAAACGTATGAGCGTTTCTTTTTGGGACAGTAAAAAACGAGGGGACATCCCACGGTGCCCACACAAAGGAAACGTAATATAACTCTAATTTTCTTTTCACATTATAATATATTTTTTAAGAATATATGTATCTTTGCGGACAAAGCGCAAAGTCGTAAGATAAATATTTCTCAAACATCATAACACTAACAATATGAAAAAATCAAAGTTATTCCACGTTTGTGCGTTTTTTGCCATAGTATTCAGCTTTATGGCTTGTGACAATGACGATATTATTACCCCAAAGCCCATGGAGAAGGTCACCGCAAAACTGGTCATCACCTATACAGGCGACACGACTAAGTTTTGCTCTGAGAGTGAAGTATACGCCATTGACTCGAGAAAGAAGAGTGGATATCCTGTGGCCGTCAACAACAAAGATGGCTTCTACACGGCTTCCGAATGGGTTAAGCAAGGCGGAGACCACCCGACGATTAATGATAAGAAATATGAGGGGTCCACCGTGTTAATCCAAAAGAATGGCGTGATTAGCCGCACCTATACGTGCACCGCCAATGACATCGCATGCTTATGCTATTACGAAAGCTTTAGGTCGACCAAAAAGATGCCAGGCTATGCCCAAGACAAGACCGGCGCTATCACTGTCAATATCAAAGCCTACATCCAAGGCAAGCTTCATAGGGAGGTTACCTACAAGGTTGACCGCAATGCGCCAGAGGCGTGGATTGTCTTTTATAGTGACAAATCCTATCTCACGCAAGAGTGTGACAACGACGGGTTGCACAACATGAACAATGATGAGGGGTGGATTCACTTCGTGGTCAGTGGAGTTGACTAAACAAGCATCAGGGGGGCTAGCCATGCTCCCCCATGCTTGTTTCTAATGTACGTCTTCTTCAAAACCGTTACTGAGTGAAGGTTTGCCCCACCTCTTCCCAGTCCGTATCAAAGCGTTTGGCGTTACTAACATCAATGTCCTCCGAATCCCAATCGTCAACACCAACTTTTATATTTGGATTTTTGTTGGAGGAGGCCAAGATACCTGTATTCTCCCACAGCGTCATAGCGCACGCTTGTGGCCTTATATAATTTTTTTTCATTGTACCATTACCTAATTTTAAAATCTGAAAACAAGGCGAATCATATTGTGGGTGCCTGACATGCCCTGTGATTTATATTTTTTGTTAACAGCATCATATACTATCACGTCATCAACAAAAGAGCTTTCCCTTTGCCTTATCCAGTAGGTTCCTAATTTTTCATCACGCCCCCCCCAATATTGGGAAGCAAATGGAAACATATACTGGTAATGACATTCTGCAGGCGTGCATACTTGTGGATCAGTCTCTTCTAGAAACCCATCAAGCTCTCCATAGTCCCACGGCTGATTATCCGTATGTGAGGATGAGCTGTATTTTGTCCCTCCGCAAGCATCGAAAATTAAGTCAAAATCCTTGCACGACGGAACATACCATTGTGTCCAATTAGGCTCGTTGCCTATGCTCTTGTTCACCCAGTAGTTCCAATTCTGCAGTTCTGACAAGGAAAAAAACATGTCAATTATCCTTCCTGTTTTCTTGGTATCCAATACTTTCAAAGATATTGCGAGGCCATGTTTATGCCAAGGGCCGGGACCATTGCCGTTCTCGTCGATATATGCAATCATCGCAACGGGATTCTCTCCTGCTATGATAGCACTCTGTGAGTCCCTGTAGATGTTACCCTTGTCTGTTATTACCCGTCCGAGCTGCGGTTCTTGAACGCTTTCCGTTTCGTCCGTATAGCCATAAAAATCATTGGAAATCCTAATGATATAGTTATATAGTTTCCCTGCCTTGAGATTTGCCCTGAACGGGAAGTAGGTGTGCCCATATGAGTTCTCGTCGCCCACGACATATTTGCCGTCTTTCTTGACTTTGCACTCCATCCACACATAGGAATAGATGTTGTCGTTATCATCATTGCTCATGGCATCGTTGATGTCCTTGATTCTGACCCCTGACTTTGGATCCCATGATTTATGATTCATTGGCACGATAAAGATATCCTTGCCGTTATTCATGAGGACTGGCTCCTGGTCGGGGTCATAGTCTTGAACATCTATTGTGTAGTCTCTGCACGCATATCCACTTGGCCCCATGGAGGTGGTAACATTACCTTGCTGGTCAATGGAGAAGAAAGCGTCATCGTACACGCCTTTCAGGCCTATTCTGCTTATTTCGCAATCTAATCGACTGGTGGACCGATCCTCCACGTAAAATTTAATTTGCGAGAGAAGGTGGTGAAATTGCAAGAACACCTCACCGTTGTTCATTAGTTTGCTTTGATTTGGCGCATATGCGGCAACAATATCATTCTCCCCTCCAGTAAACACCCCAAGTCCGATGTCGCCCTGTTGTGACATTTCCAATTTGGTGCCCAAGGCATCATGCGCGTTCATGGCAACGAAGCTAAGGGGGTAGTCTGGCCAAAACTTAATGTCTTTATCTTTTTTGTACATGAAGTTGCCATTCCCGTCATTGACAAACTCAACGTCATTCATATAGGGCTCATGGATAGCGTTGTCAGGGAAGGCGTTCACGAAGAACCCTTTCAGCTCTTTCCTGAAATTCCTGGAGTCCATTGCGGAGCGCGTGCCGTTGGCATCCACAACTGAAAATCTAATCGCGTCTTTGGATAAGGACACATTTCCGACTTCTTGTTCTTCCGAGCACGATGTTATGCTCAACATGGCCAAGGCTGCCAAGGCCATGGAATGTAAAAACCTTAATCTGTTCATTTTGTTCAATTATCGTTATTTAGGATTTTTGTGGCTCTATATTCCAACCATATTCTTGCAAGTTTTTTGGAAAAACAAAATCGACGAGGCACTTCTGTTTGTATTTCTTTGTTCCTTGCTGAAATTTGGTCTGTAGCTGTTTCTCGTAGATGACCTGTATAACTTGTGAGTAACTATCATTGCAACGCCGCTGCTCCTCATCTATCCTCGTCATATAGTAATCTGCCGCATCATCATCCAAATAGCTATTCAGCAGTTGGCGTACCGTGTCTCTTTGAGAGCCTACATCCATTTGTAACCAATCCGTTTCCTTATATTTCTTCTTTGATAAAGGAGCTGATGGTTGTTTCTCTTCATACGGAAACAAAGGTTCATCGCCCTCTTGCCATGGGTGATCCAAGTTTGGGTCATTCGATTTCGGGTGTTCCCTTGTGTAGATATAAAATCTGAAATTCTTGGGAGAACCACCACGGCCACGGCCATAGCGGTCACAAACCTCATAGTCAAACCACACATCAGAACGATTGCCTTGGTAAAGAGCATAAAGTTCTTCCTGTGCTGGGATGATAACTTTCTCGACCATCGTCTTGAAACGCTGGTATTTCTCTTTCCCCAGCAGTTCGCCAGTCTTCGGGTCATGGAGTTCTGAAAGACCAAAGGTAAAACGGAAGGTTTCGACCGACATTTTCAAGACTCTCTTTTTGTAAGTCTCGTTGGGAGTTGTTGGGTCGATAAAGCGGAAATCACCCGAATAGAGGCAGCATATCTCATAGAACTTCTGTGAATATTTTGATTCCAGTAAGATTGCTGTGTGGAGATTGAGGACTGTAAACGACTTGGTAAGATTGATGACGTACTCATATAGCTCTGGAGAGACACGCACCGTATAATCATGCGTTGAAGTGTTCCATCTGAAAGCATCTATCCAGTGGAAGTAATCCACCACCAACTGTTTGTCTTCATTCTCATGAAACTGGACGATGGCTTTCTGTGCAAGCAATTGCACCGTCTTGTAAGTACGAATAACATTGGTATTCCCACCGACCGAAGCTAAATCCCGATCCGTCATGTTGAATACAAGATTATGCCAGTTATCACGCATTGTTAATCCCATTTCCTCATACCGCATCTTAATAGCCTCCGACAGCTTATAGAGGAAACGGCGTTCCATCATCGTATAGCGAAGAGGAGAACGGAGAAGAAGGTTGTTGAAGCTGAATGAGCATTTGCCCACGTCGCAATTTTCTATGAGGGTGATTCGTCTTTTTGTCATTGCCAAACCCTTTAATTGAACTTTCAGAATTGATAATCTCTGATGTCGTAGCGAAAATTCTATTAAAGGGTACCGGGAAGACAACTGTCAGCTTAATCGGTAATTATATTAAAGTGCATCGAAACGACATTGCAAATGTAGGTAAATTATAAGATAGAACAAAGAGATAACAACCAAACTTAGAAATATAAACGCACAGAGGACAATCAGAAAAGATAACAGAAGAATCGTTCTCAAAAGGTTACTTAATCGTTCTCAAAAGGTTACTTAATCGTTCTCAAAAGGTTACTTAATCGTTCTCAAAAGGTTACTTAATCGTTCTCAAAAGGTTACTTAAT
>ERZ1673752.5126-NODE-5126-length-10196-cov-3.372942_pt1 | contig 10196 bp, 9 predicted proteins | sample MGYA00580195_ERZ1673752 | MGnify/ENA primary metagenome ERZ1673752 (study PRJEB41218, sample SAMN15661744) | gut metagenome | host: Homo sapiens | place: Canada: London | collected 2015-08-20/2019-03-30 | study: EMG produced TPA metagenomics assembly of...
AGCTCGGTGATGAACTTTCCCACATAGGGGTAGGCGGGATCATTCGGGAAGGCCGGAGCGGTGTCCCGGCACTTCTTTTTCTGAATGGTCATGTCGTGCCAGATCATCGGCTTGCCGTCCTTGGAGAGGGAAATATCCAACTCCAGAGTGGTGACACCCAATGTGAGGGCGTGTTCGTAGGCAGCGAGAGAACTTTCGGTGGTCTCCGCCTTGCCGCCACGGTGAGCCTGCAGATCAAACCCTTGGGGGAGGTTACGTGCCGGGTTGGGGGCGGCCATCGCGGGCGTCACAGATGCCGGAATCATGGCAGCTGCACAGAGGGCGGCGAGGAGTGTTTTCTTCATGCTGTTACTCGTTTCGTCTGGAGGTAAGCCCCAGGAACAGCCCGGAGAGGGGCTAGTCCTGCTTGGTGACTTCCTTCGTTTTCTTCTTTACGGTGAAGGACTTGGGGAGCGGCATGCCCTTATCTTCCATGACCTTGCGGAGCATGGTCGGGTAGTCGGTGATGATGCCGTCAACACCGGCCTCGATCTGCTGGGCGAGGACATCCTTGTTGTTAATCGTCCACGGTACAACTCGGAAGCCCTCCTTGTGGGCAGCCTGCACGAACTCCTTGTCCGCGACGAGCTTGTACTCCCGCTGGCCGGGGAGAAGCCCATAGGGGTTGGTGTAGCCGGGGGACAGTACCTGCACACCCAGCTTCTTGGCAGCCTTGAGGATGTCGCCGTTAACCTCTTCGTAGCTCACATCACCGATCCAGGGGGATCCCTTCAACCAGGTGGTTTCATCCCACAGCATCACCAGCGGGATGTTCGGGGCAGCGGCCTTCACAAGGGGGAAAGTGCGCCAGTCGAAAGACTGAATCATGACGTGGTCTTGCACGCCGGCGTCCTTCACCGCGGCAAGAATGGCGTTGACGAAGACCGAGGGGGCTGCGGACCAGTCACGGTGCTCGCCTTCCACCTTGGTTTCGATGTTGTAGTAGATCTCCTTGGTGGCACCGTACTTCTTCGCAAGGGCAAAGACGTCCTTCAGCTGCAGCATGCGGTTATCCTTGGCCGCCTGCTGGGCGGGGAACTTGGCAAGCTTCTTGTCACAGCGGAGGGTCTGCAGCTGTGCCCAGGTCAGCTGGTGGAGCAGCTTACCCACATAGGGGTAGAAGTGGTCGCCGGGGGTGGCGGGGGCGGTATCGCGGCACTTCTCGGCCTGTACCTCGGGGTCATGCCAGACGACGGGCACGCCATCCTTGGACATCACGACGTCGAATTCGAGAGTGGTGACACCCAGCTCTAGCGCATGGCGGAAGGCCTGTGCGGATTCTTCGGTGTTCTCTCCACGGCCACCACGGTGAGCCTGCAGATCGAAGCCGTTCGGAAGCCCCTTCACGTGATTGGCGGCGGTAGTAGTGGTGGACGTCACGGTCGCCGTGGAGTCCTTCTTGTCACCAGAGTTATCGGAGCACGCGGCGAGCCCAAGCACTAGCGGCAAGGTGAGTGCCAGGGTCGCGCCACGACGCAGCGGAGAAGTTTTCATAGTGGGTCCTGTTCTGTCCCGGAACGCTTCTGGCGTTCCATGGCTAGCTCGCCTACCTCCGTGAGGCAGGCGCTACCACCATAATATGCAGTCATCCTATGAACGTTCACTTACTTAGGAATGAAGATCTTTCCCTCTTCAGCTTTTTGCCCAATGTCCCGACGACTGAAGCCTCCGTCGAGGTCGATTCGATCCAAGTATTTGTACGCTTGGGCACGCGCTGCGGTGAGGTCAGAACCTTTGCCTACCACGCCAAGGATACGTCCGCCATTTGACACATAGTTGCCATCTTTATCACGAGCTGTACCGGCATGCAGCACCGCTGCGGGGTGCTTCTTCTCGAGCTTCTCGATGCCCATAATGATGTCTCCCTTGCGGGGTTCCGCCGGATAGTTTTCCGCCGCCAGCACAACCACCACCGCAGAGCCGTCCTCCCACTCGAGTGGTGGCTGGTCCACCAACGTACCGGTAGCCACCGAGTAGAGTAGCTGACCCAGCGGGGTTTTCAGGAGGGAAAGTACTGCCTGCGTTTCTGGGTCGCCGAAGCGGCAGTTGAATTCCACCACGGCGGGGCCTTCCTTGCCCCAGGCGAGGCCGGCGTAAAGGAGTCCCGAGTAGGGGCAGCCACGCTTCACCATTTCCTTAGCAACGGGTTCGCACACCTCCTTCACGATGCGCTCTACACTACCTTCGGGCAGCCACGGCAGCGGGCAGTAGGCGCCCATACCCCCAGTGTTGGGGCCTTCGTCATTGTCATAGGCGCGCTTGTGATCCTGGGCGGGCAACAGCGGCACCACAGTTTCGCCGTCAACCAGACAGAAGAGGGAAATCTCGGGGCCGTCCAGGTAGCTCTCCAGGAGCACCGGGTTCCCGGCATCCAAAACTTCGTTGACATGGGCAAGGGCCTTTTTGCGATCGTCGGTGACGACAACGCCTTTGCCGGCAGCTAGCCCGTCATCCTTCACCACCCAGATGGGGCCGAAGTGGTCGAGGGCTTCGTCGATGACAGCATCTGAAGGAGCAGCCACGCCTTCCGAATCGGCAGAGATGATCTCTGCATGGGCGGTGCGCACCCCGGCTGCCTTCATGACGTCCTTGGCGAAGGCCTTAGAACCTTCAATGCGGGCAGCGTCCTTGTTGGGGCCGAAAACATTGAATCCGGCCTTGCGGAGAGCATCAGCGACACCGCGTACCAGCGGCGCTTCCGGCCCAATGATGACGAGGTCGGGTTGGATGTCCTGGGCGAGTGCCACGCAGCCACTGCGGGAGGTTTCTACCACTGAGTGGCGGGTGACTGTGGCATGGGAGCCGGCGGGGGCCGCGTCAGTTCCCGCATTGCCATTAGCAATGTGGATGTCGGTGACCTCCGAGTCGCGGGCTAGACCGAGGAGGAGGGCATGTTCACGGGCTCCAGAGCCGATTAGAAGTACTCGCATGCCCCTTACCCTAATGGGTGAACGCCCAGGATACCTAGTTCTCAGCTGGGTAATTAGGCGGGGAAAGAACCACCCGCACCCCTTTCTGAGTATGGTGGAGGCATGGCTTCTGTTTTCAGCATGATTATCAATGGCGACCTGCCTGGCCGGTTTGTCTATAAGGACGAGCAGGTCGTGGCCTTTTTGTCGATTGAACCACTTAAGCCGGGGCACACTTTGGTGGTGCCACGCCAGGAAGTAAACAAGTGGACCGATCTGCCGACCGATGTGTGGACGCATGTGGCGGAAGTCTCGCAGCTGCTCGGCCAGGCGGTCTGCCGGGCATGGGATGCACCGCGTGCTGGCAACATTATTGCCGGTTTTGACGTTCCGCATACACACGTCCACATCTTCCCCGCCTGGCACATGTCGGACTACGACTTCTCCCAGGCCGCCCACGATGTTCCCGCTGCCGATATGGACGAGGCAGCCGAGAAAATTCGGGCGGCCCTCGCAGAGCTGGGCGTGAACTGGGAAGACGGTTCCGTACTCTAGCTGGTGCACTGATGGAATGGTGCGCTGGGGCGTGTTTCCTGCCTTCCCCGGCAGTAGGCGGAGTCTAGTCGTCGCTTTCCACCGCGAGGGGCAGCGTTACCACGAATTGCGTCCCGGCACCCGGGCTGCTTGCCACGGTGACGGTGCCGCGATGCGACTCCACGAGGGACTTCACAATGGAAAGCCCGAGTCCGGAGCCGCGTCCACCGGTGCGGTCCCCAGTGTCTCTGGCGCGCGAATTGTCGCCGCGGAAGAAGCGGTCAAACACGTGGGCGGTGGTCTCGGCATCCATCCCGATGCCGTTGTCGGAGACCATAATGAGGGCGTTGTCATGGTCGTGGTCGATGCGCAATCCCACCCACACTTGAGCGTCTGTCCCAGCATGTCGGAGCGCATTGGTGATGAGGTTGTCCACTACCTGCCGGAGACGCGTCTCATCGCCCACCGCAATACCGTCTTCGGGGAGCAGTAGCGAGATTTCACGTTCTGGCCAGGACACGCGTGCCGCATCGACCGCGTTGGTGAGCAGTGTCCCGAGGTCAACTTCGGTAATGTCCGAAAGGTCGAAGGGCCGGTCGTTGTCGATACGCGCCAGCAGCAGGAGGTCCTCTACCAGCACCTGCATGCGGCTGCTTTCCTCACTAATGCGCTCCAGCGCCGTATCTGTATCGATGGCTCCCATTTGGGCAGCGTCGGCAAAGCCGCGCACGGCGGTCAGCGGGGTGCGCAGCTCATGCGAGGCATCCCCCACAAAACGGCGCATACTGCTCTCATTGAGGCGCGCGCGATTCTCTGAAGACGCCCGCTCTGCAAAGGTATTCTGCACCTGTAATGCCATACGGTTGAAGGCGTAGCCCAAAGATTCTACTTCTGTGTTGTAGCCGGTGAGGGGAACACGGCGCGAATAGTCTCCGGTGGCAATGTCGACAGCAGCATCTTCGACTTTTTGGAGGGGGGCGAGGGCACTGTTGACGAGCAGCCAGCTGAGGCCTCCGGCCAGAGTAAGGATGATGAGTCCTACCAGCACTTGAAGGGTGATGAGACGCCGCAGCGAGTTGCGGGCGGCATCCATGGGGAGAGCCAGGGTGGCGACGCCCGGGACAATGCGAGGCCCGGCGGGGCTGTCCCAGCCGACAATGAGGTCCACAGGATAGCAGATTGCTCGCCAGGTGGGCCCGGGGCCTTCGGACTTCACTTCGTGAATGGCGTTGTCCACCGGGAGGCTACTGACGTCGGGCAGGGCACGGTTGTCGTTATAGATCTCGGTGTCCCCATCTGGGAAAGTGAGGGAGAGAAAGAAGTGTGACGGCGGGGTGGTCGCTACGTTGTCGTCGACGTCGTCGTCGTCGTGGTTGTGTCCGTTCCGGAGGTCGTGCATGGTGTCGCCGGCACCGTACTGTGCGAGTGCCAGTGCACCGGGGTGGGCGGCCCACCCGTAGCGGGCATCTTTAAGGTCGGTGGCGAGGGCGTTCATGCTGGTATTCCATTGGGCTGTCGCCACGAACACATTGGAGGCGACAATGCCGATAAACAGCAAGATAAGGCAGCCGATGGTGAGGGAGACGCGGAGTGGGAGGCGCGCGACGAGGGGTACCCGCTCGTGCTGCGGGTAGGCGGCAGTGTCGTAGAGGTTACTTGCGTGGTTCGCGTAGGACATAGCCAACTCCGCGCAGCGTATGGAGGTATTTCACATCTCCAGTGTCGATCTTTTTGCGCAGATAGGAGATGTAGGACTCCACGACATTCGCATCTCCGTTGAAGTCGTAGTCCCAGACGTTGTCGAGAATGCGGGCTTTGGAGAGCACCACGCCGGCGTTCACCATGAAGTAGCGCAACAGGGCGAATTCGGTGGGAGTGAGTTCGACCAGCTGGCCCGCTTTCCACACTTCATGGGTTTCGTCATCGAGCTCAATATCGGCAAAGGTGAGGTGGTTGCTGATCTGTCCAAGGGAACTGCGGTCACTACGGCGCAAGATGGTGCGGAGGCGGGCGATGACCTCTTCGAGGCTGAAGGGTTTGGTGACGTAGTCGTCAGCTCCCAGTGTGAGGCCGCGGACACGGTCCTCGACTCCGTCTTTGGCGGTGAGGAAGAGGACGGGGCCATCATGTCCGTCTTCCCGTAGCCGCGAGAGCAGCCGGAATCCATCCATCCCCGGCATCATGATGTCGAGAATGAAGGCATCGGGGTGGAACCGACGGGCCACGGCCATGGCGTCTTCGCCCGAGGATGCCGTGGCCACGTCGAACCCCTGGTACTTCAGGCTAACCATGAGGAGTTCGACGATGGAGGGTTCATCGTCGACGACGAGGATCTTAGTACCGGTGTAGTCGGGGAAACCACCATTGTCTGCAGCAGTCATACGTCCATTGTGGCGGCTGTGGCTGCACAGTTTCTAGGACATTGCTGGGAATTCACTGGATGCCACCGAAACTGGCAATCCATGGAAACAACTGCACGTAATAGTCTCTTTAACCTTAAAGTCAGCGCTAAGTTGCCAAAATTTTTTGAGACACTAGTCCACCTCTCCTCACTCTTTACACAACTGCAGTACGCCGCACTGCCACCGTCCTAGCACATAGAGTCCGTCACTGGCCCACCCCGTCCACTACCCGCAACGGACACTGTCAGGCCGCTGACACCAACATACAAAGGAACGAAATGAAGCTGCGCTCGCTTTCCACGAAGCTCGTTGCCGCCGTCGCTACCGTAGCCATGCTGGCTGCCCCCCTCGCCACTGCCGCCCCCGCCGAGGCCGCCCAAAAGGACGTCACCAAGGGCTGGGATAAGTTCTACTGGGGCTCCGCCACTGCTGGTTTCCAGGTGGAAGGCAGCAACTATGACAGCAACTGGCTGCGCTACGTCAACCGCGCATCCAAGAAAGACCCCAAGAAGGTCAACCCCGTAAAGAACGCCACGGACTTCCGTCACCGCTATAAGGAAGACCTCGGCAACGCCGCCTGGATGGGGCTCAACACCTTCCGTATCTCCATGGAATGGTCCCGTATCGAGCCAAAGAAGGGGCAGTGGAACTGGAAAGAGATCCACTACTACGACAATGTCATCACGACCATGCGCAAGCACGGCATAACCCCGATGATCACCACCGTCCATTACGTGTACCCCGGCTGGGTGCAGGACCAGGGCGGCTTCATGAACAAGAAAACCCTGCAGGATTACAAGCGCTTCGTTGACTTCCTCGCCAAGCGCTACTCCGGCAACGGCACCATGTGGATCACCTTCAACGAGCCGCTCGTTTTCTTCGGCCACGAAGTGGAAATCGGCAACATCACCAATGCCGACATGGTCCCTTTTATGAAGAACGTGCAGGCAGCCCACAAGATCGCGTACTACACCATCAAGAAGTATGACAAGCGCGCCCACATCGGCTCCAACGAAGCCTACCTACCCCTCGTCACCTCCGCTGCCGACCAATTCTTCTTCAAACCGGTAGAGAAAGAACTCGACTTCGTCGGCATCGACTACTACTACACTGTCGCCCTCTCGAACCTCTCCGCCATCTACGGCGCCACCTCCGAGTTCGACAAGATCGACCCCCAGCCGGAAGGTATCTACTTCGCCATCCAGCACTTCTCCGATGCCTTCCCTGACAAGCCCGTCTACATCGTGGAGAACGGTATCCCCAGCTACAACGGACACCGTCCCGACGGCTTCACAAAGGGCAACTGGCTGAACGACACCGTGTTCTGGATCCAGCGTGCAGTAGCTGACGGCTACCCCGTGGTGGGCTACAACTACTGGTCCATCACCGACAACTACGAGTGGGGCCAGTACGACTCCCGCTTCGGTCTCTACACCGTCGACGTGCTGAAAGACCCTACTCTCAAGCGCAAGCCCACCGACGGTCCGGCCGCCTTCCGCCAGATCACCAAGAACGGCGGTGTTCCTCAGAACTACAAGCTGAAGTCGCCGCTGCGCTTCTGCCCGCTATCCGAAGGCCTCCGCTCCTGCGTCAACCCGCCGCAGGTCTACGGTCCCCGCGCCATCTTGAAGTAGCAAGTCACCCCCACGTGGACACAACCTCCACAGGTGGGCAGTTCTCGCCCGAGAACTGCCCACCTTTTTCCTGTCCTTTCCACCACCCCACCCTGCGTCAGCGACACGGCCGCGAAGAGATTCTGGAAGCTCACCGCCAAGCCATCCAAGCCATCTCCGCCGCCCCCATCCCCAGCGCCCAGCAGGCCCACCACGTTCCTGGCCTCTACGTATCAACTCGCCAACTGAAAACCATTTATCGTGTTTATGAAGATCAACTGACGGTGGGACTCACCCACCTGGGTACAGGTTCCCCCGGCACCGCAAAGCGGATCCGCGCGCTGCAAGAATGTCGGCCTTTCCTCTAAGATAAGGGCAGCGGACACCATTATCACCCATTACTGCGTACCCACGATGACCGAGGAATCATGACAACTCCAGCACAGCCCCCCGTCCAGCCGAACCGTCCACAGCAGGACAAGCCCACCGGACGCCCCGGTGCCCCCTCCCTTACCCCGGCACAGGACGCGGCACCGCAGGAGGAATCCTCCGAATACCGCTCCGCCCGGCGCAAGAAGATCTTTGCAGGGCTCGCCTTCGGACTCGTCATCATCCTCATCCTGGCGATCACCACCTTCGTCGATAACCGTCCAGACAGCCGGGAAACCCCCGAGGCCCTGCCGGCCACCTCCATCCTCGGATTCTGGACCAGCTTCTGCCCCGTCCACAACACCATCGTGGCGGATGCCGACGCCATTAACATCAACAAAGGGGAAAACACCGAGACATATCTCGACCGGCTGAGCTCCACCCTGGAACGGCAAGCCGCCGACTTCCGCGACGCCGCCCTCACCCTCAACACCAGCTCGGTGATGATGAAGGGTTCCGAAAAACAGAAGAAGGACCTGCAGAACCTGGTGAATGTGCTGCGCGAAGGTGACAAGGTCTTTACCGAGCGCGCCAAGCAATTGCGAGCCCACCCCATCCGCACCCAGGCGGAAATGGATGAACTGGCCGCCGCACTGAAGAGCGTCTACGAGCGCTACTCCAAGGCAGTCTCCAAATCCACCTCCGCCATCGGCATGGGCAATAAGAAGACCCGCGAACGCATCGAAAACCTCTCCGAGTGCAAGCAATTACTCGTACAGCAATCGCCGCAGCCTACTACGACGGGGCCAGCCACCGGGTCCGCCTCTGACACTGCGGGTGCCACCAGCACCGCCACCGTTACCCCCGCTGCCTAATACCGACCCACCCCCGACAAAACACCGTAGTGACCATACGACTGTGGGGCGCTCCATCGCACGGAGCGCCCCACAGTGTTATTACTTCTGGAGCTAGAGACGGGACTTGAACCCGCAACCTTCCGATTACAAGTCGGGTGCGCTACCAATTGCGCCACTCTAGCAAGGCTTTCCCTATCCTAATGGATAAAGCCCGTCAGACAGGAATTTCACGAACTCTTTCTCCTCACTGGGAAAAAGCAGTTCACTCACCTACCATGTAACTAATTACACACTCATCTAAGGAAAGTGTTTATGCCTCCGAAGACTAGCGATATCACGCATACCAACCACGACAACTACGGCCCTCTGGAAGAGGAAACAGCTCGTCGTGCCCGCCGCGTCGTCGCTGGCTACGCGGAGAACCCCGAGGAAAGCCTCGAACTCATGAACATGCTTGGGGTGGGACTGCCCGACTCAGAGGAGTAACTATGACGGGCACTAACGACCAGAACGAAACCGCAGAAAGCTCCCAGAACACCGTCGACGTCGCTGACGTCAAACACGTCGACGCCACTAAGTGTGCCGACTTCCTCGTCGTTGCCAACCGGCTTCCCACCGACCTCGTCACCAATGAAGACGGCTCCCAAGAGTGGAAGCGCAGCCCCGGTGGACTCGTCACCGCTCTCGAACCCATTCTCCGCAAAAACCACGGTGCCTGGATCGGCTGGCCCGGCGTCCCCGACGCAGCCCCCGAACCCTTCGAACAGAATGGCAGTACCGTCGTCCCCCTCGCCCTCAGTGCCGACGAAGTTCAACACTATTACGAAGGCTTCTCCAACGACACCTTGTGGCCCCTCTACCACAACTGCATCGTCCCCCCGACCTACCGGGAAGACTGGTGGCAAAGCTACCAGAAAGTGAACCGACGCTTCGCCGAGCGAGCCGCCGAAGTGGCCGCCCCCAACGGCATGGTCTGGGTGAACGACTACCAACTGCAGCTGGTGCCGCAAATGCTGCGGGAGCTTCGCCCCGACGTACGCATCGGTTTCTTCCTCCACATCCCCTTCCCACCGCTGGAGCTATTCGACCAGCTGCCGTGGCGCGACGAGATCATCGACGGCCTGCTCGGTGCGGACTTGGTGGGCTTCCACCTGCCCCACGACGCCGTCAACTTCCAGCGGCTCACCTTCGTCCGCCGCAAGCACGCCATCACCCGCGGCCAAATCAACACCCCTGGCCACTACGGTGAAGTGGCTGTCCCCGATGGTGAAGGCGGACTCCGCTCTGTCCGCGTAGGCGCCTTCCCCATCTCCATCGACTCCCCCAGTTTCAACTCCACCGCCCGCAAACAGACCATCCGCCGTCGTGGTCTGGAACTGCGCCGCAGCCTCGGCAACCCTGAGAAACTTGCGTTGGGTGTAGACCGCCTGGACTACACCCAGGGCATTGAGGTGCGCCTGGAAGCACTTCATC
>ERZ1673752.5135-NODE-5135-length-10179-cov-9.762544_pt1 | contig 10179 bp, 9 predicted proteins | sample MGYA00580195_ERZ1673752 | MGnify/ENA primary metagenome ERZ1673752 (study PRJEB41218, sample SAMN15661744) | gut metagenome | host: Homo sapiens | place: Canada: London | collected 2015-08-20/2019-03-30 | study: EMG produced TPA metagenomics assembly of...
ATGGTGAAGATTCAAAGGTTATTTGCAAAGACTAATTTGAAAATTCAAGTTTGTATGGTAAAGGCTCCCCCCTGCGCATTTTTCAGCAGCAGGGGCTTTTTTTGTTGGCATTTTTCGGTTTTTGGCGGTTCTGTATTGTACTTGGGGGATTTCTTGTGGTACAATAGGAAAGCCTATAAATATAATGTAGTGAGCATCCACATACACCCTAAGGGAAAGGAATAAAAACTATGTGTGGTTTTGTTGGTTTTACCGGCATGCGCGCCGAGCGTGAGGCTATCCTGCATCGGATGGCCGACCGCATCATCCACCGCGGGCCGGATATGGAGGGCTACCACCTGAGCGGTGACACCCCCGAAAACGCCGTGGCCCTGGGCTTCCGCCGCCTGAGCATCATCGACCTGGCCGCCGGCAAGCAGCCCATGTATAACGAGGACGGCACCGTTGTCGTCGTTTTCAACGGCGAGATCTTCAACTTTATGGACCTGCGCACCGAGCTGCAGGCCAAGGGTCACATTTTCAAGACCCACTGTGATACCGAGGTCATCCTGCACGGCTACGAGGAATACGGCACCGCCCTGGCCGCCAAGCTGCGCGGCATGTTCGCCTTTGTTGTCTGCGATACCAAAACGAATACCCTGTACGGCGCCCGCGATATGTTCGGCATCAAACCGTTCTACTACACCCAGACCAGCGAGGGGGAGCTGCTGTTCGGCAGCGAAATCAAGAGCCTGCTGGAGCACCCCGGTTTCCGCCGGGAGGTCAACGCCGAGGCGCTGCGCCCCTACCTGACCTTCCAGTACAGCGCCATGAACGAGACCTTTTTTAAAGGCACCTACAAGCTGCCCCCGGCCCACTGGTTTGAGTACAAGAACGGCCAGATGCATATTGAGCGCTACTGGGATGCGGACTTCCGCCACAAGACCAGCCTGACCTACGAGCAGGCGGCGGACGAGATCGACGCCCGCGTGCGGGAGAGCGTGGCCGCCCACCGCATCAGCGATGTGAAGCTGGGCTCGTTCCTGTCCGGCGGCGTGGATTCCAGCTATATCACCGCCTGCCTGATGCCCGATGATACCTTCTCGGTCGGCTTTGAAAGCCCCGACGGCACCCACAAATTCGACGAGACCACCGAAGCCGGCGAGCTGAGCCAGAAGCTGGGCATCCACAACTACCGCGAGATGCTGACCAAGGAGCAGTGCCTAGACGCCTTTGCCGACATCCAGTACCACATGGATGAGCCGCAGTCCAACCCGTCCAGCGTGCCGCTGTACTTCCTGTGCCAGCTGGCCCGCCAGCATGTCACCGTGGTGCTTTCCGGCGAGGGTGCCGACGAGATCTACGCCGGTTACGAGTGGTACGCCGACACCCCGCTGATGCAGAAGTACAAACGCCTGCCCGCCGGTGTGCGCCATCTGGCCAGCGATGTAAGCCAGCATCTGCCCTACTTCAAGGGGCACGACTTCATTATTAAAGGCAGCGGCCGCCCCGAGGATTGGTTCATCGGCCAGGCGCACGTCTTTGAGGAAAAGGACGCCTATGACATCCTGAAACCCAAGTACCGCGTCGGCCCCACGGCCCGCGAAGTCGCCGCGCCGATCTATGACCGCGTGAAGGACCTGAGCGAGTTGGAAAAGAAGCAGTACCTTGACCTGAACCTCTGGCTGCCCGGCGATATTTTGCTGAAAGCCGACAAGATGAGCATGGCCCACAGCCTGGAGCTGCGCGTGCCCTACCTCGACCGCGAGGTATTCCGCGAGGCTGAGACCTACCCCGTAAGCTACAAGCTGCGGGGCGACACCAAGGCTGTGCTGCGCACCGCCGCCAACAAGACCCTGCCCGATGCCTGGGCCAACCGCACGAAGAAAGGCTTCCCCGTGCCCATTGCCAAGTGGCTGGAGGACCCGGAATTTTCCGCCAAGGTTCGCAAGAGTTTTGCCGGCGACGTAGCCGGGGAATACTTTGACCAGGATAAGCTGCTGGCCATGCTGGATGACCCCAAGCACGAGCGCCGCAAGATCTGGACGGCCTACACCTTCCTGACCTGGCACGAACAGTTCTTTGAGAAATTTGATGCGTAAATTCTAAGCAGGGCCGCCCGGCCCCGCCTATCATTTGGAGATGGAAATAATGTCCGAGATTATCCCCGTATTTTTGGGCGCTGACCTGAACTGCTACAACTTCGCCCGTGCCTTCCACGAGGCTTACGGCGTGGAAAGCTACGCCTACGGCCGCTACCCCATGGCCCCCACCAAGTATTCTAAAATCGTGCACTTTACCACCGTGCCTGACATGGACAACGAGGACACGATGCTGCGCATCCTGCACGAGTTTGCCGCCCAGCACACCGGCAAAAAGCTGTATCTGTTCGGCTGCACTGACGACTACGCCGCCATGATCATCCGCCGCAAGGCCGAGCTGCCGGAGTATATCGCCCCTGGCCCCGCCGCCGACCTGTACACCACCGTGCAGAAAAAGGCCGAGTTCTATGAAGTGTGCGACAAGTTCGGCATCCCCTACCCCACCACCAAGGTGCTGACCGCACCGGTGGAGGCCAGCGAGCTGTCTGCTGCCAAGCTGGGCTTTGCGTATCCGATCATTGTCAAGCCGTCTTCCAGCGTAGACTATTGGAAGTTCCCCTTTGACGGCATGAAGAAAGTCTACACCGCCAAAAGCCCGGACGAAACCGCCAAAATTGTGCGGGACATCTACGCCAGCGGCTACCCGGACAAGATGATCCTGCAAAAGATGGTGCCGGGCGGCGACGACCACATGCGGGTGCTGACTGCTTTCTCCGACGAGAACGGCAAGGTCCGCGCCATGTGCCTGGGCCACACGATGGTCGAGGAGCACACCCCCCACGGCCTGGGCAACCATGCCGCCATCGTGACCGAGGACACCACCGCCCTGCCCCTGGTGGAGAACATCCGCCGGATGCTGGAAGATTGCCACTACACCGGCTTCTCCAACTTTGACATCAAGGTGGGCGACGACCCGACGGACTTCCGCGTGTTTGAGATCAACCTACGCCAGGGCCGCAGCAACTACTATGTCACCGCCTCCGGCATGAACATCGCCCGCCTGGTGGTGGAAAAGTGGAACGACGGCGGCAGCGACTGCGTGCTGAACCGCAACGAGGTGTTCTGGCACCATGTGCCCGCCCAGGTTGCCTTTACCTACACCGAGGACAAGGCCCTGGTGGAACACGCCCGCCAGTTGAAAGCCGAGGGCAAAGAGGCCTGCTCGCTGCTGTACAAGCCGGATCTGGCCTGGAACCCGGTGCGCTACGCCTGCGTGCTGGAACAGCTGCGCCGCCAGTTCAAGAAGTTTAAGACTTACTACCCGAAGCAGCACTAACATATTTAGGGCAATACCGCACAATTCTAAGTGCCGATGCGGCGAGCGAGAAGTACAAGCTGCTAAGCAAAAAGCGCAGATAATACTGGATGTATTATCGAGCATTTTTGCGACGCAGATTGTGCTTCGCAGCCGCAGCAGCGGTGCTTAAGCTGTAAAGCGGGAATTGTGCGGTGTTGCCTTAGCTCACATTCCTAAGCGCCGATACGGCGAGCAAGGTGTGTCGGCTGCCAAGCGAAAAGCACAGGTAATACTTTGTGTATTACCGAGCATTTTTGCAACGCAGATGGCCTGCCGCAGCAGCCGGAGCGGTGCTTTTGTGACAACGTGAAAAGAGGATGTCTCCTATGAAACTGAACGATTTGGTCCAGCACATCCCCCACACCGGGGCTTCGGACGCGGAGATCTCCGCCATCACCTACGATTCCCGCAAAGCGGCGGCCGGTTCGCTGTTCGTCTGCCTGGTGGGTGCCTGGCTGGACGGCCACACCTACGCCGCCAGCGCCTACAAAAACGGCTGCCGCGCCTTTTTGTGCGAGCATGCGCTGGATCTGCCTGCCGATGCCGTGCAAATCATCACCGCAGACACCCGCGCCGCGCTGGCGGTCATCGGTGCCGACTTTTACGGCAATCCGGCTGACCAGCTGCACATCATCGGCATCACCGGCACCAAGGGCAAAACGACGACCGCCCTGCTGACCGCCGCCATCATGACCGAGGCCGGCCTGCCCTGTGCCTACATTGGCTCGAACGGCGTGGACATTGCGGGCGTGCACGAGGCTACCGCCAATACGACGCCGGAAAGCCTGGAGCTGCACCGGCTGTTCCGCAAAATGCTGGACGCCAACGTGCACCATGTGGTGCTGGAAGTGAGCAGCCAGGCCCTGCGCCACAACCGCGTGGACGGTATCCCCTTTGAGGTAGTGGCCTTCACCAATCTGTCCGAGGACCACATCGGCCCCGGCGAGCACCCGGATTTCGAGGACTACAAAAACGCGAAGCATCGTCTGTTTGCGGACTACCAAGCTCGCGAAATGATCTACAATGCCGACGACGACACCAGCGAATTCATGCGCATCGGCTTTGGCGGCCACCAGACCAGCTACGGCATCGAGCGCACCGCCGACTACCACGGCACCGCGCTGGCCCAGTTCCGCAGTGAGACCGCGCTGGGCATCGACTTTTTGTGCGAGCATGGCGGCAGTTCCACCGCCGTGCGGGTGCTCTCCCCCGGCGAGTTCAGCGCGTCGGATGCGTTGTGCGCCATTGCGCTGTGCGGGGCCTTTGGCGTAAGCCCGGCCCAGGCCGCCCAAACGCTGGCCCACACCCCGGTGCAGGGGCGGTTTGAAGTCGTGGAGGGACTGCCCGGCCGGACCTTCATCGTCGACTACTCCCACAACGGCCTGGCGCTGACCAGTGCGCTGAAGACCCTGCGGGCCTATAACCCCCACAAGCTGCTCTGCGTGTTCGGCTCGGTGGGCGGGCGTACCCAGGTGCGCCGCAGGGAGCTAGCCGAGGCCGCCGGTGCGTTTGCGGATTACAGCATCATCACCAGCGACAACCCGGACTTTGAGCCGCCGGAGGATGTTATTAAAGAAATTGCCTCCCACATGCCGGAGGGCGCCCCCTACACCTGCATCACCGACCGCCGAGATGCCATCCGCGCCGCCATCGGGATGGCCGAGGATGGGGACATCATCCTGTTTGCCGGCAAAGGCCACGAGGATTACCAGCTGATCGAAGGCAAAAAAGTGCATTTTGTGGAGCGGGAGATCATCCAGGAGATTTGCCGGGAGAAACAGTAAAAGCAAACAAAACAAGCCCTGCGCTTTTGATGGCGCAGGGCTTGCTTATTTTAAGTTATTCCGCGTGGTTCTTCTCGGCGAAGGCAATCATTTTACTGTAGGTTTCTTCGCTCAGGTCGTGCTCGACTTTGCAGGCGTCCTTGGCGGCGGTGTCGGGGTCGACGCCCAGGGCGATAAAGAAAGCGGTCAGCTTACGATGGCGGCCGTAGATGCGGTTGGCGATCTCCATACCGGGGGCTTCCAGCTTGATGAAGCCGTCGCTGTCCATCGAGATATAGCCGTTCTCGCGCAGGTTCTTCATAGCCACACTGACACTGGGTTTGGAGTACCCCATAGCCACCGCAATGTCGATGGACCGCACAGAGCCTTTTTGCTCCTGCAGCATCAAAATTTTTTCGAGGTAATCTTCTGCCGACTCGTGAATATTCACAGGTGTGGCCTCCTTTCCGGGTTTACGGAATTTATTTTCTTTATCATACCACGCCATGGAATTTTTTGCAAGCAAATGCCGGCAAAGAACTATGGCAATACCGCATAATTCTAAGTGCCGATACGGCGAGCGAGGTGCGGCAGCTGCTAAGCCAAAAGCGCAGATAATACTTTGTGTATTATCGAGCATTTTGGCAACGCAGTTGCCGTGCCGCAGCCGCCGGAGCGGTGCTTAAGCCGTAAGGCGGGAATTGTGCGGTGTTGCCCTATGCTTATTCACCGTACAACACCGCACAGCGGGCATCCACTTCCCGTGCGGGCAGGGCGGCGGCCATGGCCAGGGCGGCATCTTCCTTTTCTTCGGTGGTAAAATCCCCCTCCAGCGGGAAGTGCTGCAAAATTTTTTGCAGCAGGTCGTCGTAGTAGCGGGCATACAGCACACCGCGGTCGGTCAGGTACACTTTGCCGTAGCGCTTGCGCACAATGACATCGTGTTTCATCAGGCAGCTTAAAATGCTGGTAACGGAAGGCTTGGTCACGCCCATGGCCTGGGCCACTGCCAGGGGGGTGACCTCCGGCATGGTTTTGGCCAGGTGGTAGATCGCCAGCAGATACCGCAGGTTTGTATCGGTCAGGGTCAAGGGCTTTCCCTCCTTTTACAACAAAAAGGGTGCGGGCATCCACCCGCACCCCCGTTAGGGCAATACCGCACAATTCTAAGTGCCGATACGGCGAGCGAGGTGCGGCAGCTGCTAAGCCAAAAGCGCAGATAATACTGGATGTATTATCGAGCATTTTGGCAACGCAGATGCCGTGCCGCAGCCGCCGAAGCGGTGCTTAAGCCGTCAGGCGGGAATTGTGCGGTGTTGCCTTAGGACTCTTTGGGAATCTTATTTTTCGTGGCAGCAGCTGCCGTCACAGCCGTGGCAACTGCCACCGCAGCTATGGCATCCGCCGCCGCAGCCGCCGCCCCCGCAGGAGCCGTCGCAGCAGCCAAGGCCGCCGGTCTTATGCTCGTGAACCATGAGCCAGCCCGTACCGCCGAAAACGATGATCGAAACAATGATCGTAGGCAGGTTAAAGTTGGTTGCCAGAAATTCCATCATAAAAAATCGCTCCTTTCTGAAGAGTTGGCAGACATTCCTTCAGCAATTACTTGGAGGCAACAGCCTTTTTCTCGTCGAACTTGACTTCGTTGACGCCCTCGTACTTGTTGGGACGGAACAGCAGGTAGATGGTCAGGACGACGATGGCGATTGCAACAACCGTGAAGATGTTGAAGCTGACCTCACCAGCGATCAGGCCGCCGATCTGGTACACAACCAGGGAAGCGCAGTAAGCCAGCAGGCACATATAGCCGATGGCAATAGCAGTCCACTTGCCGTTGTTCATTTCACGCTTGATGGCGCCCATAGCAGCGAAGCAGGGAGCGCACAGCAGGTTGAAGATCATGAAGCTGTAAGCGGAGATGGCGGTGAAGCTGGCAGCAACCTCGGGCCAGATCTCGTCGCCGTTGTCAGACAGCTCGTCAGCATAGTGATACAGAACACCGAAGGTACCGACAACATTCTCCTTGGCAATCAGGCCGGAGATAGAAGCGACGGTTGCACGCCAGTTGCCGAAGCCCTGCGGGATGAAGATCCAGGAAATTGCGCTTGCAACGATAGCCAGGATGGAGTTGTCCTGATCCTCGACCATCGTGAACGCGCCGTTCTCGAAGCCGAAGCCCTGCAGGAACCACAGGATGATGGTGGCAGCCAGAATGACGGTGCCGGCACGCTTGATGAAGGACCAGCCGCGCTCCCAAGTAGCGCGCAGGACGTTGCCCCATGCGGGCACATGGTAAGCGGGCAGCTCCATAACGAACGGAGCGGGATCACCGGCGAACAACTTCGTCTTTTTCAGGATGATGCCGGAGATGATGATGGCTGCAAAGCCGATGAAGTAAGCAGAGGTGGCGACCCAGCTGCTGCCGCCGAACAGAGCACCTGCGATCAGGCCGATGATGGGCATTTTGGCACCGCAGGGAATGAAGCAGGTGGTCATGATCGTCATACGGCGGTCACGCTCGTTCTCGATGGTACGGGAAGCCATAACACCGGGAACGCCGCAGCCGGTACCAACCAGCATGGGGATGAAGCTCTTGCCGGACAGACCGAAGCGGCGGAAGATACGGTCCATGATGAACGCAACACGGGCCATGTAACCGACATCCTCGAGGATGGACAGCAGGAAGAACAGGACCAGCATCTGGGGAACGAAGCCCAGGACCGCGCCAACACCGGCGACGATGCCGTCCATGATCAGGCCGTACAGCCAGCCCGCAACACCGATGCCCTCCAGGAAGCCGCCCAGAGCGTTGGGGACGATCTCGCCGAACAGAACATCGTTGGTCCAATCGGTAGCGAAGGTGCCGATACCGATGCCGCCGTCAGCAACAGAGGTACCCATGGCGATGGCGTACATCAGCCACATGATGGCTGCGAAGATGGGCAGGGCCAGGATACGGTTGGTAACGAGCTGGTCGATCTTATCGGAAACGGTCAGGTGCTCGGCGCGGGCCTTCTTCTTGACGGCCTTGTCGACAACACCGTTGATGTAAGCGTAACGCTGGTTGGTGATGATGCTCTCGGCATCGTCATCCATCTCGTTCTCGCAGTCGGTGACATGCTGGCCGATGTGGTCCAGCACATCCTTGCCAAGGTTCAGCTCAGCCTCGACCTTGTCGTCGCGCTCGAACAGCTTGACGGCGTACCAACGCAGGAAGCGGTCATCGACCTTGCCCTGGATGGATTCCTCGATATGAGCGATGGCATGCTCAACGCTGCCGGTAAAGACATGGGGCAGCTCAACACCCTTGGCCTCTTTGGCGGCGGCGATGGCAGCCTCGGCAGCCTGCTGGCAGCCCTCACCCTTCAGGGCGGAAATCTCAACAGCCTTACAGCCCAGTTCCTTGGAGAGCTTGTTCAGGTCGATCTTGTCGCCGTTCTTGCGAACCAGGTCGATCATGTTGACTGCCATGACAACGGGGATGCCCAGCTCGATCAGCTGGGTGGTCAGGTAGAGGTTACGCTCGATGTTGGTACCATCGATGATGTTCAGGATGGCATCGGGCTTCTCGCTGACGAGGTAGCCGCGGGCGACAACTTCCTCCAGCGTGTAGGGAGACAGAGAGTAGATACCGGGCAAGTCCTGGATCACGACATCATCGTGGCCCTTGAGTTTGCCCTCTTTCTTTTCAACCGTAACGCCGGGCCAGTTACCGACGTACTGGCTAGAGCCGGTCAGGTTATTGAACAGGGTGGTTTTACCGCAGTTCGGGTTGCCGGCCAATGCAATTTTAATTGCCATTCATATACCCCTTTCTATGTTTTCCCGCTTTTGGGCGGGGAAAGCAGCCATTTTACTCGACCTCGACCATCTCGGCGTCAGCCTTACGAACGCTCAGCTCGTAGTTGCGCACGGTCAGCTCCATGGGGTCGCCCAGAGGTGCGACCTTACGGACGTAGACCTGGACACCCTTGGTCAGGCCCATGTCCATGATGCGGCGCTTGACAGGGCCTTCGCCGTGCAGGCGCTTGACCGTAGCGGTCTCGCCGACCTTAACGTCTTTAAGAGTTTTCATATACGATTCCTCCTCAATACTGTAAATCTAGCCTCCGTTTGCGCGGGGACGGATTTCCGAATTTTAGGCGACCATGATGCGCATGGCCATGGTCTTATCCAGCGCGATGCGGGCTTCCTTGACCTGGAGGATCAGGTTGCCGCTGATCTCGTTGACGACCGTAATGGTCTCGCCAACAACAAAGCCCAGCTCTGCCAGGTGCAGACGAACTTCATCCTTACCGGTGATCTTCTGGATGGTGACGGTCTCACCTGCTTTTGCCATTGTCAAAGGCATAGCACAAACACCCCTTTATATGCTGTTTGGCCCGCCCATTAGCATATGCTAACAGGTCAAGCAAAAGTGGGCGGTTAGAACGCTCTAACCGCTTGCGAGAACAGTTTAGCATAACTAACACCTAAAAGTCAAGCAGTTAGAGAAAATTAACTTATTTTCGTGCAGGGCGCCAGTTTTATATAGCTAACCTTGTGCAATTCTGTAAAAGTTTACAACATATTCATAAGCTTGGCCGGATTTGACAAAGCAGGACAAATTTGAGGATGTGTATATAGAATAAGGTTAAGGCATGCGGTAGCAGAGGTGGCTCCCCTTGCGGGGAGCCTTTAAAGTAGTACTTGCCAAATTGGTCGTTATCCTGTATAATTAGAAAGTTATCGTTTATAGAAAGCAACACTACAACGAGGTTTATTATGCTGACTAAATATCTGACTGTATTTTTCGTCTCGATGGTGCCGCTGATCGAGTTGCGCGGCGCGATCCCCATCGGCGTGGGGCTGGGCCTGCCGCTGTGGCAGGTGTACATCATCTCCATCATCGGCAACATGCTCCCGGTGCCGTTCATCTTCTTTCTGGCCCGCAGGGTGCTGGAGTGGGGCGCGGATAAACCGGTCATCGGCAAGTTCTTCACCTTCTGCCTGGAGAAGGGCCACAAGGGCGGCGAGAAGCTGAAGGCCAAGGCCGGCC
>ERZ1673752.5137-NODE-5137-length-10178-cov-6.543021_pt1 | contig 10178 bp, 6 predicted proteins | sample MGYA00580195_ERZ1673752 | MGnify/ENA primary metagenome ERZ1673752 (study PRJEB41218, sample SAMN15661744) | gut metagenome | host: Homo sapiens | place: Canada: London | collected 2015-08-20/2019-03-30 | study: EMG produced TPA metagenomics assembly of...
ACTAGTAAACCATTAATATTAGGGAAAAAAATGGTAAATTGGATATTTGGATTGAACAACTTCCCTGATAAAGAATTAATAGAGTTTTATAAAGAACTAAAAATAGAGTTTGATTTAAGCGACGATATTACAATTTGTAGACGTTGGAAAGCAAATTTTGCGTATTTTCGTGGTGATTTAAAAAAAGCATCAAATGAATATGACAAATTATTTGATGATGCTGTTAATATTAATGATTTTCCAGAATGGTATTTAGATGATATTTGTATTGACGGAAGAAACATACTTCATCAGTATGAAAATAAAATTAATAAGTATACTTGTAATAATCGATATCAACAAAAACTGGATAAAAATAAGCATCAACTCTCATACCCAGATATAGACAGAATAAAGTCGGAAATATTTGATAATTTATCTAAAACTATATTTAGTAATAAAACGAAATCGAAATACGAAATTATTTATGGCAATGGGTTAGAAGGGTGTTTAAAACAAATACAACAACTTTTATATTTAACAGTTTTTTATGGGTCAATAACGCATATGAGGCTTATTAGAGATTTAATATCTAATGTAATGTATATGTATGCTGAAACATTTGAAGACGAAGAATTTTATAAATTAACGTTAAAGATGTTATTTCTAAGTTGTGAATTTAAAAAATACAGAAATTTGTATAATAAGATTAAATTAAAATATTGTTTTGTGAATAGTAAGGATTTTATAAATAGTTTAATAGAAGTTCAAAAATCTTTATTCAAATTTGATATAGATAAAAATAATATATTTTTGTACAGCATATATGGACGGATATATCAATGATTTGTTATTTGATGAGTTAACACTTAATATTTATTCTATTATTGATATAAATAAGGAACATCCAATAAATATAATTACTGATGCTTTTAAGGCAATTGGAAACAATATATTAAGAAATAAAAAAATAAGTGAATTACTAGATCTTATTACAATATATTTAAAAAAGGAATATTTAAGATTTTATACCGATTTTGGAAAAATAGTAAATGGAATTAAAGTAGAAGAACTATCTGAAAGTGATTTTGGTTCTTTTCAATTTATAATAGATTCATTAATGAAAAAGAAGAAACATATTAATTTTGACTTTTCAGACTGCATTATAAAAATAAAACAGCGAAAATCAAAAATAAAAAAATATGATAAGTTGTTTAATAATAAGGATAGTAGAGAAAATATTTTATACAACGTTGAAATAAGAGATAATGAATTAGAAGCAATTAAAAGTATAATTAATATTTATAAGCAAAGACATGAAGAAAGAGAAAAGAATCCTGATGTTTTTGTTGGTTATTTGGATGATTATAATATTGGAACAAGTATATTTAGTTCAGAAAATTATAAAGGAGAAAATAAAAACGTTATTTTAAATGAATATATGCCATTAGCTAAAGATATAATAACTTCAAAAAATGAAATTTTATATGAAAAAATAAGACATATAAGATCGCTAGCACATTTATTGATGGTAGAAAAAGATGAAAAAATTATGAATGATATTTACTTAACGATTCATAATTCAATTGAAATTCCTACTCCACATAAATCGTTTTATTTTGAAAATACTAATTATAAAGATCAAACAGATTTAATTGTTAATGTAATGATGTGCGATATTATTTTGAATAAAAAAGAATATGATAATGTATTAAATCAATATATTGAAATGGCAATAAATAATTATGATAACATTGAAGAAATACTTAATTGTATTGAGATTATCAATGAGTATTTAAAACCAAAAACAAAGTCAATAATTGAGAAACAATATGTATTATTTAATATATGTTATAAAATAGATGATATTGACATTAGAAATAAGACAGTAATTTTAAGTGATATATTTATAGGAGTTGATAAATATCAAGATCAAATTTTAAATATATTAAAGCAACGAATAGAAAATATAACATTTGAGGAATGCAAAGGATATTTAAATTTGATTAGGAAACAAGAAAACAGAAATTTATTTAATGATATAATTAGCGCATTAAAAAATAATAGAAATTATTATATAAAGTACATTTCTAATAAATATTTATAGAAGATGATTTAAAAATTTTATAATATAAGAAAATAAAAATTACAATTAAAAAAATTGATGAAGAATAATTAGAAAAGTAGGATCACACATAGATAATAAATTAATTGAAAATGACAAAAATATTTTATTTTATAATGATGAAGGGGAAAATACAAAAGTATAAGTGCTATTAGAAAATCAGGATGTTGCCAATGTATTATCATCACTTTTTAATGTTAAATAACCAGCAATTACGAAACATATAAATAATATTTATAAAGATTAAGAACTTGAAGAAAAAAGCAAATGTTCCAAAATGGAACATATGGGTGTAAAAAGTTTTTGAAGAAACGGCAAGTAATTTAATAATAAAATAAAAAAATGTCAATAAGAATATTATTGGCATTTTTTTATATACATTAAAACTATGATATACTTATTAAAAAAATAGAAAATATAGTAGGTGATTTTATGAGTTTAGAAAGTAATTTAATATTAGATAAAATTTTTTTAGATAAAAGTAAGATTAAATCTTTTGATAAATATCCATTTAATATTGATATTGTAAAAAATTTTAATGAATTAAATTTTGATTCACCAGTAACATTTTTTGTTGGTGAAAATGGTGTCGGAAAATCAACATTTATAGAAGCAATTGCTGTTGCTTTAGGATTACCTGCTGAAGGTGGAACTGAAAACTTTAGTTATGAGACAAAAAATACAACTTCAGAATTATCTAATTATTTAAAAACTACTATGTATAATAGGCCTAAAATGAAATTCTTTTTAAGAGCAGAAACATTTTATAATTTTTCATCAGAAGTTCAAAGATTAGTAGAAGAAGATGAATTTATTAGTTTATATAGTTCATATGGCGGAAATCTTCATAAATGTTCACATGGAGAATCTTTTATAAGACTTGTTCAAAACAGGTTTCTAGATCATGGACTATATATTTTAGACGAACCTGAAGCTGCTTTATCGCCGGAAAGACAATTATCTTTGCTTTGTCTTATAAACCAACTTGTTAAAGAAGGTAGCCAATTTATAATTGCTACACATTCACCGATTTTAATAAGTTATAAATATGGAAAAATTTTAGATTTAAATGATAATTTTAACGAAGTAAAATATGAAGATACAGATATTTATTCGCTGTATAGAATGTATTTAGATGATCCAGATGATATGCAGCGTAGATTATTTGGTTAAAATGTATGGGTAAATTATTCAACTTATTTCCGTTTAAATAAAAAAACTGCAATTCAAAAATTAATTTGCAAAATAATATGTACATTTTTTACGATAGAAATAAAATGAGACTTATGCTATAATATTACATATGTTAAATACGTATATTCGAAGTGGAAGCTTTAAAAATGAAATTTAATTACAATGAATTATGGAAATTACTTATAGATAAAAATATGATAAAAAAAGATTTGATGGAAAAAACAGAAATTTCACTATCGACTGTGGCAAAGATGATAAAAGGAGAACCTGTTAATATGCAAATTTTATGGAAAATTTGTACTGAGTTAGGATCAGATATTGGCGAGTTGGTTTGTATTGATAAAAGTTGTGAGGAAGATAAATAAATGGCGTTTACAATTGATGTTGATGAGGGAAAATGGAGCAAAAAAGTTTTAGAAACCCTCCTTATAGACAGAACTACTAATAGAAATATAATCTGGGGAACAGATGACTATGAAAATTTAGGAAAAAAGTACAATTCTCACTATCCTATTCTTTTTCATCTAATTACTGGGGAAAATGGCAATATTATTCAGCCAAGAATATTAAAAACAAAAGAAAATCAAGGCAATCGAACTAAAGAAAAGGCAGAGGTCTTTACACCTAGTTGGATATGTAATGCTCAAAATAATTTGGTTGACAAGGCATGGTTTGAAAGAGATAAAGTTTTTAATATTGAAAAAGAAAAAACTTGGGAAGCTACCACTGAACAAATAGAATTTCCTAAAGGAAAGACTTGGAAAACATATGTTGATGAAAATAGACTTGAGATTACCTGCGGAGAAGCTCCTTATTTAGTTAGCCGTTATGACACAGTTACAGGAGAGCCTATAGAATTAGAGAGTAGAATTGGTATGCTCGATCGAAAAATGAGAATTGTAAACGAAAATACTAAAACAGAAAAAGATTGGTTGAAATGGGCAGAAAGAGCCTTTCAAAGTATTTACGGTTTTGAGTTTCAGGGAGACAGTTTACTTATAGCAAGAGAAAATCTTCTTGCATCCTATTGTGATTATTATGAAGCTAGATTCAAAAGAGAGCCGGAAGAAAAAGGGTTATTAAAAATTGCAAAAATAATTTCATGGAATTTATGGCAAATGGATGGACTTACCTTTACTATTCCTTATCAAGAAGCTGTTGAACCAAATATGCAACTTAATTTTTTTGATTTAGTAGGAGAAGAAGAAAAAGTTTTATGTGTTATTAAAGATTGGCGAGCAAGAAAAAACATTACTTTCCAAGATTTGTTAAATAAAGAGGATGATGCAAATGAAAGAAAATAAGATTGAAGCTATAGATATATTAGATAGAATTATCATTGGAAGAGTAGAGCCTCATATTTATGCTTTTACAACAAATACAGTGCCAAATTATTTAAAGGTTGGCGATACATATAGACCTGTATCAAAAAGATTAAATGAATGGAGAGTTTTTTTTTCAGAACTAGAGAAGCAATATGAAAACAAAGCCATCATCGATGAAGAAACTTATTTTAGAGACTATGCCATTCATCAATATCTTGAGAATGATTTAAACAAAGAAAGATTAAAGCAAGATGATTTAGAAAATGACATCTATTACAGTAAAGAATTTTTCAAAGAAACAGAAATAGAAGATATTGATAATGCAATTGAAGATATAAAGGAAAATTATCAAGCTAATTCAGGCAAATATGAATACTATAGTTCAAAGAATAAACTACCCCAAACATATCATTATGAGAGGGGTGGAAATTGGGAGTTAAGACCAAACCAAGAAGCTGCTGTAGATAGCTTTATTAATGCTGTTAAAAATGGGCGAAGAAATCTTTTAATGTATGCAGTTATGCGCTTTGGAAAGTCATTTACATCACTTTGCTGTGCTTTAAAAACGAACGCTAAAACTGTCCTAGTTGTATCAGCTAAGGCGGATGTTAAAGATGAATGGAAAAAAACTGTTGAAAGTGCAGGGAACTTTTTCGAGTATGTATTTTTAGAATCATCTGATTTACTGTCTAATGAGAATGTAATATCAGAAAAACATTCAGAAGGAAAGAAAGTAGTTATATTTTTAACTCTTCAAGATCTTCAAGGGGATAACATTAAAGATAAACATAAGGAACTTTTTGGAGAACAAATTGACCTTCTTATTGTTGATGAAACACATTTTGGAGCAAGAGCAGAATCTTTTGGAAAGATTTTAAAGAATGCTGGTTATGATAAGACTGACGAAAAGAACATCAGTAAACTTGAAGATGAAAATATAGATTTAGCAGACGCAGATGTTGAGATTAAAAAAATTAACGCAAAAATAAGACTTCACCTATCAGGAACACCTTATCGTATTTTGATGGGAAGCGAATTTGAAAAAGAGGACATCATTTCATTTGTTCAGTTTTCAGATATTGTAAAAGAACAAGAAGACTGGGATAGAAAATATCTTAATAATGATGATGTGAATGAGTGGGACAATCCATATTTTGGTTTTCCTCAAATGGTTCGCTTTGCTTTTAACCCAAACAAATCTTCTCGTGAAAAAATGGAAGCTTTGAGAAAAAGTGGAGTTAGCTTTGCTTTTTCAAAATTACTTGAACCGATTTCTATAAAAAAAGATGCGATTAATCAAGGGCATAAGAGGTTTATAAATGAGTCTGAAATTCTTGATTTACTTAGGGTAATTGATGGAAGTAAAGAAGATGAAGAACTATTAGGCTTCTTAGACTATGACAAAATAAAAGAAGGTAAGATGTGTAGACATATGGTTATGGTTTTATCGTATTGTGCTTCTTGTGATGCCATGGAAGAACTTATTAGAACAAATAAAGATATATTTAAGAACTTAAACGAATATGAAATTATAAATATTTCAGGTGTAGAAGCTAGAAGAGAATATAGTAAGCCTGATGATATTAAGAGAAAAATTAAAGAGTGTGAAGAAAAAAATCAAAAAACATTAACACTAACGGTAAATAGAATGCTAACAGGCTCTACTGTAGAACAGTGGGATACCATGCTTTATTTTAAAGATACAGCTTCCCCTCAAGAATACGATCAGTCTATTTTTAGGTTGCAAAATCAATATGTTAGAACCTTATCTAGTGAAAATGGGTTTATCAAAGAGAACTTGAAACCTCAAACTTTGCTTGTAGATTTTGATCCAAATCGACTATTTAGAATGCAGGAACAAAAATCTCTTATTTACAATGTAAATACAGAAGAAAATGGAAACAGTAAGCTAAAAGAAAGAATTGTAGAAGAACTTCGTATTTCCCCAATTATTATGATGAATCATAATAAAATAAAACAAGTAGATGCAACGAATATTTTAGAGGCAGTAAGTGAATACAATAATCAAAGAAGCGTTTCAGATGAGGTAGTAGATATACCGGTAGATTTAGCTCTTTTAAACGATGCTGATATACGAAAAGTTATAGAAGCTCAAGCTGAATTTAATTCAAAGCAAGGATTAACCATAGATCCAAATCAAGGTAATGGTGAAGACTTGGATATAGAAGAGCCAAAAGATGATGAGAAAGCAAATGACGACAAAAAAGATACACTAACTGAAGATTATACTGAAATAAAAACAGATGATGAGATAAAAAAACTAGAAAGTCAAATTAAGACATATTATCAAAGATTACTTTTTTATTCTTTCTTAACAAAAGATAAGGTGTCTTCCTTAGATGATATTTTGGATACGATTAATAATTTTGAAAATAAAAGAATTGCTAAGAATTTGCATATAGATATTGATATTTTACAAAAAATTAGTGATAGAATGGATTCGTTTAAGAGAAGTAGTTTAGACTACAAGGTTCAAAACATCTCGAGACTTGCATCAGATGAAAGTATTTCTCCTCTTGATAGAGCTATGACTTCGATTAAAAAGTTCAATCGCATGTCTGAATCTGAAGTAATTACACCTTCAAAAATATGTGAGGAAATGGTTTCGTTATTACCAGAAGAAGGCTTGAGAGAGTGTTTTAAAAAGCAATATAAGCTCTTAGATATTGCGAGTAAATCAGGTGAATATGCTGTTGCTTTATATAAACGTTTAATATCAGAGTTGGGATATTCACATGATGAAGTTAAAAATATGATTTATTCAATACCAACTTCTTCTATTGCCTATGAATTTACAAGGCGATTTTATGAAATTCTTGACCTAAATGTGGATAATATTGCAACTCAATTCAACTCATATGATTTGATTGAATTACAAGATGAAACTGGAGAATTGGACTATATAAAAATTAATAATTTGCTTAAGCAAGATAGATTATTTAGTTCAATTACGCTAAAAGATGAAATAAAGGAAAGTGAGAATATATTGGAATTTGGAGCAGTAATTGGTAATCCACCATATCAAAAAAATATAAGTGATGAACAAGCGAATTCATCACTGTCTAAGCAGTTATTTCCTAGCTATGTAATGCTAAGTATGGAGCTTTCAAAAAATTATACGTCATTGATAATTCCTGCAAGGTGGTTTACTGGTGACGCTCAGGACAAATCATTTTTGAAGCTTAGGGAGTATTTAAAAAAGAAAAGCAATATTTCTGAGATGCATTTCTATGAAGATACGAGTAAAGTTTTTGATAATGTAGAAATTAAAGGAGGCATTTGTTATTTCTTATCTGAAAATAGTATTAATGAAATATTAGAATTCGTTAAATACTCTGAAGATAAAGTTGTTAGTACAAATAGAAAGTTGTTTTTAGAAGGTCTGGATATTATTTTAACAGATGAATACCAATTTAACATTTTAGAAAAGGTTAAAAATGATAAATTTAGTCCGCTTACTAATATAACTAAAGGGAGAAATGCATTTGGAATTATAGGAAAGCAAAGTGCTGTAGACGAAGTATCGGAAAAAGAATTTTTCGATGGAGCCTGTGAGTTAAGATGTAAGGCAAATGAAATAAGATATATCACTGAAGATAAGGTTACTAAAAATATTGAATTATTTAACAGATTTAAGATTTTCGTATCTAAGTCAGCAGGAGCACCTCATACAGACAAGAGAGTAATAGGAGAGCCATATATTGGAGTCAGAAAAACAGCTTGTACAGATTCATTAATTCCAATAGGGGATTTCGATACACTTGAAGAAGCAGAAAATTTACAAAAATATATTAAGACAAAGTTTTTAAGATTCCTTGTTTCGTTAGTCAAATCTTCTCAGAATACAACTCAAATTGTATATAGGTTTGTACCGATGCAAGATTTTACCAACCAATCTGATATTGATTGGACAAAGTCTATTGATGAAATTGATAAACAATTATTTGATAAGTATGACTTATCCGATGAAGAAAGAGAACATATAAAAATTGCAATTAAAGAGATGTAAATGAATTACTAATAAAGTGAAGGAGAAATTGATATGGGTAGTATATCAGGAGTTACCAAAAGAGATATTATTGATTTATTTAAAAATGGAATACAAGAAGATAATGGTTTTACAGTAGTAGAAACTATATACTACCCATATTATGGTCGATTTGAAATTGTTGATTTTCTTAATAGAATATATAGGCTTGACTCAATGGAAAGTAAAGATTCTAGACTTGAAAATGCTGAACAAGAGATAGCAATGCACACATACAATGGAGATTATCCAGATGATTGGGTTTTTGAAGATGAAAGATTTAATCTGACAAATGGTGATGATAGTTTTATTTTGAACTTTTTATGTGAGGTATTTCACCCTGAAGTAAGGGATGAAAAAAAAGCTTGGGAGATATATTTAGATAAAATAAATAGATTGCTAAAGGAAGATGGATATGAACTTGTAGCTTTAAGTAAGATATCTGGAAGAGACCTTTTTAGTTGGAGGAGATATATTAAAAGGCCTGATATGTACATTCCTTTTTCTGAAAGAAATAAAGATTTAATACATAGAAGAAAAATTAGTATTCAAATCCCTAACTCAGTTAGACATAAGTTGTTCAAAGTTATGGAAGAATACGATGAAGTATTTTATTTTACTGATAAGACTAATTGGAATTATACAAAATCGTGTACTGATCTTATTTTAGACGATATTAATAAATTTTATAAACCAAAACGTTATGATAAAGGACATTTAATAGATGTAAATAGTTTTAACGAGTTTCAAGAAGGAACACCACCATTTGTGATATTTGATGTTATTGAAAGTTTTAATAGACATAGCACAAACTCTGAGAAGTTTGGGATTGAAATTAATACTATCTTTAAATTAAATAATATCGATGTGGAATTAATAGGGGGAGAAATACATTCACTTTTAAGTAAGACGCTATTATTAGATCCAAAGTTAAAAATTAATGAAATAGGATTAGAAGAGTTAATTAGGACTGCTGAAGAATTATATATTAAAGGTAAATATTCGTATGCTGTTGAAAAGCTTTGGGATGCTTTTGAAAGAGTGAAAACATACTATTATCCAACATTAAATAAAAAACAATCAGCTGACAAAATAGTTGATGAATTAAGTTGTGGGAATATAGATATTAGAAGAATGTTTAATGATGAATTTAGAATATTAACAGATATAGGTAATAGCTATCGTATAAGGCATCATGAAAAAAACAAAATAGATATTACTGATGATTTACATTATGAGTATTTTTATAAAAGATGTTTAGCTTTACTTTCAGTAGTGATAAAAAAAATATAAAGAACAAGGAGATGGAGTATATTACATCTCTATCCCCTTTTCCAAATATTTGTGATAATTTTTTATGATTGAATACAAGTCTTTCAGAATAGAGTTTGTTGAAGAATACTCTTCTATAAGGGTGTTCTTTTTTTCTTGCAATTTATCAAGTTTAGATAGTATTTCTTTTGTATTTGGTAGTTTTTTATAGTTTTCTAAAATTTCTTTAGCGGCT
>ERZ1673752.5139-NODE-5139-length-10172-cov-4.826332_pt1 | contig 10172 bp, 7 predicted proteins | sample MGYA00580195_ERZ1673752 | MGnify/ENA primary metagenome ERZ1673752 (study PRJEB41218, sample SAMN15661744) | gut metagenome | host: Homo sapiens | place: Canada: London | collected 2015-08-20/2019-03-30 | study: EMG produced TPA metagenomics assembly of...
AGGCTATCAAGGCGGCCCGTGATGCCTACGATGCGCTGACCGATGCCCAGAAGGAACTGGTGGGGAACTACCAGACTCTGCTGGACGCCGAGGCCAAGCTGGCCGATCTGAAGGCTGCCGATGCTGTGGAGAAGCTGATCGATGCCATCGGCACGGTGACCCTCGACAGCGAGGAGGCTATCAAGGCGGCCCGTGATGCCTACGATGCGCTGACCGATGCCCAGAAGGAGCTGGTGGGGAACTACCAGACCCTGCTGGACGCCGAGGCCAAGCTGGCCCAGCTGAAGAAGGATGCTGAAAAGCCCTCTCAGCCGGAGCAGCCGGCAAAGCCCGGTGAGGATGCCAACAAGCCCGCTACCGGCGATGCCGGTGTGGCGCTGTGGCTGACGGTCATGTGCATGACCTCTCTGCTGGGCGCTGCTCTGGTGGGCAAGAAGCGCAAGGCGTAACTTAAAGCGAATAAGAAGTCCCCGGCCAATGGTTGGGGACTTCTTGCTGCATAGGTTGCAGCCAAAAGAGAATATAAAAAGAAGGCATCTGTATTTGGACAGATGCCTTCTTTTGGAGCTTGTGGCCGGACTCGAACCGGCGACCTGCTCATTACGAGTGAGCTGCTCTACCAACTGAGCCACACAAGCAAAATAGGAGGGGCTGCACACAGCCACGCATTGTATTGTGCCACATTTTCGGGGATTTGTCAACTAAAAATTCCGGGGTGAATAATACATAACGTAATCGGCACCAAAGTTTTGCGACAAAAGAAACCCCGGTGCGTACAGAATCCACAAAGCCCGTCCAAAACACCCAAAAAGCCCCTTTGGAAAATGGTGCGGAAAAGAGGAGAGAATCCATGAAAAACCGGACTTTTTTACACGGCGACAGGATGGGGGAGGATTCGCCTGAGTTTTACATAATTCATTTGTAAATAAACCTTTACAAAGAGTTATTCACATTATCCACAGACTTTTCCACACCGGGAAAAACCTTGTCGGAAAAAGGCTTTCCACATTATGCACCGGTTTTTCCACAGGGCGCAAACGCGGTTTTACACCGGAACAGAAAGGTGAATATAATTTACATAATGTAAAAATGTAAAGGAGTTTTTCCTGTGAGTAGACGGGGAGTTACCATAACTTGGAGAGAGCCGAAAAGAAGGGGAGCGGCCATACAGAGGCCGCTCCCTTTCATGCAATTTTATCCACGATCCAGATCCCGTGTGGCGTAGGCGTTCAGGGAAAGATCCGCCGTATGTCCCGCCAGATACTCATAGTAGCCCTGTGCGCCGATCATAGCCCCGTTATCACCGCACAGCCGCAGAGGCGGCAGGTACAGCCGGCAGCCCGCCTGACGGCAGGCCCGCTCCAGATCGCCCCGGATGATGGAGTTGGCGGCCACGCCTCCGGCGGCCGCAATGGTGCGCCGCCCGGTACGGCGGGCGGCCTCCATGGCACGGGGGATCAGCTCGTCACTGACGGCCTGTGTGAAGTCACGGGCCAGCGCCGCAGCGTCCAAAGGCTCACCCTTCTGCCGGGCATTGTGGGCCAGATTTACCACCGCCGTTTTCAGGCCCGAAAAGCTCATATCCAGCTCCGCTCCCTCCACATGGACACGAGGCAGGGTATACTTGCCGCCGGGGGACTGCTGGGCCAGAGCGTCCATGGGCTTGCCGCCGGGGTAGGGAAGGCCCAGCACACGGGCTGCCTTGTCGAAGCACTCGCCGGCAGCGTCATCCCGTGTGGCTCCCAAGATCGCCATGTCCGTATAGTCCCGGACATCCACGATGAGGGTGTTGCCGCCGGAGATGGCCAGCGCCAGAAAAGGCGGCTCCAGCTCCGGGAAGGCCAGATAGTTGGCGGCGATGTGGCCACGGACGTGGTGGACCGGGATCAGCGGCACGTCCAGCGCATAGGCCACGGACTTGGCGAAGCTGACCCCCACCAGCACGGCGCCGATGAGGCCGGGGGCATAGGTGACGGCCACGGCGTCCACATCGCTCTTGGTGAGCCCGGCATTGGACAGCGCCTGATCCGTCAAACCGGCAATGGCCTCCACGTGCTTGCGGGAGGCGATCTCCGGCACTACGCCGCCGTAGAGAGCGTGCATATCCGCCTGAGAGAGGATGGCGTCGGAGAGGACCGTGCGTCCGTCCCGCACCACGGCCACGGCGGTCTCGTCGCAGGAGGATTCAAAGGCCAGAATGTTCATTGCGCCGCCTCCCCGTCAAACCGCCGGGTGAGGATCAGGGCATCCTCCTTGGGCAGGTCGTAGTAGTTTTTGCGGCGGCCCGCCTCCTGAAAGCCGAAGCCCTGATACAGAGCGATGGCGGCGGCGTTGGAGGGGCGCACCTCCAGCGTCAGGAAGGCCAGACGGTTGGCCTCAGCGAAGTTGAGAAAGACCTGCAGCAGCTGCCCGGCGATGCCACGGCGGCGCTGCTCCGGGAACACCGCCACGTTGGTGATATAGCCCTCGTCAGCGGCCACCAGCAGTCCCGCATAGCCCAGCACATCGCCGGTGACGGCGTCCTCCGCCACCAGAAAGGCGGCGCACTGATTTTCCAGCTCCTCCGCCAGCATCTTCCGGGACCAGGGGCGGGAGAAGCAGATGCGCTCCAGCCGCTCCAGCGACTCCAGATGATCGGCGTTCATGGGTACGATCTTGATGTTGTTCATAGGATGACCTCGATATCTGTCAAATTGTTCAGCCCTTGGCGGAGAGCCAGTCGGGGCCGCTGTGGGCATCGGCGGGCAGGGGGACGGACAGCCGGGCGACGCCCTGCATCTCCTCCTGCAGGAGGGCCTCGACACGGGGGGCCTCCTCTGCCGGGCACTCCACGATGAGTTCATCGTGGACCTGCATGATGAGCCGGGCGGCCAGACCCTCGCCGGAGAGCCGCTGCTCTACCCGGATCATGGCCAGTTTCATGATGTCCGCCGCCGTCCCCTGAATGGGCATATTCAGCGCCACCCGCTCCCCGAAGGAGCGGAGGTTGAAGTTGGAGCTCTTCAGCTCCGGCAGCGCCCGACGCCGCCCGAAGAGGGTGACGACGTAGCCCTGCTGCCGGGCCTGCTCCACCACCTCCGTCATATACCGGCGGACGCCGGTATATGTGGCGAAGTAGCGCTCCATATACTCCTTGGCCTCGGCCACGGTGACACCGATGTCCTGAGACAGGGAGAAGGGGGAGATGCCGTAGACGATGCCGAAGTTCACGGCCTTGGCCCGTGAGCGCATCTGGTGGGTCACCTCCTCCGGCGGTACGTGGAACACCTTGGAGGCGGTGAGGGTATGGAAGTCCTCCCCGGAACGGAAGGCCTGCTGCATCACCTCGTCGCCGGAGATGTGAGCCAGCAGCCGCAGCTCGATCTGGGAGTAGTCGGCATCCACCAGCAGGTTCCCCGGCGCCGCCACGAACATCCGGCGCATCTGGCTGCCCAGTTCCGTGCGGGTGGGGATGTTCTGGAGGTTGGGCTCCGTGGAGGACAGGCGGCCGGTGGCCGTGACCGTCATCTGGAAGCTGGTGCGGATGCGGCCGTCGGCGTCGATGACCTTCAGCAGGCCGTCGGCATAGGTGCTTTTCAGTTTGCTGTACTGCCGGTACTCCAGCACGTCCGCCACAATGGGGTGCTGCCAGCGGAGCTTTTCCAGCACGTCGGCGTTGGTGGACCAGCCGGTTTTGGTTTTCTTGCCGTGGGGCAGCTGGAGATCCTCGAAGAGCACCTTGCCCAGCTGCTTGGGGGAGTTGATGTTGAAGGGAGCCCCGGCGGCGTCATAGATCCGCTGCTCCAGCCGGCGGATGGTGCCGGTAAGGCTCTCACCGAAGTCCGACAGTGCCTTGGCGTCCACCAGAAAGCCCCGCTGCTCCATCCGGGCCAGCACCGGGCAGAGAGGCAATTCCACGGTGTGATACAGCTCCTTCATGCCCAGCTCCTCCAGCTTGGGGGGCAGGGTCTCATACAGGGCCTCCACGGCGGAGCAGTAGCTGTGGAGGGCCGCCCACGCCGAAGCGGTATCCGCCAGCGGGGCAAAGGCATCCGGCTCCAGATGCAGGGGCTTGGGCAGTTCTTCATTATAGTAGGTCACGAACAGCCGCTGGAGGTCGTAGCTTCCGGCGGTGGCATCCAGCAGATAGGCGGCCAGCGCCGTATCGAACCCATAGCCCTCTATGGGGAGGCCCTGCTCCAGCAGCGCCCGCATGGTGTCCTTGATGTGGTGGCCCACCTTGCGGATATCGGCGGAGAACAGGGCCGTCAGCAGGGTGTGCCAGTTGCCGGTGTAGCGGATCTGATCCAGCTCCGCTGCGGCGGAGGTGTGCGCTCCGGTATCCCACTGGACGGAGAGGACGGAGAGGTCCGGCAGGGCGTAGACGGTCACATGGTCCGCTTGACGCCACTGGGCCAGCAGGGCCTGAGCCTGCTGCTCCGTCTCCAGCGGCTCCACGGTGACGGTGTGCTCCGGGGCGGCCTCGGTGTCCCGGTGGGGGGTGAGGCCGTACCGGTCGATGAGCTTCTGAAACTCCAGCTTCAGCAGCAGGTCATAGAGCTCCGGAGCAAAGGGGCGGCGGAGGTTGTCCTCCGGGGTGAAGTTCAGCGGGGCATCGGTGACAATGGTGGCCAGATACCGGGAGTGCTCAGCGCTCTCCCTGCCCTCCTGCAGCTTTTTGATGATGCCGGGCTTGGCGTCGATGTCCGGCAGCAGGCGGTACAGCTCCGCCAGGGAGTGATACTGCTGCACCAGCGCCATGGCGGTCTTTTCCCCCACGCCGGGGACGCCGGGGATGTTGTCGGAGGCGTCGCCCATGAGGGCCTTCAGGTCGATCATGTGGATGGGGGCGAAGCCATACTGCTCCCGGAAGGTCTCCTCCGTCATGTCCTTGGTGGTGGTCTGGCCCATGCGGGTGGACACCAGCTTCACCTTGGTATGGGGGGTGATGAGCTGGAGACTGTCCTTATCGCCGGTGACGATGACGCAGTCCCAGCCGGCCGCCTCGCAGCGGCGGCTGATGGTGCCGATGAGATCGTCGGCCTCGTAGCCGGTGAGGTCGTACTGGGGAATGTTCATGGCGGAGAGCACCTGCTTCAGATACGGCAGCTGCATGGCCAGCTCCTCCGGCATCCCCTTGCGCTGGGCCTTGTAACGTTCATCCGCCTGATGGCGGAAGGTAGGCTCCCGGCGGTCGAAGGTGACGCACAGCGCCTCCGGCTGCTCCTCGTCCAGCAGCCGCTGGAGGGTGGTGAGAAAGCCATAGATGGCGTGGGTATATAGCCCGTCCCTTGTGGACAGGGGACGGATGCCATAATAGGCCCGGTTGACGATGCTGTTGCCGTCGATGACCATCAGTTTCATGGAGGGTCCTCCTTATACTTCTTGGCATATTCTATTTTATTATACGCCAGTTTCTCCCATAAAACAACCTTTGGCGGAGAATGGGACGGAGGTTTTCCGGGATTTTGCATGGAATGGGGCGGAAAAGAGGGAGAATTTGTTTTTCCTCTTTCTTTTTCCGGCGAAATACGCTATAATCTATATTTGACTGAAATTTGACCGGAAGGGGTATGTAGATATGTCCGCAGAGCTGTTACAGCTGCTCAACGGCGTTCAGACCATGTCCATCGTGGGAATGTGCAAGAATGCCGGAAAAACCACCATGCTCAACTGGATGCTGCACCACGACCGCCTGCAGGGGACGCTGGGCCTGACCTCCATCGGCCGGGACGGCGAGTCCACCGACGTGGTCACCGGAACGGAGAAGCCCGGCATCTTCGTGCGGGAAGGGACTCTCATCGCCACCGCCAAGGATATGCTGCGGCTGGGGGACACCACGCTGGAGATCATGGAGACCACCGGCATCCCCACGCCGCTGGGGGAGGTGGTGATCTTCCGGGCCCGCAGCGACGGCAATGTCCAGCTGGCAGGGCCGTCCATCACCACGCAGCTCAAGGAGGTCTCCCGGCTGTTCTTCGAGATGGGGGCCGACAAGTCCATCATCGACGGCGCTCTGGGCCGCAAGTCTCTGGGCGCACGGGCCGTGGCGGAGGGGGTCATCCTCTGCACCGGGGCCTCATACCACATGAGCATCGACAAGGTCGTGGCCGACACCGCCCACGTGTACCGGTTGATGAATCTGCCCAAGGCGGAAGCCATGCCCCCGGAGATGGAGGAGAGTCTGGAGAAGTGCCTGAAGGATCACGGCGAGGCCCTGATCTCCGGGGCGCTGACGGATACCATGGTGATGCCCCTGCTGCGCTCCGGCGTGCTGCGGAATACCCGGCTGGTGGTGAAGGATCCCAGCAAGGTGCTGCTGAGCAGCGATGCGCTGGATAAGCTCCAGACCCGTCAGGTGCGGCTGGAGACGGAGGAGGCCGCCCGGACCCTGTGCGTCACCATCAACCCGGTGTCCGCCTACGGCTGGAAGTTCGACAAGGATGAATTTATGACCCGGATGCGGGAGGCGGTGGATGTCCCCGTCATCAATGTGAAGGAGGAGCTGACATGATCAATATTCGCTTTGAAGAGAGGGAAAAAATCGGCTTGCAGTATGCGCTGGAGACTCTCCACGGGTGCAGCCCCTTCGGTCAGGAGAAGATCCGCAAGCTGCGCTACTACTCCCCCGAGGAGCGCGCGGAGCTGGAGACGGAGCTGTATAACGTGGAGCAGGCCGCCAAGGCGGCGGATGCTCTGAAGCCACTGTACGACAGGATCGGGCTGATGCTGTGCCAGATGAAGGACATCCGTGGCTCTCTGCGCCGGTGCCAGGCGCTGGAGGTCCCGGATCATGTGGAACTGTTTGAAATCAAGGTGTATCTCCAGCGGCTGGAGAGTCTGATCCCCCTGTTCCGGCAGGTGTGCGAGACCACCCACTTTAAGGCACTGGCCTTCCATGATCCGGCGCAGGCGCTGGAGATCCTGGATCCGGACAAGACCCGCAGCCGTGGCTTCTACATCCCCGACAATGCAACACCCAAGCTGAGGGAGATCCGTGCAGCCAAGAAGCAGATCGAGGAGCAGCTGCACCATGCACAGACCGATGCCGAGAAGGAGGAGCTGCGCTCCCGCCGGACCCGTGTCTGTGCCGAGGAGGACAGCGAGGAGACCAAGGTGCGCCGCAGCATGGGGCAGGCGCTGGCTCCACTGGCAGGAGATCTGCTGGAGGACGCCGATACGGCGGGCCGGCTGGACTTCATCATCCAGAAGGCGCTGTTTGCCGTGCGCTACGGCGGCGTGCGGCCGGAGATCACGGAGACGGAGCTGGAGCTGACGGACATGATCAACCCCGAGCTGTGCGACCTGCTGGAGCAGAAGGGACGGTCCTTCGTGCCGGTGTCCATCCGGCTGGAGCAGGGGGCCACCGTCATCACCGGCGCCAACATGGGCGGTAAGTCCGTGGTGATGAAGACTGTGGCCCTGAACGTGCTGCTTTTGCAGGCGGGCTTTCTGGTCTGCGCCAAGAAGGCACGGATGCCGCTGTTTTACAGCGTGAAGATGCTCTTTGACGACTTGCAGTCCATCCAGTCGGGCCTGTCCGGCTTCGGCTCGGAGATCGTGCAGTTCCAGAAGGCGCTGGAGGAGGTGGAGCAGGGCTACTCCCTGTTCCTGCTGGATGAGTTCGCACGGGGCACCAACCCCGATGAGGGCGCCGTTATCGTGCAGGCAGTGACCAAATACCTCAACGAGGTGAATGCCATCTCCCTGCTGACCACCCATTACGACAAGGTGGCAGAGAACGCCCGGCTGCACTATCAGATCATCGGACTGCGGGACGTGGATCCGGAGCAGATCCGGCAGGAGCTGGCGGCTACCGGCGACGACGGCATTCAGGTCATCGCACGGCACATGAACTACGGCCTGTACCGGGTGGAGGGGAAGTCCGACTGCCCCAGAGACGCCCTGAACATCTGCCGGATGCTGTCGCTGAAGCCGGAGATCCTGGAGAAGATCGAGCAGGCGTATTAAGATGCCGGAGGCTCTCTGCGGTGGTTGGCCGCTGCTGCGTGCGGGTGGATCCTGCGGAGCGGTATGCGCTGCCGGAGGGCGGAGAAATGGAAAGAATGACCGATAAAGGCAGGAGGGGATACTCTCCCGCCTTTGATGTACTCGTGAGATATTGCTTTGTGCATAACCCATAGAAAACGGCGTGGGAATTTTATCTCATGCACAAAAAATCTCTGTCTTTTTTGTCACAATGCTACCTTGACAAAGCCCCGGTGGAGACGATATAATGAGGATCGTAGAAGTTCATACCGCAATCAATAGAGGTGCGGGGGACAGGGTACTGCTTCGTGAGGACAGACACTCGCAGAGCGGGGCAGGAAGGGGTCCTTCGCCGAAAGGGCATGACGGGTCTGGTGTCATGGTCTTGGGGTCGAGGTGTAAGCGTCGGCACTGTCATGTCGAAAGACGTGGAGCGCTATTGGTCAGCCTTGACCGATAGCGTTCTTTTTATGCCCGAAAGAGCGGTATGGCCACAGCGGCGGAACTTCATGAAAACGACCCAAATTTATGAAGGAGGAAAAACTTATGGAAAAGATCACTTCTACCCTGCGGCTGCGTATGAGCGCAAAGGATGCTCACTACGGCGGAAATCTGGTGGACGGCGCACACATGGTGCACCTGTTCGGTGACGTGGCCACCGAGCTGCTCATCAAGTGCGACGGCGATGAGGGCCTGTTCTGCGCTTACGACATGGTGGAGTTCAAGGCTCCCGTGTACGCCGGCGACTACATTGAGGCCTATGGCGAGATCGAGAAGATCGGCAACACCTCCCGCACCATGCGCTTCGAGGCCCGCAAGGTCGTCGTTGCCCGCAGCGATATCAGCGCTTCCGCCGCTGACGAGCTGGACGAGCCCATCGTTGTCTGCGTGGCTCACGGCACCTGCGTGACCCCCAAGGACTGCCAGCGCAAGAAGATCGAGAAGTAAGGGAGCGGCAAGATGGAGAAGCTGATTATTACTGCTGCTATCTGCGGCGCTGAGGTCACCAAGGAGCAGAACCCCGCTGTGCCCTACACTGTGGAGGAGATGGTCCGTGAGGCCAAGTCCGCCTACGAGGCCGGTGCAGCCATCCTGCACATCCATGTCCGTGAGGACGACGGCACGCCCACTCAGGGCCGTGAGCGCTTCCGTGTGGTGATGGATGCCATCCGCAAGGAGCTGCCCGATGTCATCATGATCCCTTCCACCGGCGGCGCTGCCGGTATGACCCCGGAGGAGCGTCTGCAGCCCACCGAGCTGTTCCCTGAGATGGCCACTCTGGACTGCGGCACCTGCAACTTCGGCGACGAGATCTTCGACAACACCATGCCCACCATGCGCGCTTTCGGCAAGCGTATGCTGGAGAACAACATCAAGCCCGAGTACGAGTGCTTCGAGCTGGGCCACATTGACACCATCCTTGGCATGGCCAAGAAGGGTGAGGTGCCTGCCCATCCCATGCAGTTCAACTTCGTGCTGGGCGTCCACGGCTGCACTCCCGCAACCGTGGAGAATCTGGCTTTCTTCGCCAGCAAGATCCCCGCTGGCTCCACCTGGACCGTGTCCGGCGTGGGCCGTTCCGCCTGGACCATGGCCGCTGCGGCCATCGCCATGGGCGGCAACGTCCGTGTGGGCTTCGAGGACAACATCTATCTGGGCAAGGGCCAGAAGGCTGCCTCCAACGGTGAGCTGGTGGCCAAGGTCGTCCGCATTGCCAAGGAGCTGGGCCGTGAGATCGCCACTCCCGCTGAGGCTCGTGAGATCCTGAGCCTCAAGCCCCTGAAGTAAAAAACACTCTTTCATTCATACATTTATTTAGGAGGAAAAATATTATGGCAGAGCTGAAAGGCAACAAGTACGGTACTCATCGTGTAATCGAGCCCAAGGGCGTTCTGACCCAGGCTGCTTGGAAGGTCGATAACGATATGTCCAAGGTCTACTCCAACGAGATCGTCTGCGACGTGACCTCCCTGAACATCGACTCCGCTTCCTTCACTCAGATCGCTGAGGCTTGCGGCGGCGACGAGAAGAAGATCGGCGAGATGATCCTGGGCATCGTTGCTGAGCGTGGTAAGCAGCAGAATCCCGTGACCGGTTCCGGCGGTATGTTCAAGGGCGTTGTCTCCCACATCGGTGAGGATCTGAAGAAGAAGCCCGGCTTCGACCTGAAGGAAGGCGACAAGATCGTCTCCCTGGTGTCCCTG
>ERZ1673752.5140-NODE-5140-length-10171-cov-8.122776_pt1 | contig 10171 bp, 10 predicted proteins | sample MGYA00580195_ERZ1673752 | MGnify/ENA primary metagenome ERZ1673752 (study PRJEB41218, sample SAMN15661744) | gut metagenome | host: Homo sapiens | place: Canada: London | collected 2015-08-20/2019-03-30 | study: EMG produced TPA metagenomics assembly of...
TAATATTCATAATCCTATGGCAAGCGATCATGAAGAACAACCACACGCCCATATCTTACTTACCCTTAGAGAAAGCCTTATAGAAAATGCAGAAGATCTAACAGATGAAGAAATAAAAATCCTACTAGAAGAAGCAACAAAAACAAAAGAATTTTTTATAAAAAAAGATTAAACATTGAATTAGGAAATAGCATAAGTGCTCCATTAGCTATAAGGAACCACTTATCTCTAAATTATGACCTTTTGTTAGGAAATGAATGCAGAAAACTAGGATAGGTTCTATAATAAGATCAGGAGGTGGAGGTAGGGATGAAAATTGATATCATAATTGACGAAACCATTGAAGAAACAAGGGTAAAAATATTTGCAAAGGAGTATTCTAAGGAAGTTGAAACCATAAAAGATTTGCTAGCAGATAGATTAGTAGACAAGCTTGTTGCCTTTCGCGATAAGGAAGTTTTTATACTTTCCTATGAAGAAATTATTAGAATATTTGCCAAAGATAAAAGTGTTTTTATAAAGACAGAGAAGGGAACTTTTTCATCAAGACTTACCCTTTACGAATTAGATCAGAGACTTGATAAAAGGAAGTTTATTAGAATATCTCGCTCAGATATTGTAAATCTCGACTTTGTCAAAAAGCTTGACTTATCTTTTACAGGTACAATCGCTGTTGAACTTAAAAACGGAGATGTTGCTTATGTATCTAGGAGAAATTTAAAAGAATTTAGAAAGGCTCTCGGCCTATAAGGGGGGACTTATGAAAAAAATTAAAGATTTGTTAGTTGGATTTTTAGCAGGTGTAGGAATAGGTGCCTTAATCGAGGCAGTTTTATCTATGATAATTAAAGAAAATATTGTTGGAGTATCTGAATTTGTAGCAAGTCATGCAGTAGGTTATGCAAAAATTATCCAATGCTTAGTTTACGGTGGCTTTGGTTTAGTATCTGTCCTAATGGTGGCAATTTTCAAAAATAAAAATAGGGCAACCTATTTAAATCAAACCATCCACTTTTGTGCAATGCTTATCTATTTTATCTTTGCAGGTCTTTACCTAAAGTGGTTTAATTATGATTTCTCTATTGTAATTTCCGTCACCATCTTTGTTGGTATTTATTTACTAATAGCCTGCATCTTTTATCTTTATGAGAAAACTGTGATAAAAAAAATCAACAAAAAGTTATAACATACCATATTTGGATTACATGGAAAGATATATAGAAAACTTAAAACTAAAATGTAATATAGAAATGTATAACATTTAGAAAAAAGACGACTAGAAATTAAAAGCTCTAGTCGTCTTTTTAGCAAACGAAAATATGAAGCGAGGTAGGGTAGGCGAAATTGGAAGGTGATTTTTGAGCTTGATAACATAGATTTCTGAGTCTTTAGTATTTAATAAGAACTTGAAAATTTTGCAGAAATATATATAATACTGAGTATAAAAGCCTTAATGGGCAATAATAGTCAATGAGATGGGGTGAGGTTTATGGAAATTAAGCGGGATAGTTATCTTGAACAGTTGATTTCATATCGTTTTAATGGTCTGGTTAAAGTGATTACTGGCATTAGAAGGTGTGGAAAATCATATCTTCTTAAAAATCTTTATCGTGATTACTTAACGCATAATGGCGTAAAAAATGAACAGATTATTACGGTTGAACTTGACCTTGCAAAGGATATCAAATATAGAAATCCCCTGGTTCTTGCATCGTATGTAAGAGAAAAAGTAGAAAAAAGCAAAGAGGAACATTATCTTTTTGTTGATGAAATACAAATGTCTGACGAGGTAGATAACCCATATAATCCGGACGGCAAAAAAATTACTTTTTATGATGCTCTTAATGATTTGAGAAACTTATCAAATTTAGATGTATATGTAACTGGGAGTAATTCAAGAATGCTTTCAAGTGATATTCTTACTGAATTTAGGGGAAGAAGTGATGAAATAAGGGTTCATCCACTTAGCTTTGCTGAGTATTATAATGCTGTTGGTGGAGACAAAAACGAAGCGTTTGACGAATACGCATTCTATGGCGGTATGCCACTTATTTTGTCAAGACCTAATGATCGGGCTAAAATGAATTATCTTAAATCGCTTTTTTCTGAAGTATATATTAAAGATATTGTTGAGCGAAAAAGAATTGAAAGACAAGATGTATTGGAACACATTTTGGATTTGCTTTGCTCGTCGATTGGATCGTTAACAAATCCAAATAAAATTGCAAATACTTTGAAAACGAAACATGGTTATTCTGTGTCTGCAAATACGATTCGGAATTACATAGGACACTTGGAAGATGCGTTTCTTTTTTCAGAAAGCAAGCGATATGATGTAAAAGGAAAATCATATTTTGACTCACCAAATAAATATTATAGTGAGGATATTGGCCTTAGAAATGCAAGAATAGGCTTTCGTCAGCAAGAAATCACACATATAATGGAAAACATAATATATAATGAACTGAATATTAGGCAGTTTGCCGTTGACGTTGGGGTTGTTTATGTAAGGTCTGTTAATAATAACAGAAACTCAGTGCGTACACCGAGAGAAATAGATTTTGTTGTAAATTCTGGAGGAAAACGAACCTATATTCAATCAGCTTATGCAATGTTTAGTGATGAAAAAGCACAGACAGAAATCAGACCGTTTTCCCTTACAGGAGATTCTTTCCCCAAGATTGTGGTAAGGAAAGATATTGGGAAGCGATGGTATGATGATAAAGGCATCTTGAATATAAATGTGATTGATTTTCTTTTAGATAAGGATTTGATATAGTAATTCAATAAAAGCCTTTATGGGTATAACTGTTCAATGTAAACATTTGAAATACTTTGGAGGCTGATAGAAGGCAAATTAGTAAAAATAGTTTGGAAATACAAAGACTGAAATCAAAATGGCCCTGAAAATGGCGATAAATGCTTAGATAAGAAAACTATAAAGCAAGGTAGTAGACATGGAAAAAGACCCGTTTAAGGAATATTTGAGGGAATTGGAACCAGATAAAGCTAATAAAGGTTATGCTTGGAGTACGGCAATCGGACTTCAGGCGGTGGACGGACTCAAACCATCTAAATATTTGATTGATACTGCCATTCAAAATATTGAAGGCAAAATCACGATGAAAGAAGCACAAAGTCTTATTGACAGCTACTATGAGGAAAGGCCAGCACATTTAAGTGGACTTTTGAATAAAGGAAAAGTGGACATTGAGGATATAAAAGTGGATATTGAGAATGAAAAAGTGGATATTCAAGAGAAAAAAGTGGATATTGAAAGTTTGCTTTCCGATAAGGGTAGCGATTTTTCAGTAAAAACGACAGTTCATATTCATAGACTTTTTGAGAAGTTTGGCTTTGATGAGGTGTTTGGAAGAAGTTCAGTTATGGACTGTATTGAGCTGAAAGCCTCAGGTGCTTCAAAACTTCTTTCTAATTTGGTGCAGGCAGATATTATTGAAGCGGTATCCGGTTACGGAAAAGGTAAATATAAATTCAAGAAGTAGTAAAAAGACATCAGTTTATGATATCTATGGAGAGTAGAGAGGAGAGTGTGAAGAAATCTCACGCTCTCTTTTTATAGCTGTTCAAAAAATCCTTCATAATCCCCTTGCTGTACTGTGCAAGAGAATAGTTGCCGTTGCAAAGGCACCAGTCATACATGAGCCCGCGCTCCATGATTGCGTAAGCCTTGATTATTTCATTGACGGAAACATCGCTGCGCAATTCTCCGCGTTCCTGACCGTCCAGTATAATCTTCCTAAGCAGCTTATAATATGTCCTATCCTGATCGAGAAGATGCCTATTTCCGCGCGTTATAAGCTGTGAGGAAAAAAGTCTAGACAATAGATCTACAGTAATCTCATTTTCAATCATAAAGAATAGCTTTTGATTTAGAAACAACAAAATATCTGCCGCTGCAAGGTCTACTGGTAGGTCATCAGAAATTTCCTCATATTTCTCATCGAATAAATACGAGAGTGAGCTGAGCAGTTCGTCTTTTCCACTAAAATAGTGATAGAAAGAGCCCTTGGATGTCTGTGACTCTTCAACTATATCATCAACAGTTGTATCCTCATATCCGTGCTCATAGAAAAGTTTCCATGCTGCGGAAATTATTTTTCCCTTAGTATTTCTTCTCTTTTTCTTTGCCATTAAGACACCTCCATTTGAGTGTCATACCCATAAACTGATAAAAATATTTTGTGCGAATAAGTTCATTTTTTGATTTACAATCATTAATTTTAATTTTAGCATAAGAGAGAAAAAGAGACAATAATAGTGTATAATGGATAAGAAATAACTGGCAATTTTAACGGAATTTCTTTCGCATCAAATATATTGAACTTTAGGTGGAGAACTGTGAGGAATATGAATAACGAAAACAGAGGGATATTGAATTTTTTAGAATCATATAGGAACAGGGAATCGGTTTCCTTTCACATGCCGGGCCATAAGGATGGTAAGATCTTCAAAAGACTTGGTTACAGCGAGGAAGAGATATTAAATGCTCAATATGACATTACGGAAATTGAGGGTGCTGATAATTTGTTCGAGCCTGAGGGTATCATCCGCGAGACAATGGACAAATTCAAAAAAATATATGAGAGCAGGGAGAGTTTTCTCTTAATCAATGGCTCAAGTGCTGGGCTAATTGCATCAATGCTTGCGACAGTACCCCTTGGAGGCAAGGTAATAGTTACAAGAAATAGCCACAAATCAGTATTTAATGCTCTTGAACTTGGTAATATGAATCCAATATACGTATACCCAGAAAAATATCGAGAGTATGATATTCCAGGTGAAATTGCACCAGAGTCAATCCGAAAAGCCTTTGAGGAGAATCCAGATGCGAAGGCGGTTATTTTGACGAGCCCGAACTACTACGGCATAACGAGCAAAATATCTGAGATTTCGAAGATTGTACATGAATTTGGTGCCACACTCATCGTTGATCAGGCCCACGGTGCGCATCTTAAATTTATTAAACCAGAGCTAGCAGCAGAATACGGTGGGGCAGACATCGTGGTTGTTAGCACTCACAAAACACTGAGCTCATTTACCCAAAGCGCTCTTTTGAACATATATGGGGAGAATGTGAACATCGCATCCGTGGCATCAAAACTCGAACTGATACAAAGCACATCGCCCTCATATCTACTCATGGCATCGCTGGATTTATGCGCAGACATAATTGAAAAGCATGGTAAAGAACTGTTTTGTGAATGGAGATCGGCACTTGACGATTTTAAAAGGACGGCTATTTGGATAAAGGGTTTTCTTTTTATGATGGACGACAGCCATCTTGACGATACAAAAATCAACCTAGACGCGACTTTTCTTGGATTGGATGGCAAGGAACTTGCAGAAGAACTTGAAAAACGCAATATATATACTGAACTATACGATGGCCCGATCTGCATGTGCATGACTGGAATCGGCAATGACCGCAACGATTATCTTAAACTTCTTAGTGCGATGCAGGAAATTTCGAACGAAAGAATTGACGCTGCCATGGAGCGTGAGAAGCAGACGGAGATTGAGAAAGATCTTGAAGGCGAAGAGATTTCCTACTTGGCTCAAACTGCATTGCTTGCGCTTGAAGGTGGTGATAAGGTCACACTGGATGAAATCGAACAAAGGCTGTCTGTTTTGTTTGGGGAAGATGAAGACCATAAGGCTGAGAGTCAGGTCCCTTGGGGGAGTATTTTGCCGGCACAAAATATTGATTGGTGCGAGTTATCAGAATTTGATGTAGAATTAGTACCACTTGAAAAAGCAACTGGTAGGAGGGCTGCTTCAAGTCTTTCACCATACCCACCAGGTGTCCCCATAGTCGCCAAAGGAGAAACTATAGGGAAGAATGTGCTTGATATGCTCGTACAGATGAAAAAAGACGGTAGGAAGATTGTAGGCCTTCGCGAGGGTGACACTGTACTTGTTTATAAATAGATATTGGATTAGAAGGAGTTTGTCATATGGAATTGAGTGCATATGAAATTTTGGGGCCCATAATGGTAGGCCCATCGAGTTCACACACTGCGGGTGCGTGCCGAATAGCAAAACTGGCAAAAAATATAGCCAAGGATGATTTTGAGATGGTTGAGTTTCAACTCCACGGCTCATTCGCATATACTTACAAGGGACATGGCACCGATAGAGCTTTGCTTGGCGGAATTTTGGGCCTAAAACCCGACGATGCAAACATTCAAAACGCTTTTGAATTAGCGGACGCCAAGGGTATAAAATACAAATTTTCAAAAGTCGATCTTGGAGATGAATATCATCCAAATAGCGTAAAAATAGTGTTTTATTATGCTGACGGAAGCCACGAATATGTGATAGGCTCCTCAATTGGTGGTGGCACAATGGTAATTGTCAACATAAATGGAATGGATGTAAAATTCAGAGGAATTTATCCGACGCTTCTTTTGCAGTATCAGGAGCAAAAAGGCATAATTGCTTACGTAGCCGGAATTTTGAGCGGGAATGGATATAGCATTGAGAGTATCAATACGGTAAAAGATCCACTTACAGATATTGTAACACTTACGATTGAAGTGGAGAAGCCAATTTCAGATTATGTAAAGGGTGCTATCATGGGAGCTCAAATGTTTGTTTCAGCCAAGTACGTTGAAGTGTGAGGAATGCGAGGATTTTTAGAATATGTTGAATACAGAAAAAGAAATAATTGAAGTATGTAAAGAACAGAACAAAACAATTGCAGACCTTGTAATGGAAGAGGAGATTGCAACTGCAAGGGGTAAAAAAACAGAGTCTGATATAAGGGAATATCTTAAAGAAACTCTTAAAGTCATGGAGTCATCCGCAATGGCTAATCTCGAAAGGGCAACGGAGAGCAAATTCAACATGATTGATGGTTTTGCAATGGCCGCAAACAAGGCAAGCATGAATGATGGAGACCGCGAGCCGATGTCAGGCAGTTTCATGATGCGTGCGATGGCAATGGCTTTTTCGACAAGCGAAATCAACTGTGCTATGGGAAAAATAGTGGCGGCTCCTACCGCAGGTTCTTCAGGCATCCTTCCAGCAGCGATGATGTCCGCGAAGGAAAAGTACGGATTCGACCAGAAGACACTTGAAGATGGCCTTCTAACAGCTATTGCCATTGGAAAAATAATAGTGAAATATTCAACTTTTGCGGGTGCTGAAGGAGGATGTCAGGCAGAGTGTGGCTCTGCAGCGGCGATGGCTTCAGCGGCACTAGTTGCAATGAGGGGAGGCACTGCATCGGAGGCATTAACTGCGGCGAGCATCTGTTTTGTTAATGTGATGGGATTAATCTGCGATCCTATTGCTGGACTGGTACAGTATCCATGCACCTTCAGGAACTCTTCGGGAGTTGTGAACGCGATAACTTCGGCCGATCTTGCATTGGCAGGCGTGCAATCGATAGTTCCATTTGAGGAAGTGGTTCAGGCAACAAAAGAAGTCGGTGACGCACTGGAACCTGAATTCAGAGAAACAGGGCTGGGTGGACTTGCCGGCACAAAGACGGGACAAAAAATTAGAGAAAAATTTATGGGAAATGAATCTATGGAATAAGGTCTGTAAAGCAGTCCATATGAAAAACAGTGTCGATTATTTTGTGGACCTCGTTTGCCTTCTCGTTATCAGCAAGGGTGTAATAAACTTCCTTGCCTTTTTTTGTGTACTTCAAAATATTTGCACTTTTAAGAAGTTTTAGATGATGTGAGACGGCAGGAGAAGACATATCAACTGCATCAGCAATATTTGCTACACAGTCTTCAGTGTGACAGAGAAGCCAGAGAATCCTAACGCGACTTACGTCTGAAAGTATCGAAAAAAGATCCGTTGACATTTCAAATATTTTCGGATCTGGCATTATATCCATCAACTCTTCAGTTTTACGAGTATGCCTATGTGGAAGATTTGACATTTTGGTACCTTCTTTCGATATTTTATCTAAATATTGCTCAATTATGCCTCTAATTATACCCTACTTTTCTAAATTTTAACAGAGTTTCTAAAAAATAATGATTTTTGTGCTAATCTGGTGTATAATATGCTATGTATGATTTTGTTAAATAATATGAAAGGAAGGTTACAGAAATGAGTTCAAATGCAAAGCATTTGCACAGCATCGATGCAGGGCACTTCAAGAACACAGCAAAGTGCGAAACTGAAGTGATGCCAATCCCTGACATTGTTAAAATTTCAATGTCTCAGCATATCGGTGCACCATGTAAACCCCTTGTTGCTAAAGGCGATACAGTTAAAGTGGGTCAGAAGATAGGTGATACTGATGCTTTCGTCAGTGCTCCAATTCATTCGAGCGTATCCGGGACGGTTAAGGATATTGAGACTCAGAGATCTGCTGTTGGTGGCAACGATACCTTAGTTGTTATAGAAACGGACAAAAAACAGGAATTGTCTGAGGACATCGAGGTACCAAGGGTTTCTGATTTGGCTGGTTTTGTGCAAGCAATTAAGGAAAGTGGTCTGGTTGGTCTAGGAGGGGCATCATTCCCTACTCACATCAAGTTTAATCCTAAGAATATTGATGAGGTTGATACGCTGATCGTAAATGCGGCAGAGTGTGAACCATTCATAACATCCGACCATAGGTTAATGCTAGAAGATACTCAGGATATCATTGACGGCATGGTGCTTGTAATGAAGTATCTAAACCTAGACAAGGGATTTATCGGAATTGAGGACAATAAGCCAGATGCAATCGCAAAACTTGATGAGATGTTAAAGGCACAGGGTCATGACAACATCAAGACTTTCCCTCTTCCTGCTAGATATCCAAAGGGTGCTGAGCGTGTAATGATTTACGAAATTACAGGTAAGCACATGGCAGCAGGAGTACTTCCGGCAGCACTCGGCGTTATTTTGTCGAACGTTACATCTATAGCGTTTGTAGGACAGTATTTTAGGAATGGAATTCCGCTCGTTAAGAAGAGAATGACAATCGATGGCGATGCGGTAACAACTCCAAAGAACGTTATTGCTCCAATTGGAACTATCATAGCTGACATTATGGAATTCTGTGGCGGATACAAGAATCCTCCTAAAAAGATTCTTATGGGTGGACCTATGATGGGAAGAGCAATTTTCTCCGATCAAATGCCTATAGTTAAGAATAACAATGCTATCCTTGCATTTTCAAAGAACAAAGCAGTTATCCCGGAAGAAACTGCATGTATCAACTGCGGCAGATGTCATACTGCCTGTCCATTCGGCCTAATTCCGACAGCACTTGCTGACGCATATGAGGCAAGGAATGCAGAGAAATTGCAGGAACTTGAGGTTATGCAGTGTATGGAATGCGGCAGCTGCTCATTCGTATGTCCAGCAAGAAGACCTCTTGGATTTATGAATAAACTCGGTAAGGGTGTGGTAAAGGAGGCCGGATTATAAATGGAAAGACAAGCATATAACAATTTGACGGTCGCATCCGCTCCTCACCTTGTGACGACACTTGATACGACCAAAACAATGGCTTACGTATTATTAGCCCTTGTTCCTTCATTCCTAGTGAGCACCTATGTGTTCGGTTGGAGGGTAATCCTTTTGACAGCAGTCTGTGTGATTGCTTCTGTGGGATTCGAATATGGATATAACTATTTGGCGCACAAAAGACAGACGGTGCATGACTTATCCGCTGCGGTTACGGGTGTGCTTATTGCCTTCAACGTGCCTTCAAGCCTACCTGTATGGATGGCAGTAATTGGCTGTTTTGTTGCAATCGTAATAGTTAAACAACTTTACGGTGGACTTGGTAAGAACGTAGCAAACCCTGCAATAGTTGCTAGAATTGTATTATTTGTTTCTTTTGCTACGCAGATGACAAGCTGGCCTCTACCTGTTACGGTAAAAGCTGCTGATGCAACTACAGGTGCAACTCCCCTTGGAATTTTGGCTGAAGGTTCCGCTAAGGATCTCCCCTCCAACATGGAAATGTTCCTTGGATTCATCGGAGGATCTCTAGGTGAGGTTAGTGCTATCGCATTGCTCATAGGCGGAATCTTCCTAATCGTTAAGAAGATAATTCTTCCTCATACTCCAGTTGCATTTATCGGAACTGTATTCGTGTTTGCACTTATTTATTACGGAATTAAGGGAGATGGAAACGCACTTAACATGGCTATCTTCCACGTATGTGCAGGTGGTGTTATGCTCG
>ERZ1673752.5146-NODE-5146-length-10158-cov-7.364545_pt1 | contig 10158 bp, 6 predicted proteins | sample MGYA00580195_ERZ1673752 | MGnify/ENA primary metagenome ERZ1673752 (study PRJEB41218, sample SAMN15661744) | gut metagenome | host: Homo sapiens | place: Canada: London | collected 2015-08-20/2019-03-30 | study: EMG produced TPA metagenomics assembly of...
TGGGCGTCTCCGCTCTGGAGATGGCTCAGAACTCCGAGCGTCTGGTCTGGACCGCTGACGAGGTCGATGCGCAGCTGCACAAGATGATGTACAACATCCACAAGGTCTCCGCTGAGGCCGCTGCCGAGTATGGCCTGGGTTATGATCTGGTTGCTGGTGCCAACATCGCCGGCTTCAAGAAGGTCGCCGAGGCTATGATGGAGCAGGGCTGCTTCTAAGCCGAACGTCCATCGCACCAACTGGTGAAATAGCGAATTGCCCCATCTGCCGCAAGGCAGATGGGGCAATTTTTTTACCGCAAAAGGACAGGGGCCTTTTGCGATGAGTAGGTTGCGCTTCGCTCTGCGCCGCGGCTGGCTATGCCAGCCTGCGACGCAGAGCGAAGCACAAAGTGTTTTTTTGCGACGTACACACCGCCGCAAAAACGGATTGGATATTTTTCGCGCCGCTGCGGCGGCGCGAACTCTGTGAGACCGTTTGCCTTTTGGCGGTGTAAAACGGCTGGGCTTTACGGGGGCGGGAGGGTTGACAAGCGCTGTCCGCTTCCTGTAAACTGATAGAGCCGCACAGGCGGCATTTTGAGAGAAAACGGAGGCTTTGCAGCACATGATGATTCTGGTTGTAGACGGGCAGGGGGGCGGTCTGGGCCGCCTGCTGGTCCGCGAGTTGAAGGGTGCGTTCCCGCAGGCGGAGATTGCGGCCGTCGGGACGAATTCCACCGCCGCGAACGCCATGATGAAGGCAGGGGCGGACTTCGCCGCCACGGGCGAGAACGCCGTGGTCGTCAACTGCCGCCATGCCGACATCATCGTTGGCGCGGTGGGGATTGTGATTGCCGACTCCATGTGGGGCGAGATTACGCCGCGTATGGCGCAGGCCGTCGGGCAGAGCGACGCGCGCCGTGTGCTCATTCCGATCAATCTCTGCAGCAACCTCGTCGTCGGCGTGTCGGAGATGTCCATGTCAAAGCTGGTACAGGCTGCAGTCGATACCGTTCGCCGCCTGACAGAGAAAAAGTGAAACAGCGCCCTCAGCCGTTTGGCGGCCGGGGGCGTTTTTCTGCGCGCAGGTATAGGAAATGAAGTGCTTGGGAATTCTTGGAATAGACGGTGCGCTTTATCTTAGTAAATGGAAATATCTTCCAAAAGTTGCAAATAGTTACAAAAACGTGTGGAAGATTGACATTATATTTATTGGAAAGTTCCTCCTGAAAGGTTGACGTACATTGTGATTTGTGGTAAAATAAATTCGGCTGCAGGGGGAGTGCTGATACCCTGCGCGGCCATTGGAGGGGAACCGCAGCCCGATTTGCGGTCCGGCAGCTCCGCGCCGGTGGATGTATTTCGAGCGGAGGACAGAAAGGCGCCCGTTTCCACTGCCTGCGGGGAGGACGCCGCGCACAAAAATTGGAAGGAAAGGACGTACACATGAAAAAACGAATTTTCGCACTCATCATGTCTCTATGTCTGGCACTGAGCCTGCTTCCCTCGTCCGTTTTCGCAGAAAACGAGAGCGACGTGGTTTACGGCAAGTACGGCAGCGGCAGCACATGGACGCAGGAGACGGGAAATGCCGGCTCATCGGAATACACCGATAAAAACGGCAACACCGTCACGCTGAGCAAGAAAGCGACCCCGCTCGGCGACAACACCTACCGGATTGATCTGGAGGTCAAGACCACCCAGACCACCACGACCACGCCTCCCGGCGCGGCCGCGACCGTGCTGGTGCTCGATACCTCCGGCTCGATGGACTACTGCGCCGAGTGTGGTCAGAAGAATTACCACGCATCCGGTTGTGAGCATTATCAGGAGCCCGACTGGGACAATTGGTTCCCCGATAATTCTGTCAAAACTGAAGAGACCCGTCTTGCGGCAGCAAAAACTGCGGCGACCAATTTCCTTGACAGCTACAAGGGCGATACCGCGGGCGTTGGCCGCTATGTCTCTCTCGTGAGCTTTGCCGGAAGTGCAAGCGTTAAATGCGACTGGCAGGATGTCTCCACCACGGCTGGCTACAACGCTGTTGTGAGGGCAATCAGGAGCCTTTCCGCGAATGGCGGTACGAATCTGGATGCGGGTCTTAAAAACGCGGCGAATCAGTTCACGAAGTCTGCGGTGAGCGGCATCTCCAAGGACAGCAGAAATGTCATTGCCCTGACGGATGGCGCGCCGACGAAGTCTGCTAGTCACGGCAATGGCACCAATGGCAGCTGGGCGATTAATAACGAGACGGCCAACACGGCGGCCACGCTGAGAACAGCCGCCAGTGTATACACGGTCTGCTTTGGCGCGGCCGGACAAGACACATATCCGGGTGGTTCTACTGTTGATGTATTTTTGGAGAAAAACATCGCCACCCCCGCGACCGCGGACACCAAGTACGCCTATAACGCCGCGGACAGCAGCGAGCTCAATGCGGCGTTCAAGGCCATCACCACCTCCATTACCACCGGCATCAGCACCGGCACCGTGACCGACCCGATGGGGCCGAACATCAGCGTCAAGGAGAAGCCCGAGGCTTTCCGGACGGAGGACGGCAAGGCCTATACGTGGGAGTTGGCGAACGGCGTAATATCGACCGACGGCAGCAAGACCACCTACACCTATCGGCTCTCCTACACGGTGAAGCTCGACACCTCCGGCGAGAACTTCAAAGAGGGCGAGTATTATCCCACGAATGCGAAGACTACCTTCACCAGCGGCAACAAGACCTTCGAGTTCCCCGTCCCCGGCGTCAAGGGGACGATCCCGAGCTATCAGGTGAAGTACGCCTACACGGACCCTGTCCCCGCCGGTGCGCCCGCCCTGCCCGCGGATGAAACCCACAAGCTGCACACGGACGTCAACGTGGCCGCGAAGCCCGCGCTGGACGGCTATGTGTTCAGCGGCTGGACGACGGACGACGCGGCTGTCAGCAGCGACGGTAAGTTCAAGATGCCCGGACAGAACGTCACCCTGACCGGCTCGTGGACGCTCCGCAGCGACCTGAGCTATACCGTCAACTACTACTGGAACGGCACGACCGACAAGGTGGCGCCCTCCAAGACCGTGGGCGGCCAGACCTTCGGCGCGATCGTCACGGAGAAGCCTGCCGCGATTGACGGCTATACCGCCGTCTCGGCGGACAGCAAGAGCCTGACGATCGGCACGGGTAAGAACGTGATCAACTTCTATTATTATCAGAACGTCACCCTGACCGCGAACAGCGGTACCGCTGTCTATGACGGCGAGGAGCACAGCGTCTCCGGCTTCACCAGCGCGCCCGACGGCGCGGACTTCAGCGCCGTCACCGTCGGTGCGAAGGGGACGAATGTCGGCACTTATCCCGCGCAGTTCCAGGAGGGAACGGTCGGCACGGTGGACGCCACGGAAAAGTATATCGTGGCCGAGGCGAAGGACGGTCTGCTGACGATCATGCCGATCGGCGGCATCGTTGTGACCATCACCGGCAACACCGAAACCGTGACCTATGACGGCGACGAGCACACCGCGACCGGCTACACGGTTTCCACCAGCAATCCGCTCTATACGGAAGCGGACTTCACCTTCACCGGAACGGCTACGGCGAAGGGCACCGACGCGGGCACCTATATGATGGGTCTGACCCCGGCGCAGTTTGAGAATACGAATCCGAACTTTGAGAACGTCACGTTCAGCGTGACCGACGGCGCGCTGACGATCACCCCGCGCTCCGTCAAGCTGACCTCCGAGACGGCAGAGAAGGTCTACGACGGCATGCCCCTGACACGCCCCGATGTCGCCATCACGGGTGACGGGTTCGTTGCGGGTGAGGTGAGCGCTATCCGCGCCACCGGCACCGTCACGAACGTCTCCGACGGCGAGCAGCCGAACACCATCGTCTATACCACGTCCGCGGGTTTCAAGCCCGGCAACTACAGCATCGAGAAGGACGAGGGTACGCTGAAGATCACCCCCGTGACCGACAAGGTCACCGTGACCATCACCGGCAACGACGGCAGCATGGGCTATGACGGCAACGAGCATTCCGTGACCGGCTACAAGGTCGAGAGTATCAGCAATCCGCTCTACACGGCGGCTGACTTCGCCTTCAGCGGCACGGACTCTGTTACCGGCACCGACGCGGGCACCTATATGATGGGTCTGACCCCGGCGCAGTTTGAGAATACGAATCCGAACTTTGAGAACGTCACGTTCAGCGTGACCGACGGCTCCCTGCAGATCAATCCCCGCAGCGTCAAGCTGACCTCCGCCACGGACGAGAAGGTCTATGACGGCCAGCCCCTGACGAATGGCGTCGTGACCGTCAGCGGTGACGGCTTCGTCAAGGGCGAGGGCGCGGCGTATAACGTGACGGGCAGCCAGACGAACGCCGGCTCCAGCGACAACACCTTCACCTATACGCTGAATACAGGCACGAAGGCCGACAACTATGTGATTGAGACGGCCGAGGGTACCCTGACCGTTACCCCCATGACCGCCGAGGTGGTCGTGAACATCCAGGGCAGCAAGCTCAGCAAGGTCTATAACGGCGCGGAGCAGTCCGTGACCGGCTACAAGGTCGAGAGTATCAGCAATCCGCTCTACACGGCGGCTGACTTCGCCTTCAGCGGCACGGACTCTGTTACCGGCACCGACGCGGGCACCTATATGATGGGTCTGACCCCGGCGCAGTTTGAGAATACGAATCCGAACTTTGAGAACGTCACGTTCAGCGTGACCGACGGCGCGCTGACGATCACCCCGATGCCGCTGACCATCACTGCGGGCTCTGATAGCAAGGCCTACAACGGCACGCCGCTGACGAACGATACGTTCACCAGAACCTCCCTTGCCGCGGGCGATACCCTTGCGAGCGTCACCGTGACCGGCAGCCAGACGGATGTCGGCTCGAGCAAGAACGTTGCGAGCGATGCGAAGCTGATGCGCGGCGACAGGGACGTCACGGCGAACTATGCCATCGATTATCTGCCCGGTACGCTGACCGTCACGAAGAACGAGAGCGCGAAGCTCACGGCCGAGGCCTACAAGGGCGTCTATGACGGCGGCGAGCACGATGCGGTTGTCAAGACCGCGCTCAGCGATCTCGTTGACGACAGCGTCTGGACGTACAGCTACAGTCTGGACGGCGAGCACTACACCGACGAGATGCCGCAGGTGAAGAACGTCGGCACCTATCCCGTCTGGGTCAAGGCCACCAATGACAACTACGTCGACCTTGTGACCGTCGTGACCGCCGAGGTCACCCCTGCAACCGTCCTCGTCACGGCGGACAGCCACGAGTGGATCATCGCCGTCAAGGATACCTGCGTGAGCGACCCTGAGCCGGCGCTGACGTATCAGGCGGAGAGCCCTGTCGCGGGTGAGACGCCCGCCTTCAGCGGCGAGCTTTCCCGCGAGCCGGGCGCCGAGCGCGGCAAGACCTACCAGATCCTGCAGGGCGACCTTGCCCTCGCGGATGGGGAGAACTTCCTCGCCTCGAACTATGTCCTCCAGTTTGTTCCCGGTGAGCTGACCGTCAAGGCGCGCGACATCACCATCACCAAGACGGTCGACGTCACGAAGGCCTTCGTCGGCGACAAGCTGACCTACACGATCACCGTCACCAACACCGGCGACGTGGATCTGCAGGATGTGGCGGTTGTCGATGAGATGCTCGGCATCGAGCAGGTCATCGGCGAGCTGAAGGCCGGCGAGAGCTGGACGCAGCAGTTCACCTACACCGCGCAGGAAAGCGACGCGGGCAAGACCCTCGTCAATACCGCCGGCACCGGAACGAAGGACGAAAAGACCTTCGATCAGGTGGATTCCGACGGCACCGAGATCACGCAGAAGCCCGTCCCCACCGGCGACCAGAGCATGGTCGGCCTGTGGACGGCGACGCTCCTGATCTCCGCGGCCGGCGCGGCGATCATCCTCGCCCGCAAATCCAGGCGCAGCAAGTAAGCAATCTCGATAGCTGACAGATAGCTGAAAAAACAAACAGCCCCCGGCACCATTTTTGGTGCCGGGGGCTGCTTTCTAAAGTCTCACAGAGTTCGCGGCTCGGGGCCGCGAATAAAGTAAAATCCGTTTTTTGCGGCGGCGTGTACGCCGCAAAAAACACTTTGCGCAGAGAGTGTGTTTTGCGTGCATGGCACGCAAAAATGCGCGGTTCGGCGCGAGAACCTATTCCACAAAAGGGCTTGCCCTTTTGTGGAATATTTATGCGTCCAGCGCCTGCTTAAGGTCGGCGATGATGTCGTCCGCGTCCTCCAGACCGACGGACATGCGGATCATGCCGTCCGTGATGCCCGCGGCTTCGCGCACCTCACGCGGGATCATCGTGTGCGTCATGGCCGCCGCCTGTTCCACAAGCGTCTCCGTGTCGCCGAGCGACACGGCCAGCGAGCAGAGCTTGAGGTGGTTGATGAAGCGCTTACCCGCTTCGAGGCCGCCGCGGACGTCGAAGGTAATCATGCCGCCGCCCCCGCGCATCTGGCGGCGGGCGATCTCATACTGCGGGTTTGACTCGAGCAAGGGATAGCGCACCGTCTCGATCCGGGGATCGGATTCGAGCCATCGGGCGATTTTCAGCGCGCTCTCGTTGTACTGCCGCATGCGCACACCGAGCGTCTTCATTCCGCGGCAGACGAGAAAGGCCGTGAACGGAGCGATGACCGCGCCGAAGTGCATCAGCGTCCCGAGACGGCACTGGCGCAGGAACTGCTCATCGTTGGAGATAACCGCACCGCCGAGCAGGTCGCCGTGGCCACCGATGTACTTTGTCAGGCTGTGGATCACGACGTCCGCGCCGAGGTCGAGCGGGTTGGTGTTGTAGGGCGTGGCGAAGGTGTTGTCAACGAAGAGCTTCGCGCCGTGGCGGTGCACAATCTCGGCCACGGCCTGCAGGTCGACGAGCACCATCGTGGGGTTTGCGGGCGTCTCGACGTAGATGACACGCGTATTCGGACGGATGAGCTGCTCGAGCTGGCTGAGGTCGGCGGCGTCGAAGCTGTCGTGCTCGATGCCGAAGCGCGGGAGCCAGTCGCTCGTGATGTCCTCCGTGCCGGAGTATTTCGCCTTGGTGAAGATGACGTGGTCGCCGCACTTGAGCTCCGCGAACAGCGCGCCGGAGACGGCGCCCATGCCGGAGGCGTAGGCCACGGCACCCTTGCCGTGCTCGAGGGCGGCCAGCTTCTGTTCGAGATAGTCCTGCGAGGGGTTTGTGATGCGGCTGTAGGCGAAGCTCTCGGCGTAGTCATCGCAGGCCTTCACCGCGTCGTCGGTGGAGTCAAAATAGAACGTCGAGGTCTGGTAGATCGGCGGGATCAGCGCGCCGTAGGCGTCGCGCGGCTCACCCGCGTGCACCTCCAGCGTGTCAAAGTGCAGGCTGTCCGCCTGCAGGTCGGGATGTCGTAGCTTCAGCTGGCTCATAATAACACCTCCATAAAAAATATGCCGGGATACGGCTTTTCCTGTATCCCAGCATAGCATATTTTTGGTGAAAGCAGAAATACCCGATCCCTATCGCCGTCCATAGGAAAAAGCTTTACCCCTGCGCGGCGAGAATGTGGCGTTTCATGCACGCGAGGAACGCCTCCTCGATCGGCCGCAGGGCGCGGCCGCGGATGCTGATCCAGCCGATGTCGACGGTGTCCTCCGTCTCGATGGGGACGCAGGCGACCTCGCGCGCGAGCCGCGGCGAGATGACGCCCGTGCCGACGTCGTAGGCGTTGCAGCTGCGCATGAGCGCGGTGCTCACATAGAGGTCGCTGATGTAGACGACCTTGGGCGGGTAGAAGTTCGGCAGCATCATCTCCTCGGAGAAAAAGCCGGGCGAGTCCGCCGTCTGCTCATAGACGATGCAGGGATATTCCATCAGCTCGTCCGTGCGGATGCTCCTGCGCCCGGCGAGCGGGTGCGTCACGGAGAGAAACGCGTGCGGCCGCGCCTGGACGAGCCGGTGGAAGGCGAGATTGTTGTCCTCCAGCACCCGCTCCATGTGCCGCCGGTTCACGTCCGAGAGGAAAATCACGCCGAGGTCGCTCGACTGCTTGCGCACGCTCTCGATGACGACGGAGGTCTGGTTCTGGTTCAGCCCGAGCGTGTAGCGGTCGGCGTCGAGCCCGCCGACGAACTCCTCAAACGCGCTCACAACGAAGTCATAGTGCTGGCTGCTGATGAAAAACGACGGCTTCGGCCCCTCGGCGCTGCGCTGGAAGTACTCGTCGATGTAGTCCGCGTCGCGCAGGAGTTTGTTGCTCAGTTTGAGCAGCTGCCGCCCTTCGTTTGTGATGGCGATGCCGGAGGAGGAGCGTGTGAAGACCGCGATGCCCAGCTCCTCCTCGAGCGCGTGGACGAGACTGCTGACGCTCGGCTGGGAGACATAGAGCTTCTGCGCGGCCTTGCTGAACGAGCCGCATTTTTCCACCATGGAGATATATTTGAGCTGCTGCAGCGTCATGTGCTGTCCACCTTTCCCGGCCCGGGGCCGCTGTTTTCTCCATTATATCGGATTTTCCCGCCGGTGGCAACGGCCTTTCCGGCCGCATATCCATGGGAATGGGGGCGGCCGCGCGGAAACGGAGGAGGTTTTCATGGCAAAGGTCTATCTCTCGCCCTCGTCGCAGGTGAGCAACCCCTACGCGTGGGGCTCGACGAACGAGGCGGCGCAGTGCCGCCGGATTGCGGACGCGGCGGCGGCCGCGCTCACGCGCAGCGGCCTTTCAGTCAAAAACAACCAGACGGCGTCCATGGAAGGGCGCGTGGCGGAGTCGAACGCGTGGGGTGCCGACCTGCATGTCTGCATCCACACGAACGCCTTCAACGGCCGCGTGACGGGAACGCGCGTTTTCAGTTGGAACGATGCGGGCCGGGGCCGCGCCGCGGCGCAGGCCGTCTTTGACGAGCTGGCCCCGCTGACGCCCGGCACGTCCGACAGTCTCAGCACGAACCAGACGTGGTATGAGCTGCGGCGTACCGCCGCGCCGTGCGTCTATGTCGAGGCGGAGTTTCACGACAACGCCGAAGCGGCCCGCTGGATCATAGAACACACGCAGCAGATCGGTGAGGCCGTCGCCCGCGGTATCTGCCGCTATTTCGGCGTCGCCTACGCGCCCGCGCCGGAGCCGGAGGGCGGGACGCTCCACCGCGTGCAGGTCGGGGCCTACGCCGTGCGCGCAAACGCCGAGCGGATGCTTGAGCGCTTGCGCGCTGCGGGCTTCGAGGGCTTCATCACAGAATAATCTAAAGAGAACAAATAAGCGGCGCATCCGAACGGATGCGCCGCTTGCGCTTGGCCTTTGATCTCGTGATGGCGTAAGGGAATCACGCCTTACACCGCGGGACAGAGCTTGTCCGCGAGGGCACGCGCCTGCGCGAGACCGTCGGTCTGGGAGATCTCTCCCGCGCCGTAGACGCCGGGAATCAGAACCTCGCCGACGTTCCGGCAGCCAAGCAGGGAGACGGTCTTGCGGTAGGCAAAGACGATGCCGTCGAACGTGTCCATGGCGGGCTCGGCGCAGCAGGTGATAAGCGCGGCGGGGATCCCGGCGGGGAACTTCTTCGCGTTGTAGAGCGAGACGAAGCGGTCAATGACGTGCTTGATCTGCGCGGGGAAGGTGTACCAGTAGACGGGCGCGGCCAGCACCAGACAGTCCGCCGTCTCCAACTCACGCGCGATGTCGTTGAAGCCGTCGCTGCCGAAGGCGCAGGCCCCCTCGCCGCGGTAGCAGGCGCGGCAGTCGCGGCACCCGCCGAGGGGCAGAAACGCCGTGTCAAACCGCACCACGCGGCATCCCTTTTCCTCGAGCGCGGCGGCGAGCGCGTCCGCCATCTGTGCGGTGTTGCCCTTTCTGCGCGGACTGCCCGTCAGCAGAACGATTTTCTTTGCCATGTTGTTATTCCTCCTGTGATGTGATTTCAAAAATAAAAAAGCCTCGCAGAGTTCGCGGCTCGGGGGCCGCGAATCAATCAAAATCCGTTTTTTGCGGCGGCGTGTACGTCACAAAAAACACTTTGCGCGGCACGAGCTTCGGCCCAGAGAAACTGGCCTCGGCAGACCCGACGGTTGATGTCGGCCAGTGTCGCAGCCCCGCCTGCGGTGGGGCAAGGCGCGGAGCGAAGCGAGAGCCCCTTCATCAAAAAAGGCGTAGCCTTTTTTGATGAGAATCGCGCCCCGCGGCTCTGCCGCGGG
>ERZ1673752.5152-NODE-5152-length-10154-cov-13.189524_pt1 | contig 10154 bp, 4 predicted proteins | sample MGYA00580195_ERZ1673752 | MGnify/ENA primary metagenome ERZ1673752 (study PRJEB41218, sample SAMN15661744) | gut metagenome | host: Homo sapiens | place: Canada: London | collected 2015-08-20/2019-03-30 | study: EMG produced TPA metagenomics assembly of...
ACCTCCTCCCCGCCTACACCTTCCAGTTCGACTTCCTCAACGACCCCTTCATCCCCCAATCGCAGGGCGGCAAGCTCCCCGACGAGCTCTACGGCATCATCACCCACGAGGAGAAGCGAAAAAGGCTCGTAATCTATATCAATCCTCCCTACGCGGAGGTGGGAAACAAAAAACAAATAGCCAATACGGGAAAGAATAAGGATGGAGTAGCACTTTCTATTGTTTACAAAAAGCACTGGAGTGAGGTTGGCCATGCCATGCGGGAGCTCTTCGCCCAGTTTTTGCTACGAATATACTTAGAAATACCGAATTGCTGGATTGCAAATTTTTCAACGCTGAAGAATCTACAATCTAGTAATTTTTCAAAATTTCGGACCTTGTTCCAAGCATCCCTCCAGAGGCTCTTCGTTGTGCCCGCTGACACGTTTGACAACGTGCGGGGAGAGTTCCCTATCGGTTTTTACATATGGGATACCGGCCAGCGGGAGGCGTTCGCCAGCATAAAGGCCGATGTGTACAGCCCCAATGGGGAGTATATCGCCGCTAAAACCATCTCCATAATCCCAAGGAGTAAGTACATCAACCGCTGGATTACCCAAATCCGCCCCCCCAAAGAGAACGCAATAGGGTGGCTTGAAGGGGTAGGTTGGAACGATTTTCAGCATGGCCAATTAGTACGTTTGGAGAATAGCAGTGAAAATATTCCTTCTCCCCGTGGTGTAAACGTAAATGCAGGGTATTTGGTCAATGTGGCAATTTACTTCTCAGTACGTAAGTGCATTGCCATGACATGGATAAACAACTACGACCAGTTTCTTAGGCCTAATGATGGCTGGCAAAATGACCAAGAGTTCCAATCCGACTGCCTCGCCTACATGCTTTTCCATGATAAAAACACTATTAGAAGCACTGCGGGCACCAACCATTGGATTCCATTCACCGAGGAGGAGGTCGGCGCGCAGCGCCCCTTCGCGAGCCACTTCATGACGGACTTCATGCGGGGGAAATGCAAGCCTACGCAGCCCAAGGGGCAGCAAACCATCATACCGCTAGCTGAGGAGATTTCGCTCATCCCGCAATCCCCCATGGTCTTCTCAGCGGAGGCGCAAGCGGTTTTCAGCGCAGGCCGCGCGCTGTGGAGCTACTACCATGCCCAGCCGCACGCCAACCCCAACGCGAGCTACTACGACATCCGAGAGCATTTCCAAGGGCGCAACGCCAAGGGCATCATGAACGCCAAGAGCGATGACGCGCAGTACACCGAGCTGCTCGCGGCGCTCCGCGCGGCGGTGAAAGCCCTCGGCGACAGGATTGCCCCGAAGGTCTACGAGTACGGTTTCCTAAAACACTAGTGGCGCCCTAGCCATTCAATGCGACAATAGCCGCCAGGGTCAGAATACCGGGGGTTTGAAAACCCCTGGCTATTCAAAGACCGTCCTGCGGACGGGAAGCGCAGCGGCTGCGCCGCACCCTTCTTCTTATCTGCGTTTTTAATAGAGTGGGCAATCGTGCATTTCGCAACCTGCCACGGCGTGGTTCTGCGCATGATGTTGCGGCCGTCAGGGTCAGCCACCCCCTGCCGCAGTGCCGATTTAAACCTCATAAACCTGCACGCAATGCCACCGAACCCGCACATACAATACGCCCCATCTCCGCATAATTTTCGCCGCTCATGCAGCCCATCCGCAGGACGGGCTCTCAATAGTCGGGGTGCTTCACCCCACAGGATTTGTGTCTGCTGGGCACGCTGGTCGGAAAGAGTGACCCTCGTCATATTAGCCGACTTTAACAGCATAAATATCCACACAAAGCTTGAGCCCCGCACGGTTAACCAGTGATTGAAATAAGGGGGAACGAAGCCCTCTACTAACGCTCTACTGCTTCTGCAACGGGGCGGAACAACTCTGCCGCCAATGCCCCATCAACTTCCCACCCCCTTCGCATCAAATTCGGATTTCTCCGGAGAAATCCGAATTTGATGCGAAGGGGATCCCTACTTGGTGGCTTCTAGGTGTGGGTTCAATGTGCGGGTTGTGCCGCTAGAGAGTTGGCCGATGTGGTTGGGTGTGCCTCTAGCATGGAAAGGCGTGCGCCATTGCGATCCTTCACGGTCTCCACTTGAAACTGCTAACTTCGCGCCTGTAAAGAAGGAGGCGAAGATGGCAAGCACCCACGTATTCCCAGAGGATTTTGAGCAGAAGGTAGGCTTTGCGCCGATACGCGAGCAGATAGCCAGTATGGCGCTCTGTGCGGCGGGGCGGGAGCTCGTTATGCGGTCAGGGTTTTCCTGCGATAGGAGACGCATTGAGGAGAACCTACGGTATCTCAATGAGTTCAAGACCCTATTGCTGCTTGACACCCCCTTCCCCGCCGAGGGGTATGGTGATGAACGCGATGCCTTGAAGCGGTTGCACCGCCCCGAGCAGAGCCTCGCCCTTGCGGAGCTGCATCGTGTTCGGCAGGCGCTGGATGCGCTCATCGCGATACAGGAGTACTTGGGGCAGCGTGATGGCTACTCTGCGTTGCGGTCTCTTGCCGAGTCTGTCCCGATGCCGACCGTGCAACGGGATGCCATAGCATGTATCGTGGCGCCAGATGGAACGCTCCGTGACGATGCCTCGCCGCGGCTGCAGCAGCTGCGCGCGCAAATCGCATCGCGTGAGGAGCGCATTGCGCAACGCCTCGCGGCGATCCTCTCCAGCGCGCAGCGCGATGGCATGGCGCCCGATGGGGCTTCCCCCACGCTCCGCGATGGCCGCCCTGTAATCCCTATAATCGCCACCCACCGTAAACGCTTTTCTGCGGTGGTGCAGGACCGCTCCGCCACGGGGCAGACGCTCTTCGTGGAGCCATACGAGGTGATAGAGATTCAGAATGACATTGACGACCTGCGCCAGGAGGAGCAGGAGGAGATCGCGAGGCTGCTCAAGGAGCTATCCGATTCGCTGCGCCCCGAGGTGGAGACGTTGATGGGGGCGATGGCGCTGCTCGTGCAGTTCGATGCGCTCCGCGCCAAGGCCCTCTTCGCGGCGAGGGTAGGCGGCGCCATGCCCATTGTCGTTGACACCCCATCGCTCTACATACGGCAGGGGGTGCACCCCTTGCTCCTGCAAACGCTGCGGCAGCAGGGTAGAGAGGTGATGCCCCTAGAGCTCACGCTGAATGCTACGGATCGTATCCTCATCATTTCGGGGCCCAACGCAGGGGGCAAGTCGTTAAGCCTGAAAACGGCGGCCACGGCGGTATATATGTTGCAGTGCGGCTTCCTCCCGCTGGTGGGGGAGAATAGCGAGATGGGGCTGTTTGACGATCTATTCATCGACATTGGCGATGCGCAGTCAATAGAGAACGATCTCTCCACCTATAGCTCTCACCTTCTCGCCATGCGGCGGGTGCTGCAGATGGCTAGTCCAAAGTCGCTCTGCCTAATCGATGAGTTCGGGGCCGGCACGGAACCGCTCGCCGGGGGCGCCATTGCGGAGGCCATACTAGAAAAGCTGCTGGAGACCGGCACCTTGGCCATTATCACCACGCACTACTCCAACCTCAAAGGCATGGCGCTACGGCATGAGGGGATCATCAATGGCGCAATGCTCTTTGACCTCAGCACTATGCAGCCCAAGTACCAGCTGGAAATCGGCGCGCCGGGGAGCAGCTACGCATTTGAGATAGCGCACCGCATGGGGCTTCCGGCGGAGGTCACGGCACGGGCTGAAGCAATAGCGGGGGAAGATTACATCAACCTTGAGAGGCAGCTGCGGCAGGCCGCCAAGGATCGGCGCTACTGGCTGCGCAAGCGGGAGGAGATTCGCAGGGAGGCAAAGGAGAGCCAGCGGCTAAGGGACCAGCTGGAGGAGGAGAGCAGCACCCTGCGGGCGCGCCAGCGCGAGATTATCACCCAGGCCCGGCAGGAGGCGAAGGAGATTTTGCGGGAGAGCAACAGGGCGGTGGAGCAGACGATACGGGAAATAAAGGAGAACCAGGCGGAGAGCAAAGCCACCAAGGCGGCGCGCAAGCGCCTGGAGGAACATGCGAAGACGAACGATGAGGCGCTGGCCAAGGAGCAGGCCGCGGCACCGCAGCCCGTAAAGAAACAGAATGAGGCACCGGAACTTACTGTGGGGTGCAAGGCGAGGATAGTAGGCACCGATAGTATAGGCGAGGTGATAACGTTTAACGATAGCACGGCGGTGCTCTCGCTGGGCAATATGCTTACTACGATCAGCGTTTTTCGGCTGGAGCCCGTCAGCGAGTCAAGCTACCGCAAGGCAACAAGACATACCGCAGGGCGCTCCGCGGGCTATGACGCAGCCAAGGGGATCAATCAGCGTAGGTTGAATTTTAGCTCACGCATTGACCTGCGGGGCTACCGTGGCGAGGAGGCTTTGGCAGCGGTGCAGCAGCTGATAGACGATGCCTGCATGATGGGGCAGCGGCAGGTGACTATTCTCCACGGCAAGGGGAGTGGCATTCTGCGGGAGCGCATTCGCGCCTTGCTGCGCGATACGCCCATCGTGGAGGAGTTCCACGACGAGGCGGAAGATCTCGGCGGGGCTGGGGTCACGGTGGTTACGTTGAAATGATGGCAGTGGCAAATCAATGGGCGTAAGGCAGTTGTGAATGCAGGACCGCTAGGGTCAGTCTTGCAGACCGTCTCGCCCATGTGGGCGAGAATCTGGGGGTCTAAAGACCCCCGACTATTGCGCGACCGTCCTGCGGATGGGCTGCAAGGTTGTGACAATGTATCCAATGCGAGATGGAGCATTGTGTGCAGATTGTGGCTTGAATGGTTGAACACGCGGAGGCATGAATGCGGCGAATGTTATGCGCGACATTGCCTGCATCCTTACCGTTAGAGGAACGCAGGTGCGCCCCGCGCTGCCGCAAAATTGCTGCGAATTGGTCGCACTGGGGGTATGCCGCTACGTTTGCCCATTGGGGGCAGTCAGGGGGCAGTCACGTACTGTTTAAATTTGATTTTAATAGCTATTGAGATCTAAAGGAGGGATAACAAACGCATTCTTACTAGCTTTGTAGGCAGAATTAGGTAATAGCTAAGATACTATGGGATTAAAAAATGCATTGAAATCAAAGCGAACGAGGTGGATAGTTGCAGCAATCGTTGTGTTGTTGGGGGCGGGCGCATGGTACTGGTTCTCCCGCGATGAGGGGCAGCGTGCCATCTACGCCGAGGTGCAGGAGGGGGAGTTTACTGTGAGCGTGAAGGTGACGGGCGAGCTGGAGGCGGTGCATAGCGAGACGATCGATGCCCCCGCCGACAGGATGCGGTCGCGCTGGCTCAGGCTTAGCAATGTTACCATAAAGGATTTGGTGCCCGAGGGTACTGTGGTTGATTCGGGCGATTTCGTGGCGCTGCTTGACAAAGATGTGTTAAGCAGCCAAATAAAGGTAACGGAGGATGATGTGGACAAGATGCAGCAGCAGTACCTCAAGGTGCAGCTGGATACTACGCTGCAGCTGAGTTCGCTAGCCAATTCCCTGGTAAATATGAAGTTTGACATTGAGGAGAAGGAGCTCGTCTTGGAGCAGTCAAAGTACGAACCGCCCGCCACCATACGGCAAGCGCAAATAAATTTGGACAAGGCGAAGCGGGCCTACCAACAGGCACTCAATGACTACGCGCTGCGCAAAAAGCAGTATAAGGCGAGCATGCACGAGGCGGCATTAAATCTACAGACAGAGCTTCGCAAGCGCGAAGAGATGCAGGAACTCCTTAAAATGTTCACCATCCGTGCGCCGAAGAAGGGCATGGTGATATACTTCAAGCAGTGGGGCGGCGAGAAGCGGACGGTGGGGTCTACCATCTCCCCATGGGACGCCACCATTGCCACGCTGCCGGACCTCTCCGAGATGAACTCCAAGACGTACGTGAGCGAGGTGGACGTGAGCAAGGTACGTAAGGGGCAGCGGGTGCGAATAGGGGTGGATGCGTTCCCGGACAGGGCATACGCGGGCGTGGTGGCGCAGGTGGCTAACATTGGCGAGCAGAGCCGCACCAGCGATAGCAGGGTCTTTGAGGTGATGATTAAGCTGGATAGCGTTGACTCGCTCATACGCCCCTCAATGACCACCAGCAACGAGATTGTCATTTCGCAGCACGACTCGGCGCTTTTCTGCCCCTTGGAGTGCATCTACGCAAACGACTCAGCCACCTTCGTCTACACCGCTTCAGGGCAGAAAAAGCAGGTTGAGGTGGGCGAGCGTAACGATACGCATGCGGTGGTTCGCGGGCTAAAAGCGGGCGAGAAGCTCTTCCTTAGCCAGCCCGAGAAGCCGGAGAAATTTCGCTGGGTGGCATTACCGGAAGCGGAGAGGACGCTATGATTTTTATCGGACGTTACCTCCACGACATTGAGATAGCCATAGAGGCGATACGCGGCAATGCGTTGAAGTCAATACTGACGGCGCTCGGAATAATTTTCGGCGTGGCGGCGGTCATTAGCATGTTGGCAATCGGCAACGGAGCGCAGAAGGAGATTCTGGAGCAGATGAAGATGGTGGGGGCAAATAATATAATTATTAATCCGATGCAGGAGAGCAGCACTGCGGACGATAAGGGCAGTAGCGGGGGCAATGGGGAGGCTGCATCGAGTAAAAAGAAGGGCGCAGGGCTTACCATGCGCGATGTAGAGGCCATTCGCACCGTGCTGCCCACGCTGGCGCACATGAGCCCCCAGGTGGTGTACCGCGGGGTGATGCAGCATGGCGGGGTACAGATGGAGGGCGCGGCGCTGGGGGTGTCGAGCGACTATTTCCGTATATACAACCTCCCGCTGGCGCAGGGAACGCTTTTCTCGCCGGCCCATGAGGAGCGTGGCAATGCGGTCTGCGTTATAGGGTCTGAGGTGCGGGCGCACCTTTTCGGCACGGTGGATGCGCTAGGGCAGTGGTTGAAGTTCGGTGGGGTGTGGTACGAAGTGGTCGGGGTGCTAGAGCATGCTGAGGCGCCCGCCTCGGGCAATGAGGCGCTAGGGGTGGCGGCGTATAACGACAATGTATACATCCCAGTCCGTTCGCTCATGCTGCGCTACTCTAGCCGCGGCTCCACCACGCAGGTCCCGATGACCAAGGAGCGAGGTGCGCAGGGGGGCGTATCAGGGTTGGACCGCATCGTGGTGCAGGTGGCTGCGGCAGAGGATATCTACGCCTCTAAGGATGTGATAGCCCGAATGCTATCGCGGCTGCACCAAGGTGCTGAGGACTTCTCGGTGATCATCCCAGAACAGCTGCTAAAGCAGCAGCAGCGCACGCGCGATATATTCAACTTGGTGCTGGGCGCCATTGCGGGTATCTCGCTTTTGGTAGGGGGAATAGGAATTATGAATATAATGTTCGCTTCTGTGATGGAGCGGATAAAGGAGATTGGAACGCGGCTGGCCATCGGGGCAAAGCGTGCGGATATTGTGGCGCAGTTCCTAGCTGAGTCGGTGCTGATAAGCGTGGTGGGGGGCTTGCTGGGGGTGGTGCTAGGCGTGGTGCTTTCCTTGCTAATTACCCATTTCGCGGATATAGAGACGGTGGTGACCTTTGGCTCTGTGGCTCTTTCGTTCGGCGTATCCGCGGCGGTTGGGGTCATCTTTGGCTTTTCGCCGGCGCGCCGTGCGGCTAATCGCAACCCAATAGAATCGCTTCGCTATGAGTAGAGTTACATCGTGTTTTTTTGTTTCTTCATTGCAGTCGCTGCTGGCCAAAGGGGGGCGGGTTGTTCTGGCGGCAGCGTTGGTGGTTTGCGCCGCTAGGGTGGGGGCGGCGCAGCAGTCCGATTCAGCCATTCCTATGGGGACTGTCGGCGATTCTTCATCGTCTGCTACGATTCCCAATGCGCGTCTGCTCACCCTGGATGAGGCGTTGCGCCTGGCGAGGGAGTACTCGTCGCAGTCGCTGCTGGCGAAGCATCGTTTTAGGGCGTCCTACTGGCAGTACCGTTCCTATAAAGCCGAATTTCTACCGGCGGTGCAGCTATCGGGAAATCTTCCCGATTTCAACCGTCGGCTCGTGCGCTACCAGCTATCTGATGGCACCTATCAGTACATACCGGAGTTCTCCAACAACATGAACCTAGCACTCTCCGTCAATCAGCGTGTGGGGTGGACGGGCACATCGATTTTCGCCTCAACGAGCCTTGAACGCACCGATATTTTCGGCAAGAGGCGCGCCACGGAGTACATGGCCGTGCCGGTACAGGTAGGGGTGCAGCAATCAATATTTGGGGTGAACGAGCTGAAGTGGAAAAAGCGCATCGAGCCGTTGCTCTACGAAGAGGCTCGCAGAACCTACTTAACGGATATGGAGCGCATTTCGCAAGAGACATCCAATTTGTTCTTTGAGTGCATCCTCGCGGAGCAGCGGCTTGCCATGGCTAAACTCAACCGGGCGAATGCCGATACGCTCTACAAGATTGCTTTGGGACGATACAACGTGGGGACCATTGCCCAAAACGATGTGCTGCAGATGGAGCTGAACTACCTTAACGCGCAGCAGGCCGTGAATAGCAGCGAGGTGGAACTTAAACTGCAGCAGTTTCAATTGGCGAACTACTTAGGGCTCAACGACACGCTGGCGTGGACGCTAGTGGTTCCGACAGAATTTCCAACCGCCGAGGTCTCTCTTGATGAGGCAAAAGCGCATGCCGAGGCGGCGCACCCCGACATGGTAGCCTACGAACGGCAGGAGCAAGAGGCGCGGCGAACGGTGGCACAAGCCAAGGAGGCAAGGGGCTTCGCGGCGAATCTAAGAGCCTCGTTCGGGCTTACACAGCAAGCTTCAACGCTACAAAAGACCTACGAGCACCCCCTTGAACAGTACGGCGCGAGGCTGGGCATCACGGTGCCAATCCTCGACTGGGGAAAAGGCAAGGGTCGGGTAAAGATGGCGGAGTCAAACCTGGAGATGGTGCAGACAACAGTAGCACGGGCTAAAATGGAGTTCCAACAGGCCCTTTACGTGCAGGTGATGCGCTACAATCAGCAGAGTGACCAGCTTGCATTGGCGGCGAAGGCGGATACGATTGCGCAGAATCGCTACCACATCGCGAAGGAGCGTTTCTTGATAGGAAAGATAGATGTGCTGGTGCTAGACGATGCGCAGATTGCGCGCGACAATGCCCGCACGGCATACATCAGGGCCATGCAGTCGTGCTGGAGCGTGTATTTTGGCCTCCGCCGCCTCACGCTATACGACCCGCAGGATGGGCGGGAGCTGCGGATGGAATTTGAGGAGCTGGTGAAGTAGGTGTCTGGCTCTTTCCGCCGCTAGGGCAGTATTGTGTGCAGGTTGCGGCGGAAGCTTGGTGGGGTGCGTTGGCTCTATACGGCGGTTCTTGCCGTTAAAAAAGGTAAGCGGGTCACACGGGTCAGTCTTTCAGACTGGCTTGCCTTCCAGGCAAGAATCCGAGGGTCTAAAGACCCCCGGCTATTGAGAGACCGTCCTACGGACGGGGCTGCAGTTGCGATGAAAACCAATGAGGGCGTGGGCAGGGCGTTGTGCATGGTATGGGGGGAGTGTTTTTTTGAGGGGGAGAGGTTCTGAAAGACTGACCCTAGTAGCCCACCAGCCTATATGATAGCGGCGCCTACCGCCCCACCGCCGTTAAAAACTTTTTGTACCTTTACCCTGCAAAAGGCGCGAGGAGGGCAATAGCATGGACCAAATGATAACGTACCCGATCGGGGAGGCAAGCTTTACGAATCTGCGGGAGGATAACGCCGTCTACGTGGATAAGACGGCGCTGATTTACCAGCTGGTGAAGCAGGGGCGGTACTACTTCCTGAGCCGCCCGCGGCGGTTCGGGAAGAGCCTGCTGGTCTCCACGCTGGAGGCCTACTTCCAGGGCAGGAAGGAACTCTTCGCGGGGCTGGCGATAGAAAAGCTTGAGCAGGATTGGACGCAGCACCCCGTGCTGCACGTTGACCTCAGCGGGGTTAACTATTCAAGAAAGGGCAAGCTGGAGGCGAGTCTTAATGAAATGCTCTCAAGCTGGGAGCAAGTGTACTGCGGAGATGAGTCTGATGATATTTTTGAGATTCGTTTTAAAAGGGTCATCATGCGGGCGCATGCGCAGACGGGGCGGCCGGTGGTGGTGCTGGTGGACGAGTACGACAAGCCGATGCTGGACGCCATCAACGACGAGGAGC
>ERZ1673752.5160-NODE-5160-length-10144-cov-6.173555_pt1 | contig 10144 bp, 9 predicted proteins | sample MGYA00580195_ERZ1673752 | MGnify/ENA primary metagenome ERZ1673752 (study PRJEB41218, sample SAMN15661744) | gut metagenome | host: Homo sapiens | place: Canada: London | collected 2015-08-20/2019-03-30 | study: EMG produced TPA metagenomics assembly of...
AGCGCATCCTTGGTAAGGATGAGGTCGGCGGTTCGAATCCGCCCAGCAGCTCCAAAAAGCATCGAAAACTTTCGTTTTCGGTGTTTTTTGTTGCAAAAATATCGAAAGAAGTGTGGGTCAAAATGTGGGTCAACCGCCTGACCCACACCGTGACCCACACGGGGAAATGCTCGGAAAGGGCAAAAGATGAGCGGACGGAAAAGCCGTTATTCTGAAAGGCCTTTTCTTTGTTTCGCCGCGTTCTTGTATTTTGCGGCAGGATATGCTACACTACCTGCCGTTGATTCTTTCTGCCTCTTACGAGGATGTGCGAGGTATTTATGAAGCTGTTACGATGGTGTAAGGCCAACGCCATGCCGGTGATTGCGGTGCTGGCCGCGGCGGTGACGGCGGTGTTCGTGCCGCCTGACGCGGCCTATCTTGGCTACTACGATGTGAAAACGCTATCCTGCCTGCTGTGCGTGCTGGCGGTGGTGGGTGCGCTGCGCCGCGTGGGACTGTTTCCTCTGCTGGCGCAGAGGCTGGTGCAGGTGTTCCGCACCACCCGCGGCGCGGTGACGGCGCTGATAGGTATCACGCTGGTGGGCTCCATGCTGCTGACCAACGACACAGCACTGCTGACGTTCCTGCCCCTCAGCTGGTTTGTGCTGGAGCGCACCGGCCAGACGAAATGGACGGCGCTGACGTTCATTCTGCAGAACTGCGCCGCCAACCTGGGCGGTATGCTGATGCCCTTCGGCAATCCCCAGAACCTGTATCTGTTCAACCACTACAACATCCCTAACGGGGAATTCCTGTCCATTATGCTGCCGCCGTTCCTGCTGTCCACGGCGCTGATCCTGCTGTGCTGTCTGTTTCTGCCCCGTGAAGGGCTGACTGTCCCCCGGCAGGAGACACTGCCGGACAAACGTCGTACTGCGGTATACGGCGTACTGTTCTGCGTGGCGGTGGCTATGGTGCTGCGGGGAATCCCCTACTGGCTGGGACTGCTCGTTATCGTGATGGCTCTGCTGGTGCTGGATCGCCGTGCGCTGCTGGGCGTGGACTGGGGACTGCTGGTGACGTTTGCGGCGTTTTTCACCTTTTCGGGCAACATGGCGCGGATTGAGCCGGTGCGTGAGCTGTTCCGGAAGCTGCTCACCCACGGGGCCATGCCGGTGGCGGCACTGACCAGTCAGGTCATCAGCAACGTACCGGCAGCCATCCTGCTGAGCCGGTTCACCGACGACTATCGAGGACTGCTGGTGGGCGTGAATATCGGCGGCGCGGGGACGCTGGTGGCGTCACTGGCCAGCCTGATCACTTTCCGGGAATACACAAAGCACGTCAAGGGGCAGACGGGGCGGTTCATGGTGCTGTTCTCCGCCATCAGCTTCGGTTTTCTAGGCGTCCTGTTGGTAGCCATGACACTCTGGATGCGGTGAAATGAGTAAACTAGAGCTCCTGCCCCATGGGCAGGAGCTCTAGTTTGTTATTGTGGTGCAGTTTGATCAGCTCACATCACCTGTGCCATGAAGCTGCCCATGGTCTGTGCGGCTTCGTCCTGCTTTTGACGGGTGGCGTGGGTGTAGGTGCGGAGAGTGAACCCCGCATCGTAGTGCCCCAGCATACTGCTGACAGTTTTCACGTCCACGCCGTTTTGTAAAGCCAGCGTGGCAAATGTGTGTCTGAGATCGTGAAAGCGTATAAGCGGCAGTCCAGCGTCTTTCAGAATTTTCTTATGCAGGTTCACAATGGAATCGGGGTAATACATCTCCCCTGTGACGGGCGATGGGAACATATATGGGTTGTCGGGATGCTTCTTGTGTTCGGCAACCAGCAGGTCAACAGCCTCCTGTGGAATACTGACCTTTCTGACCGACGTCTCCGTTTTGGGGCGTGAGAGTGTCAATTCCCCATTGGGGTTCTTGACGTACTGCTTGCTGACGGAGATGGTTTTGTCCGTGATGTCGAGGTCACTCCACAGGAGGGCAGTCAGCTCACCCTTGCGCAGTCCGCTGACCAGTTCCAGATAAAACATGGGCAGCAGTCCCCTCTTATCCGCGGCGTCGAGGTAGGTCTTGATATGCTTCGGTTGGAGGATCTGCATCTCGAATTTCTGCACCTTCGGTGCGATGCAGTCCTCGGTGGGGTTGCGGAGGATCAGGCGTTCTTTTACGGCGCGGTTCAGGGCATTGTGAAGCATCAGGTGCAGGCTACGGACGGTGGTGCTGCTGAGTCCCGGATTGCCGTGACCGCTTTTACCTCTGGTGCGGCCGCTCTCCATCAGCTCCTTGTAGAGCTTTTGCAGGTCGTGGGCGGTCAGCTTGGTGAGCTTGATGCTGCCGATGCGGGGGATGGTATATGAAGCATCTGGAGGCGGCTCTGGACGACGCCTCTGTTGCCGGCTGACCTCATTCAGCCGGAGCCTGCAAATAAATTTGCGCATAAATCTTGACGGGACGCTTGGAGCGAACAAGCCAGAGCGCAGAAAAAGAAATACGACGAGGGAGCCATCACCTTGGAGGACTTCCGGCGATGGCTGAAGGAGTCATAAAACGTAGAAAGCCGATCAAATGGCCGGCTTCCTACGCTTTACTTATATTGCTGCCTGCCGCAGAGGTTGAAGCGGCATTCTTATCGCTGCCTTTTATTGTTTCCGGCAGCGAAAAGTGTGCAGGCCTCTTTTGTACTGTGACACCCTATGTCCATGCGATGTGCTCGACGGACAAGGCAGGCGTATGATGGTGAAAAATTTTCTGTTATGGCAGACGGAGAAGCGCTTTACCGCGGCGTCTCTGTGCCATTCGATCGGTTATTGCTGCGTCAGCTGTTACTTTGCAGCTTTCTTAGCTTTTTTTGCCTCCTTGGCGGCCTTGTCAGCCAGGTAGTACATACCGGGAGTGTTGTAATACTCCGTCTGCAGGTCCTTCACCTGCCTGCACATGAACACCAGGCCAATCATGTTCAGGATGACAACCACGGCCAGGAAGCCGTCAAGGATCATATACATGGTGGTCACGTTGGAGAACGCGCAGGCGATGCAGATGAACAGGGGGTAAATAAATACCCACACCTTGGAGAACTTGCGGCCGAACAGAATCTCGGCCTGAATCTGGCCGAAGAAGCCGGCGGAGATGATCGTGGAGAACACAAACAGGAACACCGTGACAGCAATGAAGATGGCACCGAAGTTTCCGAACACGGACTGGAACGCAGCCAGTGCCAGCTGGCCGGAGCTCAGACCATCCTGCGTCCACACGCCGGAGCACAGAACGGCCAGAGAGGTGATGGTGCAGATGACGATGGTATCCATAAAGACCTCAAAGATACCGAACTGGGCCTGGCGGATGGGGTGATCCGTATCGGCGGTGCAGTGACCGGCGATGGTGGAGCCCACGCCCGCCTCATTGGAGTACACACCGCGGGCGGCACCCCAACGGATCGCTGCCATAATGGTGGCGCCGGCGAAGCCGCCCACAGCGGCGTGGCCGGTGAAGGCATCCTTGAAGATCATACCGATGACAGCGGGGAGCTCACCCACGTGGGCGAAGATGATGACCAGCGCGCCCGCCACGTACAGGCAGGCCATCACAGGGACCAGAATGTCGGTGACGCTGGACACGCGCTTGAAACCGCCGGCCAGAATCACGCCCACCAGAACGGCAAGAATGATACCGCTAACAGTCTGGTTTGCGCCGAACACGTTGAACTGCTCAGCAGCGGAAACACCCTGAGAGGCCAGGGAGGGGACCAGCTCGATCATGAAGAAGAAGGCGTAGCCGATGCCGAACACGACGCCGATCTTCTTGCCCAGACCGCGCAGGTAGTAAGCCGGACCGCCGACCCACTCGCCCGCGTCGTTCTTACGACGGTACTTGATGCCCAGCGCGACCTCGCAGTATTTGGTGCACATACCGAGGATAGCCAGGATCCAGATCCAGAACACGGCGCCGGGGCCGCCCAGGGCGATGGCCACAGGCACACCGACGATATTGGAGGCGCCAACGGCGCAGGCCAGCGCCGCGAACGCAGCGGAAATGGGACGGACCTTACCCTCTTCCTTCTTGGCAAACACCTTGCCGAAGGTTTGGCTCATGGCGTAGCCAAAGTGCCGGATCTGGGGGAACCCCAGATAGATGGTCAGGAACAGGCCGCCGCCGCCGATAAGGATCAGAATAGGAATGCCCCAGAACCAGTTGCCGAAGTCTTGAATTGCCTTCAAAATAGCCATACTTTTTCTCCTTTCACGCGAAACAATGTGTGGTTTTCTCTGGGATTGCGTTTTGTGTCTGTGCTTTCTGCCTTGGTTTCTCAGTGGGTAGAAGGGGGATTTCTCAGCGCAACAGACGCTTCACCGTCTCATAGGTGATATTGGGGACATTCTGGAACGTCTGCCGCATATCCACGCGCTCGGTGAGCATATGCCCGTCGCGGCCGAAGGTACCGATATTGACAACGGGGACGTCGATCTGACGGATCTTATCCACCGGGTGCGTGTATTTTACGCCGTACTGGGGCATATTCGTCTCCAGTGCCTGAATGGCCAGTGTATCGTCGCACACGGCCATAAAGCTGGAGTCGGAGATGTAGGGGTAGAACATACGGGTCTTGATCTGTCGCTGGGCCTCGGGCCGCACCACCTCAATGGCGCTCTCCACCGCGTCCAGCAGGGCCTTTTCCTTGGCTGTGCGGCCGGTCATCTCGATACGGGCGCTGAAGATAGAGCCAAAGAACACTACCACGGCGGGGGACTTATCCTCAGACCACTTCCAAGCCTCCTGCACCACACGCAGACCGAACAGCCGCAGATCCAGTTCGGGGTCGTCCTTATGCAGCTTTACGGTGAACTCGTGGATAGCGTTCTTGAAGGCCTCACCGTGTGCCGCCGCCAGCTCGTTGTAGAACTCGCTCCAGGTGTAGACGCGGGTCTTCCAGGGCAGCTGGTGGAAGTCCACCTTGCTCAGCTCACAGAAGCGCTTGTACTGGGCATTCAGGTATTCCACCGTTTCGTCAAAGGCCTCCACAGCCATTTGCTTGCTCTTTTCCAGCACGATGGCAGGGCTCCAGCCGTGGGTAAAGAAGTTGTAGTAACCGAAGGCCGTCAGCGCCGTCTGCACGGTGTAGGGGCCCTTGGTGTCCATCTGCTTCAGGGAGATGGGCGGGATGGCGACCTCACCCTGAGCGATGTCGCACAGGTCGGTGTTCAGGCACATCTTCCGCGTGATGTTGGCCAGCACCAGGTTGGGGTCCAGTGCACTGAAGGCCTGCCCCACATGGGCCTCCTTGCCGAACACGGCGAAGCAGGGCAGCAGCTTGCCGATGCTGCCGTAGTAGATGTAGCGGTTTTCGTCGCCGGGGGCGTAGTTGGTGGAGTAGTCGGCGTTGATGCACGCCACATACTCGAAGTGCTCCTTCTCCTTCAGTTCCTCCAGCAGGTCCAGAGCCGTGATAATGCCCTTGGAGTTGTCCTCCTCGTCGCATTCGCCGATGGCCAGCAGGTTGCCATCCAGCTCCTCGGGATGCTCGGAGAAATACTGGATCAGGTACATGTGGCCGGCTACGCCGGACTTCATGTCCAGCGCGCCGCGGCCAAACAGATACTCGCCGGACTCGATGTCGTTAATGACCTCCTGAGGCAGCACGAATGTCTCGCGCAGCTTGGTGGGCAGCTCTTCGCAGCGGAAGGCATACTCGCGGATGGTGCCAAAATCGTCCACCCCCACGGTGTCGATGTGGCCGATGAGAATGACCGTGCGGTTAGAATTGCCCTTGGTGCCCTTCACATAGGCCAGCGTACTGTGCCGCACCACAAAGTCGTTCTTGGTCTGGAAGCACTTGACCTGCTCGGGATGTGCCTGGAAGTAGGGCAGGGACATATAGAAATCCTGCATATAGCGAGCCACAGCACTCTCGCCGCCCGGCTCCTTATTGATGCTGGGGATGGCGACCATGTTTTCCGTCAACTGCTTGACCGATTCAAAAGAATTTAGTTTCATGACTTAGCTCCTTTGTCTGTTATGCCCGCGTGTATCAATCGCGGTGATATCTCTCAATGCCGGCCATATAGGTGTTCAGCACCTGAATATCCTTAATGTCGTTTTCGGGGATGTGGAAGATGTCGCGGTCGATGACCACCATGTCAGCAAACTTGCCAACCTCGATGGTGCCCATCAGATCCTGGCTGCCGTTGGCGTAGGCCACATTTTTGCTGTACATGCACACCGCATCATACACGGATATCTTCTCGTCGGGATGATAGCCGCCCACGGGATAGCCGTCCATGTCCTGACGGGTCACGGCGGCGTAGATGCCGATCCAGGGATTGAAGCTCTCCACCGGTGCATCGGAGCCGCCGGCCATGACCAGACCCGCATCCAGATACGTCTTCCAGAGATAGCTCAGCGCGGCACGCTCCTTGCCCACGCGATCCTCAATCCAGTGCATGTCGGTCATCAGGAACGTGGGCTGGATATCCAGCACAAGGGGCAGCTTCTTCATGCGCTCGATCAGCGCCGGCGTGGCCATCTGGGCATGGATAAGACGGAAGGGGAGACGCTTGGCCTGCTCCTCCGGTGTCATCCCGTCCTTCAGCCCCTGCTTCAGGCAGTACTCCACCGCGTCCAGGGTGACCTCCAGAGCTTCGTCGCCGATGCAGTGGGTGGCAGGCTGCAGACCGTGGCGGTATGCCTCGTACATTCTCTCGGCCAGATCCTCGGGACTGATGACCAGAATACCGGTGTTGCCGGGATCATCCGCGTAGTCGGTATACAGCTTGGCGGAACGGGACCCCAGAGAGCCGTCAGAGAAGCTCTTGAAGCTGCCCATCCTCGCGGCGCGGTAGGGGTCACTCCGCTGCTCGGCCGTCAGGTGCTCCGGTTCGAACAGATAGTCCAGACATACGGACATACGCACCGGCAGCTCGCCGCGGTCGCTGCGGGCCACATAGTCCGCAAAGTCCTCGTCATAGTGCCATATCGCCGCGGCATAGGTGTGCATCATGGTCACACCCAGACTGGAGGCCAGCGCCAGCCCCTTCTTCATGCACTTCTCACGGGTGGCGGGCACCAGAAACGGATCGGGGATCAGGTTGTCATAGATTTTGGAGGCCTGCTCACGGAAAATGCCGTTGGGTCTGCCGTCAGCATCCAGCTCCACCATGCCGCCGGGGCCGAATACATAGCCGTTGGTGATGTTGGCCTTTTCCAGCGCTATCGTATTGGCCACCGCCGTATGCAGGCATACGCGCTTGATAACGATGGGATGCTCGGTGCTGGCCTCATCCAGATCCAGACGGGTGGGCAGCTGATCCTCGCAGTCCTTCCACTTGGACTGGTCGAAGTTGGAGCCCTTGATCCACTCGCCCTTTGGCGTCTCTGCCGCACGGTCACGCAGCAGCTGCAGCGCTTCGGCACGGGAGGTGGCGCCGCCCAGATCCACAGTGGTATAGGTCTGGCAGAAGGCGAAGAAGTGCAGGTGGGAGTCGCCCATGCCGGGCAGCACGGTCTTGCCTTGCAGGTCGATGCACTTCGCGCAGTCAAAGTGATCCAGCGCCTCCTCCTTTGTGCCCACATAGGCAAATTTGCCATCCTTCAGCACTACCGCGTCCTTGCAGATATCCGGTGCCTCCATCGTGTAGATCTTGCCGCCATAAAACAACGCATCAGCTCTGGCCTTCATTCTGTACACCTCTCTAATTTCAACATGACATGATTGTGATTTTGCACAGTTTCACGCGCGTTGGTTTTAACTTAGTCGCCATTATAACGAAAAGCGGGGCATGTGGCAATTTGCCGCCTGTTCCCCCTACGGAACAGTTTGTACAATTTTTGTTTCCTGCGCAGAACGTTTATTGACACATTTGGCAGGTTTTGATATAATTGCTAAAAGTTTGTGAAAAAGTAAGCTTAGATTGATTTTGAGGAAATCGCTTATGGACACCGAAAGAGAAAGTATCACAAGAGAAGTCGGCAGCCGAATCCGCTACGCCCGCAAGAGCCGGGGCATGTCGATGGAGGAGCTGGCTCAGGCTATCTACAAGACGCGTTCTGCCATCTCCAAATACGAAAATGGCCAGATATCCGTGGATATCGCCACGCTTTACGACATTGCCAATGCTCTGCAGGTCAGCATCTATGATCTGCTGCACCGAAACACGCCGGACATCAATCAGGAGTACAATGCGGAGGTACCCGCCTTTTTCCGGGGTGTCTCCCAGCTATATATGTATTTCTTCGATGGCCGGGTCAACCGCGCTCAATGCACGGTTATGGATATATTCCCTACGGAGGAAAGCAGCAAGGCCGAAGTCCTCATGTACATGAATATCAAGGATCTGGCACACTACCGGGTCTGCGAGAGCAGCTACCGCGGCATCCTGACCCACTATGAGGCATTCAGCGCCATGCTTTTCGAGAACAACGATATGCCCATGGACAAATATCAGATCGGCATCCCCCAGCCCTATATGGACGATGACCGGAAGTGGGTACTGACCTACGGAATCTCCTGTCGCCCGTTGATGCCTTCTGCGGCCAAGCGACTTCTCAGCAAAACGCCGCTTTCCATCGATAAGGCACTGGTTCAGGAGTTGATGATATCCAAAGAGGATATCCGCTTGATGAAGCACTACAATATGTTCGTCATGGTGTAGTCCCCATTGTCTGTCTTAGAAATACTGATGTGTTTATCTGCTTGTTTACTGCAGCGCAAAATATGACCATTCTCCTGCCGTCGCAAATTGACCTACACCGCTGCTGATTGCGGCACTGACCCGCACGGGAAAACGAGCATACGGAGCAAAGAGTTCCTGACCTCGTTCTTTTTGGGACGAAAACTCCTGTTTTCTATTGAAAACAGGAGTTTTTCTTTGCCTATTTTTCCTCTATGTGTGAGGGTATGAAGCAAGGTGGGCGCATATCCCCACCCTTGCGGAAAAATACGCTTTGCCTATAGGGCGAATAGCACCTGTTACACGGTAATTATCTTCAGCCACTCAATATATTCCAGCGCCAATTCTGACAGCACTCGAGAGGGGTTACAGATATACCCAATCTCGATTTGCCCCAGGTCCGTGATGGGCACACTGACCAAGGAGCGGCGGCGATCCTCCTGCGTCAGATAGCCGGAGCCGGTCACATAGGCATCGCCCAGTGCCAGCAGTGAATACGCCATCGCCCGGTCGGACACCGAGATGATCTGCTGCTGGGGGTTCCACTGGCTCCTGGTCGTCGTGAATCGGGCTGAGGACGGGTGACACTCCTCATAAGAAATAAACGGGTATTGCTGGATGTCCGCCAGTGTAACGCTTTTACGCTCGGCTAAGGGATGCGTATTCTGGATGTAAATATGCAGCAGGTCATATTTCAGATGCTGAAAAAATATATTCCGCCGATTGCATGCCTTGATGATGGCGCTGCGGCTGTCGCTGGTGAAAAACAGCACGCCGATGTCGGAGCGATTGATTTCCACATCCTGCAGCACCTGATCCATGTTGCCCTCAAAATAGCCCAGACGATATTTCTGATTCTTAGGCTGGCATACAATATGCTCAAAGGCATCGATACCGGAGACATGGTGCAGGGAAGATACGCAAAAATACTCGCACTCCCCCTTGTGGTTTTTATACTTGTCATCCAAATCCTGGTAGATGTTTGTCAGCAGCTGTGTGTCCTTCAGGAATGCCTCTCCCTGGCGCGTCAGCGATATGCCCTTACTGGTTCGCTCAAAAAGAACCATACCATATTCCCGCTCCAAGTTTCGGATCGACTCGGATAGACTGGATTGGGAGATGAACAGCGACTCTGCTGCCTTGCCGATAGAGCCTGCCTTGCTGACGGCCCGGACATATAGTATTTGCTTCAATGTCATCGTTTTCACCTCATACTTGCGCTGCTGCCGCAGATGGAGACCTCACGCCACTGTTTGCCCCAACCGACACCGATGGAATGGTAATTGCGGGACATTTTTCTGATTTTAGCATCATTCTTGTTAAAAAGCAACCTCCGACATTCTAAATTAACCTCCCAAAAACCCTGTTTTTACCCGAAAGCCATCGGTCTTACCGATGGCTTTACATCGCTTATTTGTTCTTCAAATTCTACGGGTACAGGCGTATAATGAGTTCACGCAAAATACCACCCATGGAAAAGAACCGGACTGCTTG
>ERZ1673752.5162-NODE-5162-length-10138-cov-4.149063_pt1 | contig 10138 bp, 9 predicted proteins | sample MGYA00580195_ERZ1673752 | MGnify/ENA primary metagenome ERZ1673752 (study PRJEB41218, sample SAMN15661744) | gut metagenome | host: Homo sapiens | place: Canada: London | collected 2015-08-20/2019-03-30 | study: EMG produced TPA metagenomics assembly of...
TAAAAATACAGGAATTGATACTGAAGATGAAAGCCCGTCTAAACCATCTGTTAAATTAGTAGCATTCGCAGTTCCAACCATTACAAAAATTAGTATAGGATATATAAACCAACCAAAATTAACAGCTCCTTTTACAAAAGGAATTAATTGGTATCTCAAGTCAACTCCTACAACTTTTTCTATAAAAACAATTACAACTATACTAATTATAAATTGAATAATCAGCTTTTGAATTTCAGTAAGACCCAATGACCTTTTCATAATAAGTTTGAAAAAGTCATCTAAAAATCCTATGAATGTAAAGCCTAACATACCGATTAAAACAGCAAATACTTCTTTAGAAAAATTACCTAAACAAATTGTTGTAATAATTATAGCAACCACAAAAAATATTCCACCCATAGTTGGCGTTCCAGCTTTAGATAAATGACTTTGTGGTCCGTCATCTCTAATATTTTGTCCAAGTTTAAATTTTCTTAAATATGGAATAGACATTTTTGCTATAAACACAGTTAGAAAAAAACTGAACAAAATACTCCATATTACAAAATTTGATATATCCATTATTTTCATCTCCTAAATTAATCTTCAAAAGTTAATACTATTTCTTCGTCCTTTGAAATATAACTTCCAATGTCCTTATTTGAAGATACAAATTTACCCTTACCACCTGAAGTTTTATATTTGTATCCCATTTTATTTACAACTTCAATAGCTTGTTGATAATTCATTTTTGAAAAATCAACTACTAATAATTTTGCATCTTCCGATAAAGTAAGTTCAACATTACTTCCTTCATCTAAAGTCTTTCCGGCATACTCACTTTGCTCTGTAACAATAGCTTTTGGAGAACTTTCTCCCTTAACAGTATAATTTAACGCTTTTCCTTTTAAAACTTCTACTGCATATTCTAAAGTAAGTCCTCTAACGTCCGGAACATTTGTCTTTCTAATTATATTATTGTCATCTTTTGTCTTGACTAATTGTTTGTATTCAACTATTTCTTCAACCAATTTTTTAGCTAAAGGCGCACATGCTCCGGTACCACCTGTGTTCACCTTTGGCTCATCAAAAATAATCAAAATACTATATTTTGGATTTTCAATAGGAAAAGTCACATACAAAGATGCAATAGTTTTATTATCGTCATATATACCATTTACAGTTTTTAAAGTTGTACCGGATTTACCACCCATTCTAATACTATTAGAATACGCCTTCTTAACTATACCATCTGTTACACCATGTTCCATCATAACACGCATCTTATCGCTTGTTTCTTTAGATATAATTTGATTTTTAATAATCGGTTCGTTTTCTTTTATTTTGATTTCATCATCAGATTTTTTTTCAATATTTTTTACATTAATTTGTGGCTCTAATAAATATCCACCATTTACAACTGCATTTGCAGCAGTAATCATTTGAATAGGAGTTACAGAAACACCATGACCATAACTCATTGTGGCAAGTTCTGCAGGCCCTATATCTGATAATTTTTTAGGAATCTGCCCGCTACTTTCTCCAGGTAATGATATTCCTGTTATCTTTCCAAACCCAAAACCGTTTATATATCTATAAAATCTTTCTTTCCCTAAATGTCTAGCCATTTGAACAAAAGCAGGGTTACAACTATTATCCAAAGCCTCAGTAAAAGTTTCTTTCCCATGAGGATTTTTCCAGTTAAAACATCTAAGAGTTATTCCTGGAATATCTTTTATAAAACCATTACAATAAAAAGTTGAATCTAGTGTATCACTCTTTTCTTCCAAAGATGCACTGGCAGTTATAAGTTTAAATACAGAACCCGGCTCATAACTATCACTTACAGCAGGATTTCTCCACATAGCAAATATTTTTTCAAGCCTTTCTTTTTCATTTAAGGTTTCAAATTCTTTACTTGCCTCTTCTCCGATAGGAGTTGTAGGATTATTAGTATCATATTTTGGGAAATTATCCATAGCTAATATATCCCCATTTGTTACATCAGAAACTATAACACTCAACTTAATCGGTTTTTCTTCATTAAAATATTGTTGCCCATACTTTGCAACATATTCTTGTATTGTACTGTCAATAGTTAAATACAAATCCGAACCGTCTTTAGCATCAACAATTTCTTCAATAGACTTACTCAAATTTTCTCTTATTACTCTTCTGGCACCACTTGTTCCCGCAAGATTATCGTTTAAAAAATTTTCAACTCCACTTTGTCCACCATTTTCATTAGCATGACCAACGACAAAAGGAGCCAAAGTTCCATTTATATAACTTCTATTTTGTTCTATTTCAACACTGATTATGGAAGAATTTATTTCCTTAATCTCTTTAACAATATCCGGACTAATAGTTTTCTTTATTTTAAAATTAGTCCCTCTATTTGCTCTATCAAAAACTTTCTTCTTATCCAACTCAAGCACAGAAAAAATCTTATCGATTTTTTTCTCTTCCACCTCTTTAGCTTTTTCAGAATAAAGTTTAAATTTATCATATTCTAAAACCGAAAAATAAACTTCCTTATTGCTATTAGCACTTACTAAAAGTGAATTTTCAGATTTAACAACAGAATTTTGTTCTTCTGTAATATCTTTTTTTATCAATAAGTTATTATATTCATCAGCCTTAGCAAAGATTTCTTCTTTATTTAATTGCAAAATATCAAAAATCTTATCTAATTTTTTAGTTTCTTCATCTTTAATTTTCCCACTAGATTTTTTATAACGATTATAATCAAAAGTAGAAAAATATCCATTATATACACTTATACTTTTAGCTAAAGTATTTCCATTTCTATCAAAAATACTACCTCTCTTAGCCTCAAGTGTTGTATAACTAACAGAATCTTTAAATTCTTCAACGCTGTATTTATTTTTGGAATACAGTTGCAAATAGGCTAATTTAAAACCTATACTCGCAAAAAGTATTATAAATACAAAAAATAAAACAGCCGAACGAGAAGAGACTGTTTTATTTCTAATAATATATTGCTTGTTTTTCATTTAAACTCCTCTTGTTTAAGTTTAATTAGTCAATTTTATCCAAATACTTAACTTGTTCTTTCTTTGGAAAATCCATATTATAATTTAACCTTGCAATCTTTTCAATCCTATCAACAGATTTATAAGGCTCAAGCTTAATATCATAATCATCTTTTTCTGTTTCTAATGAGCGAATTTCAGAGTTTAGTGCATTTATTTTTCTATTTTGTTGAGCAATATTTAGATATCCATATAAAATTACTACACTAAAAGCTAATGTAACAGTAGCAAATAGAAAAAGTGTAATATTTTTATATAAACTGGATTCTCTGGTAATTCCGTAGGCTTTTTTCTTTTTCTCTAAAATTCTCTCATTTGAAACATCTATATATTTTACTTGAGCCGTACTCATATAAATCATCCTCCTAAATTTTTGAACAAACTCTTAGCTTTGAACTTTTTGACCTAGAATTTTTGTCCATTTCATCTTTTGAAGGTATTAAAGGCTTTCTTGTTAAAATTTTTATCTTAGGCTTATTGTTACAAACACAAACATATAATTCCTTAGGACAAGTACAACCTTTTGCAAGATTCTTAAAAGAATCTTTAACAATCCTATCTTCTAAAGAATGAAAAGTAATAATACACAATCTACCATTTTCATTTAATCTATCTACTATATCGGGAATAACTTTTTTTATAACTTCAAGTTCTCTATTAACCTCAATCCTTATAGCTTGAAACACCCTTTTTGCAGGGTGCCCACCCTTAGCCCTAACAGCTTTTGGAATAGCCCTTTCAATAATATCAACTAATTCAAAAGTAGTTTCTATAAACTTTTCTTTTCTATAGTTAACTATAAATTCTACTATTCTTTTTGTCCATTTTTCTTCGCCATAGTTATAAAAAATATATTCCAAATCTTTAGAATCATAATAATTTACAACATCAAAGGCACTCTTTTCAAGACTTCTATCCATTCTCATATCCAACGGAGCGTCTATCATATATGAAAAACCTCTTTGACCATTATCTATTTGATAAGAAGAAACCCCTATATCCAATAGCACACCATCAACTTTGTCTATTTCAAAATAATCTAATATTTCTTTAAAATTTTCAAAATTACTTTTATAAAACAAAACATTATTAGAAATCTTTAAAAGTCTTTCCTTTGCAACTGCTAAAGCCTCTTCATCTTGGTCAACGCAAATAAGTTTTCCATCTTTTATTCTTTTTAATATTTCAGTTGAATGACCTGCGCCACCAACAGTTAAATCAACATAAATTCCATCAGGTTTTATATTTAAATTTTCTATTACTTCATCTAACATTATAGGTATATGATTAAATTCCATAACTAACTTCCTTAAAAATCAAGTCCGTCAAACTTTTCAGACATAATATTATCATCACTATATTCAGCTTCACTGTATTCATTCCATTTTTCCTTGGACCAAATTTCAATTCTATCAGAAACTCCAATAATCATTACATCTCTTTCAATCCCTGCGAATTCACGCAAATTTTTATTAACTAAAAATCTTCCTTGTTTATCTAAATCCGAAGTCATCGCACAACTACAAAAAAATCTTGTAATTGAACGAACATCTTTTTTACTCAATCCTTTTGAATTAAGTTGTTCTGTAAACTCATTCCATTTTGATTCTGTAAAAACAAATAAACAACCTTCAAGGCCGCGAGTTACAATAAAATTAGTTCCTAGTTCATTTCTAAACTTTGATGGCATAATTAATCTGCCCTTATCATCTAATGTATGAGGAAAATCTCCCAAGAACATTGCCATCACCTCCTAAAAACTAACTCCATTTTGCTCCATATTACACCACATTTATTATTACAATTATATTTTATACTATTTTTTCATATTTTGCAACCCTTTTTACAAAAAATTTTCAAAAAATATTTTTTATTTTTCATAAAAAATACTAAAATTTCAACAATTTTAAAAAATTAATAAAAAGTGGAGGTATTTTTCTATTTTTTTCAAAAATTTTATGTTTTTTTTTAAAATTTGAACAAAAAAACTACATAGAACAAAACTATGTAGTTTAAAATTTTTTGTTATTAAATTTCTATTATTAAATATCTTTTCCGTATTTTCTATTTAAGAAGAAAAGTAAACTTCCAACAATTACTCCAACAAGAGAAAGCACTTGCGAAACTCTAAATCCTAAAAACATAAGACTATCCGTTCTAAGACCTTCTACAAAAAATCTTACCACTCCATAAAAAATTGCATAGAGTAATACAACTTCTCCTTTTTTCTTTTGGTATTTCCTAATATAAATCATCAAAAATGTAAAAACCAAAAGATTGCCAATGGATTCATATAAAAATGTTGGGTGGTATCTCTTCCCGTCAATGATAACTGCCCATGGTAATGTCGTTTCAGTTCCATGAGCCTCTTGATTTATAAAGTTTCCCCATCTTCCTATGGCTTGTCCAAGTATAAGTCCCGGAGCACAAACATCAGCTAAATCTCTAAAATCAATTTTTTTGAATTTTCCAAAAAAGTAAACCACAATTATTGCAACAATAACTGCCCCATAGATAGCAAGTCCACCTTCTCTAATGTTTATCATTGATAAAAAATTACCTTTATAACTTTCCCATTCGAATGCCACATAATAAATTCTAGCACCAATGACACTAAGAGGCAAAGCAAAAAGCAAAAGATTAGAAATTTCATCTTCTTTTATATTTCTAAGTTTAGAATTTTTTGTTGCCACAAAAAGTCCCATCATAATTCCGAAACAAATTATGATTGCATACCACATTATATCCACTCCGAAAAGAGAGAATGCGACTCTATCAATTTTAACTTCCATATTACCTCCTAATTACGCTCTTCAAATTTTATAGTTCTTAAAAAGAAATATATCAAAATAACAGCTACTGTCGATATCATAAGAACATTCACAAATAATGTAAAGAAAAATTCTTCTGGCAAAATTCTTATCATCAAATCCGTTTCATAGTCCAAAAGCCATAAATCATTACTAAAAAATAATTTATGAAAATAAATAAAACTTTCAGAAAAGAATAAAGAACAAATACCTAAAAAAGAAATTACTAAAGCATAAGAAATCAAAATATATTTCCTAAGCATATTAAAAAAATAATTTTCCTTTTTTGATAATTTGTAAATAATACCGGCTAAAGAAATTATAAGCAAGGTTATATATACAATTCTATCAAGCACAAATAATTTATATACATCTTCCATGTGCAAAATTTCTTTTTCATTAAAATTTTTCTTTAAAACTTCTTTATCTCCATTTTTAATAAATTTAACCAAAGAATCACTAGCCTCAGTTATCCATTCTTTAGATAAACCGGAAACCTCATCAATTTTATATTCACTATGAAAATTATTGTAATAAGAAATATCTTTAGCCATAAAATCTATCGAATACAATAGCACAAACAAAACTATACTTATGGAGATAAGAAAAGCAAATATCTTTTTCATATTATTCAACGTCTAAATCTTCAGGCACTTCCCAGTTATGATAAACATTTTGAACATCGTCATTATCTTCAAGTTGGTCAATCATCTTAACCATTTTCTTTATATTATCCGGATTTGAGATTTGAGAATTATTGCTTGGAACATATTCTAAATCACATTCACTAAATGTATATCCTTTTTCTTGTAGTGCATCTCTTAATGATATAAAATCAGAAACTTCTGAATAAATTGTATAAACTTCATCATCAGATTCAAAATCACTTGCTCCATTTTCTAAAGCAAAATCCATTAATTCATCTTCTTCAGCTTGTTCTCTTGACATTTCGATAACACCTTTTTTATCAAACATAAACAAAACTGAACCATTTTGTCCTAAATTTCCACCATGTTTGTCAAATGCATGTCTAACATCTGCTGCAGTTCTATTTCTATTATCTGTCAAACATTCAACTATAACAGCTATACCTTCAGGACCATATCCTTCATAAATTATAGTTTCGTAGTTACTTGCATCTCCATCTCCTGCACCTTTCTTTAATGCCCTTTCAATATTATCATTAGGCATATTTTCAGCCTTTGCCTTTTCAATAGCTGACTTTAAAGATGGATTGTACTCAGGGTCTGCTCCACCCTCTTTAACTGCAACAATTATATAACGTGCAAGTTTTGTAAATATCTTTCCTCTTCTAGCATCTTCTTTTCCTTTTTTATGTTTAATCGTACTCCATTTATTATGTCCTGACATAATTACCTCCTAAAACTTTTAGCAAAATTTCTTTTGTGTTCAGAAATTTTTACCATTCTCTTTATTTTTTCTTCTATATTTGAATCTATTTTTTCATTATTTATAAATTTTTCTAAATCATCATAAGAAAAACCCATTTCATCTTCATCTGTTTGATTTTCAAAAAGGCCTGCGCTCGGTGGCTTTTGAATTATCTTATCCGGAACACCTAGATACTTTGCAAGTTCATAAATTTCTTTCTTTGTAAAATCAACAAGTGGCATTAAATCTGAGCCACTGTCCCCATATTTAGTAAAATATCCAACAGTAAATTCTGATTTATTGCCAGTTCCAACTACCAAATATTTTTTTAGTTGTGCATAATAATACAAAGTTGTCATTCTAAGTCTTGGCTTAATATTTGCATAAGCCATTGAATTATCTCCATTTTCAACAGATTTTTCTAATTCAGAATAAGTCTTAGACAAATCAACCTTTATTGCATTTAAATTAAATTTTTCAATAACTAATTTAGCATCTTTTTCATCTTCTTCACAACTATTTATAGGCATCATAATAGCTAAAGATTCATCTCCAAAAGCAAGTTTTGAAAGTCCGGCAACAACAGCAGAATCAACTCCACCACTAAGCCCATAAACTATACCTTTACAACCTGCCTCTTTAACAGAATCCTGTAACCATTTAACAAGTTTATCAACAACTTCTTTCATCATTACACCCCCTCACATAGAACACCTTAAAATAAGGCATAAAAACTGTATTAATTTTATCATATTTTTAAAAAAATTTCTACAACTATAACAAAAAAGCTACGATTACTCATAGCTTAAATTTTTTCTTGATATTCTCTAAAACTTTTATTTACATCAGCAATATGAAAATTATGGTGATTTTCTCTTTGGTCTTCAGGAGGTAATTTCATATAATCTCCATACAAAATTTTTAAATATTCATCATAATTTTCCGGAGCATTTACCTTTATTCCTTCAAAATCAACCTTTGTTCCTTTTCCTAAAAATTCTTTCTTGAAAGGAATTATAGAAAAACTATCTACCAAACAAGCAACATACTCAGACTCTTCAAAGCTAGGATTATCTTTAGGAACAGATAATTTTGAAAGGTCTGTCTTTAACTTATTAGGAATAGTTTCTCCGAGCTTATAAGTTAATTTTTTCCCTAATCCATTTAAAGTATTTGAAATAATATTAGTATCAGATTCTTCAAAAACAGGATTTTCTTTTACTCTCAAGTCCAAAACTTTATTTTGTCCTTTAACATATCCGTCAAAAGGAAAAATATCTATAAATACACCATGATTTATATCAACATCTACAACATGCTTTTCAAAAAGTGTTGTATCACTATCACGAAGTTTTGCAAAATTCAAAGCATACTTAGGGTCCGTATCCATAGTTTGAATAAAATAATTTTCAGGTAAAAATTTACTTCCTTCACTAATAAATTTATCATAATCAGGTCTTGGCATACAAACATCAATATCATCGTCCCAAGGAATGAATCCACCATGTCTAATCGCTCCTATAAGAGTTCCATAACATATATAATAAGTTAAATTCATTTGTTCACAACAAGAAATAAATTCCTTTAAAATTTCCAATTCCTTTTTCTTTAAAGAATCAAAGTCTATATCAAACTTAGTCTTTTTAAATTCTCGTTTCATTCTCCAAGAATTTTTTGAATCAAACTTAAAAATCATTACTTTTCTTCCTTAGGTAATTGTAACATAACTAAATAACCTACAACAAACAAAGGAATTATACCAAGTATCGAATATCTAGGATTTTTGGTTAATGTAGTTATCAAGCTCATAATAAAAGGTCCTATTATAGCCGCAAATTTACCAAATATATTATAAAATCCAAAAAATTCATTTGCATTTTCTTTTGGAATTATCTTTGCATAATAACTTCTACTCAACGCTTGAATACCACCTTGTGCAGATGCAATAAGTGTTGATAAAACAAAAACATGTAGTAAATTACTCATAAAGTATGCAAATATAACTGAAATCATATATGTAGCGATGCCTAATTTTATCATATTTCTTGTTCCGAACTTACTTGCTAATCTTCCGTAGATAATAGCAAATGGAAAAGCTACTATTTGAACATAAATAAGAATTCCTAAAAGTACAAGAGTATTAAACTTATCGGCATCTAAAACAGATTTAGAATAAGGGATTACCATTTTTATAATAGTATCTACTCCGTCAATATAAAGAAAATAAGAACATAAAAATATAACAACTATTTTATTTTTCTTAATATCCTTTAGAGTGTTAAAAATTGTTTTAAAACTTTCTCTAACAGGATTAGGGACAGGTTCAACTCCATAAATTTGCTCAACATTCTTATACATAGGAATGGTAAGTATCAACCACCAAAGAGCCGTTATAACAAAACCTATTTGGTAACCAAGAGGATTTTTCATTCCAAAAACCAAAACTGCTCCCAAACAAAACATAAATGGTATTACACTAGCTATGTAACCATAAGCAAATCCTGCTGTACTAATCTTATCCATTCTTTCATCATTAGTTACATCAACTAAAAACGCATCATAAAATATATTTCCTCCAGCAAAAGTTACACTTCCTAAAATAAAAAAAGACATTAATAAAGGCAAGCCAAAATTATCAGCGAATGATAAAAATAATGTAGAAAAAATTGCAATAAGTGAAAATAATGTAAATAATTTTTTCTTCATTCCCTTAAAATCGGCAATAGTTCCAAGTATCGGACTAATAATCGCAATAATAATACTAGCAAATGAATTATAATAACCTAAATTCATTTCATTTCCACCAACCATTCCAAAATAAATTGGGAATAACGCAGTAGTAATTGCCATAGAATAAGCAGAATTCGCACAATCATATAAAATCCAGCTCAATTCTTT
>ERZ1673752.5169-NODE-5169-length-10127-cov-13.462569_pt1 | contig 10127 bp, 6 predicted proteins | sample MGYA00580195_ERZ1673752 | MGnify/ENA primary metagenome ERZ1673752 (study PRJEB41218, sample SAMN15661744) | gut metagenome | host: Homo sapiens | place: Canada: London | collected 2015-08-20/2019-03-30 | study: EMG produced TPA metagenomics assembly of...
AGATGCAGGGCCTGCGCGGCAACTATATCTCGATGATCTTCCAGGAGCCTATGACGAGCCTGAACCCGGTGTTCCGCATTGGCGCACAGATCGAAGAGGTCATTGCCCTGCACGAGGGCGAGGGCAAGACAAAAGAGGACATCAAGAAGCGCACCATTGAAATGCTGGAGATGGTCGGCATTGCCAACAGTGAGGGTGTCTACGCGATGTACCCCCACGAGCTGTCCGGCGGTATGCGCCAGCGCGTCATGATCGCCATGGCGCTGGCCTGCAACCCGAAAATCATCATTGCCGACGAGCCGACCACCGCGCTGGACGTGACGATCCAAGCCCAGATCCTGGACCTGCTGCGCAACCTGAAGGATCGCATCAACTCGTCCATTATGCTGATCACCCACGACCTGGGCGTTATCGCCGAAATGGCCGACTATGTCGTTGTCATGTATGCGGGCCGCGTGGTCGAGAAGGGCACGGTGGAGGAAATTTTTGCCCACCCGAGCCACCCCTACACCATTGGCCTGATGGCGTCCAAGCCGGTCGTCGGCAAAAAAGTGGACCGCCTGTACTCCATCCCCGGCAAGGTGCCTAACCCGGTCAATATGCCGGATTACTGCTACTTCAAGGACCGCTGCGAAATGCAGCTGCCCTGCTGCAGCGGCGAGTACCCCTGCGAGATCAGCCTGTCCCCCACGCACAAGGTCAGCTGCTACCGCTACTATGAAGAAAACAGAAAGGCGGGTGAGTGACGTATGGCAAAGAAGGAAAAACTTCTGGTTGAAAACGACTACACCCCCGTCACCTACGACCCTCAATATATTCTGATGGTCAACCACCTCAAAAAGTATTTCCCCATCAAGGGCGGCCTGCTGTCCCAGACTGTGGGCTATGTTAAGGCTGTGGACGGCGTTACCTTCAACCTGCGCCGCGGCTGCACGATGGGCCTGGTCGGTGAGTCCGGATGCGGAAAATCAACGACTGGCCGTACCATTCTGCGCCTGGGCGGTGAAAAGACAGGCGGCCAGGTGCTCTTCAACGGCAAGGAAGTCTACGACATGACCCCCGCCGAGATGCGCACCCTGCGCACCAAGATGCAGATCATCTTTCAGGATCCGTTCTCCAGCCTGTCGCCGCGTCTGCCGGTCGGCGAGATCATCGGCGAGGCTGTGCGTGAGCACAACCTCGTCCCGAAGGCAGAGTTCAACGATTATATTGATCAGGTCATGGACGACTGCGGCCTGCAGCCCTACCACAAGACCCGTTACCCGCATGAGTTCTCCGGCGGCCAGCGCCAGCGTATCTGCATCGCCCGTGCCCTTGCCCTGAACCCGGAGTTCGTAGTCTGTGACGAGCCGGTCTCCGCACTGGATGTTTCGATTCAGGCCCAGATCATCAACCTGCTGAAAAGCCTGCAGGAAAAGCGCAACCTGACCTACCTGTTCATCTCCCATGACCTGAGCGTTGTCGAGCATATCTCCGACACGGTCGGTGTCATGTATCTGGGCAATCTGGTCGAGTACGGCGAAACGGATGACATCTTTGCCCACCCGCTGCACCCCTACACAAAGGCGTTGTTCTCGGCCATCCCCATTCCGGACCCGACTATTAAGCGCGAGCGTATTGTGCTGCAGGGCTCCATTCCGTCCCCGGCCAACCCGCCGTCCGGCTGCAAGTTCCATACCCGCTGCCCCTATGCCACCGAGCGCTGCAAGACCGAGGCACCCAAGCAGCGTGAGGCTGAGCCGGGCCATTATGTGGTCTGCCACCTGTACGACAAATGAAAAAGCATGAACCCTTTGAGGACGATGGGCATACCATCGCCGATATGAACGGCATCGGCCCTGCGCCGATGCTGCGCCCCCACCGCCGAAAGGCGGCCCGGCCCCCGGAGCCGTCCAATGACCGCCCGTGGGAGCAGGAGCCGGAATGGACCGCCAAGGAAAAGCTCTGGGCGGTTCTGGGCGTACTGAAAGCCACCCTGCTCATCGCCGGAGTCTATCTGGCAGGGCTGGGTGTGCTGCTGGCCGCGCTCTTTCTGCTGTGGAAATAACCTAAAAGTAAAGGCATGTACGACCAAGAAGGTTGTACATGCCTTTTGCTGAATATTGCCCCTTTTGAATAGCTGCAGGGGCCGCAGCAAAACAAAAACCGCTCAAAGCCTTGCGGCTTCAAGCGGTCTTGGTGCGCCTGCAGGAACTCGAATCCTGGACCCTCTGATTAAAAGTCAGATGCTCTACCAACTGAGCTACAGGCACATCTATTATGCTGTACGAATCACAGCTTTAATATTATAGCAGTCTCGCTGCAAATTGTCAATATGGTTGGCAAAAGATTTTGCCGGAATTTGCCCGTCTTTGCCGCAAGCCACTTGCCAAACACGCCGCGGCGCGGTATAATACTTATTTAGAAAACTATAACCGTAAAGGGGACTGGAAATATGGAAACTTTGGGCAGCCTGCGCCGCACCAACTACTGCGGTGAAGTCAGCCTTGCAATGGCTGGTCAGGAAATGACGGTCTGCGGCTCGATCGCCCGTGCCCGCGACAAGGGCGGCATCATCTTTGCCGACCTGCGCGATACCACCGGCATCCTGCAGCTGGTGTTCGATGAGGACACGCCGAAGGAGGTCTTTGCCAAGGCCGAGAGCCTCAAGAGCGAATATGTTGTCATCTGCCGCGGCAAGCTGCGTGAGCGCGCCGCCAAGACCGACAAGATCGCCACCGGCGATGTGGAGCTGTATGTTGCTGAACTGCGCATCCTGAGCGAGGCCCAGACCACCCCGTTTGAGCTGCGCGATGAGATCAATGTCAATGACGATCTGCGCCTGCGCTACCGCTACCTTGACCTGCGCCGTCCGTCCATGCATGAGCCGATCGTATTGCGCAGCAAGATCATGCAGATCATCCGCAACTATTTCTGCGAGAATCACTTTACCGAGATCGAGACCCCGACCCTCATCAAGTCCACGCCCGAGGGTGCGCGCGACTATCTGGTGCCCAGCCGCGTGCAGCCGGGCCACTTCTATGCACTGCCCCAGAGCCCGCAGCTCTATAAGCAGATCTTGATGCTGTCCGGCTTTGACCGCTATTTCCAGCTGGCTCACTGCTACCGCGACGAGGATCTGCGCGCCGACCGTCAGCCCGAGTTCACCCAGGTGGACGAGGAGATGAGCTTTGTCTCCGAGGACGATATCATGACCCTGAACGAGGGCCTGATCAAGCGCCTCTGGAAGGAGATGCTCGATGTTGATGTGCAGACACCCTTCTACCGTATGCCGTGGAACGAGGCCATGGGCCGCTTCGGCTCCGACAAGCCCGACACCCGCTTCGGGCTGGAGATTCAGGATGTGACCGAGGTGTTCAAGGGCACTGAGTTCAAGCCCTTCGCCGCTGTGCTGGAGGCCGGCGGCAGCATCCGCGCCATCAACGCCAAGGGTATGGCCGACAAGCTGAGCCGCAAGAACATCGACAAGCTGGGCGAGGTCGCCAAGACCTACGGCGCCAAGGGTCTGGCCTACAGCCGCCTGACCGCAGAGGGCACCTCCTCCAGCTTTGAAAAGTTCCTGACCGATGCCGAGAAGGCTGCTCTTTATGCCGCGCTGAACGCCGAGACCGGCGATGTGCTGCTGATCGTCAGCGATGCCGACTGGGTCAAGGCCTGCACTGCGCTGGGTCAGGTCCGTCTGGACATTGCCCGCAAGCATGGCCTGATCGACCCCGACAAGTTCAACTTCCTGTGGGTGGTGGACTTCCCGCTGTTTGAGTACAGCGAGCAGGAGGGCCGCTGGATGGCGATGCACCACCCGTTCACCCTGCCCAAGGCCGAGGATCTCGACAAGGTCGAGAGCGACCCGGGTGCCTGCCATGCCGTGGCCTACGACATCGTACTGAACGGTGTCGAGATGGGCGGCGGCTCGATGCGTATCAATGATCCCGCATTGCAGGACCGCATGTTCCACGCCCTCGGCTTTACCGAGGAGAAGGCCCGCGAGAGCTTTGGCTTCCTGATGGACGCCTACAAGTTTGGCGCACCCCCGCACGGCGGTATGGCCTACGGTCTGGACCGCATGGTCATGCTGATGCTCAAGAAGGATTCCATCCGCGATGTCATCGCCTTCCCGAAGGTGCAGAATGCCGGTGAGCCGATGAGCGGCGCCCCCGATGTGGTGGACGCCCAGCAGCTGAGCGACCTGAACATTGCCCTGACGCTGAAGGACTAAGGCTTTCCCACTATCATGCAGCCACCGCAAGGCAGCCGGAGCGGTCAAGACCGCTCCCTACAAACTGCCGTATACGGATGCTTTGTAGGGAGGGGTCTTGACCCCTCCGTGAGTTGAAGGACTAAGTCAGAAGTAATTGCGCTGTAGGGGCCGGACATGTCCGGCCCGCAGCCTGCCCGCAGGATTCCCTTTTGCGGGTAGGTGCAGGGCGAGGCATGCCTCGCCCCTACATGGCAGCAAAAATATACGCCCGACCGTATTTGTGCGGTCGGGCGTTTTTATGTTATCTCAATATTTCGGCTTCGGCTCGTCGCTCGGCTTCACCGGGTACTCGGCGGGCGGGGGCGTCTGTGCGGGTTTGGGCAGCTTCTCCTTCTTGGGTCGCTTTTTCCAGACCTTGCGCAGGATGAACACCACGACCACGGCGATCAGCACCACCGGCCACAGGTAGACCAGCGCAATGACCAGCCCCTGCACGAATCCAACGAAGGCGTCCCAGCCGCCGCCGAACGCATCGGCAATGCGCTCGGTGAAGGTCACGCCGGTCGGGGTCAGGGTGGCGACCTCCTCCAGATAGATGTCTACGGTCGAGTAGCTGACCTGCTGGTCCATGTTGCGCAGCTGGCGGGTGTAGTTCTCGAGCTGGTACTGCACATCGGAAAGCTGGCTCTCGATTTCCAGCAGATCCGCCGTTGTCTCGGCCTGATCGGCCAGTTCGTTCAGGCGGGTGCGCTGGGCCTCCAGCGCGGTAAGCCGGGCCTGTACATCAATGTAGCTGCTTGTGATGTTCTCGGCGTTCTCGCTGACATTGCGCACGCTGCCTGCCTCGCCAACGGCGGCCAGAAACGCGCGGTAGTTGTCCACCGGCACCCGCACGGTGTAGTCGGCGCTGCGGTCGTGATCCTTTTCGGTGCCGTAAACGCTGGTGGACTCCATCCATGCATCGTTGGCCTCGACCGCAGCCATCAGGGTTTCGCGGGCAGCGTCAAAGTCGGTGGATTCCATCGACAGGCTGGCGTTATAGATGATTTTCTGCGCGGTCTCGTCAGTGGCAGCCTCGGCGGCGTTGGCGGGCATCAGGCTGCTGTCCGTCCCGCCTGCGGCGCTGTCGTAATTGTAGCTTTCCTGCGCGGCGGCCTCGGTGGTGTAGTAACCGCCGTCTTTGCTGCTGATGCTGCCGCAGCCCGCCAGCAGTGCGGCAGCGGCCAGCGCAGCGGTGATACGGGTGATGCGATTTTTCATGTGGATGCTCCTTTCCTTTGTAAAGGCTTCCCCCAAGGGGGAAGCTGTCCGCGAAGCGGACTGATGAGGGGGCAAGTTTGCCTTGCCGCCTTTTTACGGCTCGGTGCCGGGAACGCCGCCCCTCATCCGGCCTTCGGCCACCTTCCCCCTCGGGGGGAAGGCATTTCCCTTTTCACCAATATAACACGGAAAATGCGCGTTGTGTGTTACAAACCAAATACAAAAAAGTGGGATGTGCCGTGATTTTGGCACATCCCACAAATTTTAGGGTGATTATTCAGCTTTCTGCCCAAGCAGCTTGACATCCTCGTTGTCGGCAAAGGCAACGGCGTTGAAACCGGCAGCCTCCAGTGTGCCGAACTGCTTGCCCAGCTTTTTGGCCTGAGGCAGTACGGTCACATCATAGTCGGCGCGCAGCTGCTCTGCCTTGGCCAGCACGGCGGCAAAGTCGGCGTCCTTGAGGTAGAGCAGCGCCATCTTCGGCTTTGCGCCGGGGATCTGGTAGCCCTGCTCCAGCAGAATGCCGCAGACGCGCTCAAACCCGATGGAGAAACCAACGGCCGGGACCTGCTGGCCGATGAACTTGCCGACCATGTTGTCGTAGCGGCCGCCGCCTGCCACAGCACCGCTGAACTGCGGGCAGGTGACCTCAAACACCATGCCGGTATAGTAGCCCTGACCGCGCACGAGGCTGGGAGCGTAGGCGATGGCGTAACGGCCGCCGGCCACGCGCTCACTGGCGGCAATGACATACCGCAGGTCGGCGGTCAGTGCCTCGTCGTCGACACGGGCGGCCACAGCGTCCAGACTGAAATCGCCGGCGCGCAGGAAGTCATCCAGCGCCTGCACGGCCTCGGGGGCAAAGCCCTTCTCGGTCAGCTCGGCCTTGACGCCGTCTGCACCGATCTTGTCCATCTTGTCAAAGCTGATGCAGACCGAGTCCAGCTGGTCGGCGGCAAAGCCCATCTTCTCGAGCATGGCGCGCAGAATGCGGCGGTCGTTGATGTTGACGGTGAACCCGGTAAAGCCGATCTTCAGCAGGGCGCGGGCCGTCACATCGATCAGCTCGACCTCCGCATTGGGGGAGGAGTCGCCCAGAATGTCGATGTCGCACTGGACAAACTCGCGCAGACGGCCCTTCTGCGGGCGCTCGGCGCGGTAGACGCGGTCCGTCTGGATGACCTTGAAGGGGCTCGGCAGCTCGTTGCGGTTGGCCGCATAATAGCGGGAAAGCGGCAGCGTCAGGTCATAGCGCAGGCCCATGTCGGACAGTTGCTTTTCATCGCCGCTGGCCAGCGCGTGCTCCAGCTTGTCGCCGCGCTTGAGGACCTTGAAGATCAGATTCAGGTTGTCACCGCCCTCGCTCTTGTCGAGGTTCTCCATATCCTCCAGAATGGGGGTGGAGATGCGCTGGAAGCCGGCGGCGCGGTAGGTGGCCAGAATCTGGCCCTGGATATAGTCACGCAGTGCCTGCTCCCGCGGGAGCAGGTCGCGCATACCCTTTAAAGGCTGAGTTTTCATGGTGGTTCTCCTTACACTGTATAATGGCTTCCCCTGAGGGGGAAGCTGTCACCGAAGGTGACTGATGAGGGGCAAACCCTGCCGTTGCAACCCGTAAACGGGCAATGATGGCAAAGCCGCCCCTCATCCGGCCTCGGGCGGGGCCTCGGCTACCTTTCCCCTCGGGGGGAAGGCTCTTTGCTTTTATATACTTTATAATGATACCTTTTGCGCCGCATTTTGTCAATCCAAACCGGGCATACTAGACCGAAAAGAGGAGGGGTTGCGTATGCCGAAACAGAATCGCGGGCCGTACATTCTTGCTGCGGGGGCGGCGGCGCAGCTGCTGACCGGCATACCGGCGGCGTGGGGCGTCTTTCAGCAGCCGGTCATGCAGGGGTACGGCTTTTCACGCGGGCAGGCCATGCTGGGGTTTGCGGTGCTGGTCGCGGCCTACGGTGTGGGCTGTGCCGTGGGCGGCCTTCTGCAGGACGCCTGCGGCCCGCGCCCGGCAGGGCTGTGGGGCACAGTGCTGCTGGCAGGCGGCTTTTTTGCGGCCGCGCTTGTGCCGCCCGCCAACGCCGCGCTGTTTCTTGTTGTCTACAGCCTGCCCGCCGGGTTGGGCAGTGCGTTTTTAGCCCCGGCGGTACTGGCCTGCGCCCAAAAGTGGTATCAGGACAAAAAAGGCTGGGCCACCGGCGTGGCGGGGGTGGCCATGGGGCTGTCCGGCGCGTTTTTTACGGTGTTCGTCAAGGGCGTCGGCGGGCGGTGGGGCATCCGCGTCTGCTTTGCTGCGCTGGGGGCGGTCATGCTGGTTGTCTGCGGCGCGGGCGCGCTGATTTTGCAAGACCCACCGCCTAAACCCCAGAGCGGAAAGCCCCAGCAGGGGCCGAATTTTGACTACAAGCAGATGCTGCGCACACCGCAGTATAAGCTCTGCGCGGCAGCGGTGGCGCTGTCGGCTCCGGCGGTGCTGCTGTTCAGCCCGGAAATATTCAAGATCGCCGCCGAGCGCGGCCTGCCGGAGAGCGCCGCACCCTACAGCATCGTGCTGGGCTCGGCAGCCAGCGCGGCGGGGCGGATGCTGCTGCCCGCCGTCAGTGACAAGCTCGGCCGTAAGCCGGTGCTGTATGCCGTGTATATCGGCCTTGCGGCGGGCAGTGCGTGGTTTGCCTTTGCGGAGGCGTGGTGGCTGTTGGCGGCCTACGCCTTGCTGACCTTTTTCTACTCCGGCGGCGCGGCGGTGCAGCCGTCCTTCAACACCGATCTTTTCGGGCTGGCGCACGCGGGTGTCAACTACGGCTTCATCGCGCTTGGCATGAGCGGCGGCAGTATCCTGAGCTATATCGGCGCGCAGGCCCTGCCGCTGGCGGCCCGCCATTGGCTCGCCGGTGCCTGTGCCGCAGCGGGGCTGGTTTGTGTCAGTCTTGTAAAACCTGTGGAGAATGGTTGAAAAAATCGCGGGCACGGGGTAAAATAGGACAGCAGCGGTAGGGGCGGACATCGTTCGCCCGTGGCCGTGTGCGGCAAAGGAAAAGTGCCCGGGCGGATATGGAATCCGCCCCTACGGCGTAGGGGCCGGCGTCCTCGACGACCCGCGGAAGCTTCCGCCGCCGCAAAGCTCCTGCGGGCGAGCAATGCTCGCCCCTACAAAGCATATCATCTACGATCCGAGAGGTTTCACCTATGACCCAATCCCAACAACTGCGCAAGCTGGCTGCGCAGTCGGCCACGGCGTTTCTGGCGGCCGCGCTCTGCGCATTCCCGCTTTATATCGATAAATTCTCCAATCTCGGCGTTGTCAAGTTCACCGCCGTCTGTACCCTGTGCTGGGCGTTCGCCCTCTGGCTGGGGGCGCTGCGGGCAGTCGGTGCGGTGCCGCAGCCCGGCCGTCTGCCGTGGCGGCAGGATACGGCGCTTTGGGCGCTGGGGGCTGTCACAATCAGCGGCGTGGTGTCCACGGCACTGTCGCTCTCGCCTGAGGCATCCTTCTGGGGGCTGGGCGGCTATTACGGCGGCTGCATGATGGTGCTTTTCACGGCAGCGGGGTATCTGGCGGTGCGCGCCTTTGCACCGCAGAGCCTTCTGAACGGCCTGACCTTCGGCGTCGGCGTGACCACGGCCATCGTCACAGTGCTGTATGTGCTGAACATATTCAATATCGACCTCATCGGTACCTATGCCGATACGGCAGTGGTGGAGCGCGCGCAGTTCTTTTCGACATTGGGGCAGAAAAATTTCTGCTCCGGCTTTATGGCGTTTGCGCTGCCGCTGGTATTCTACGCCTTTTTGGTGGCGCGCGGCGTGCGGCACACGATCCTGTACGGTATTCCGGCCTTCTTCGGCGGTCTGGCGCTCGCGGTGGTCGATGCCGAGGGCCTCGCACTGGGCATCGGTGCAGCGGTGCTGGTGCTGCTTTGCCAGAGGATGTTCACCACCCGCACGCTGCGGCGGCTGGCGGTCATCGGCGGGTTCTTCTTCTTCCATGCAGGGTGGATGCAGTACATGCGCACCCATGTCTACACGCAGGGCGGCAAGCCGATGCTGGCGGCGCTGGGCCATGTGGGGCAGACCGGCTTTGTGCTCTGCCTTATCCTTTGGGCGGCGCTGCGGTTCGGCTTGCGCGGGCGGGAGGTGCCGCTGTACAGGCTGGGGCGTTGCGTGGCGGGCATTGTTGTCGTGGGGGCGGTGGTGCTGACTGTGCTGGCTAACTGCTGGCCGAGCTTCCCCAGCCTTGGCAGGTTGGACGACCTGCTGATCTTCAACGATGATTGGGGCACCTACCGCGGCACGGCCTGGCGGATCACGGCGGCAAGCTGGCTGGACCAGCCACTCTGGCGCAAGCTGCTCGGGGTCGGCCCCGGCATGATGCACACGGCGGTGGCCGATTGGGCGGGCGCGGGCATTACGGACCGGATGAAGACCTTTTATGCTGCGCACAATGAGTATCTTGAGCTGCTGCTGACCACCGGTGTTGTGGGACTGGCAGCGTGGCTGTGGTTTGTGGCGGCACACCTGCGCAGGGCGGCGCAAAACTGGCTGCGCCCCGGCGTGGCCCCGGTCACGCTGGCACTCGTCAGCTATCTGGCCCACGCGGTCATCTCGATCCGCGTTTCGATGATCTTCCCCGAGATCATGCTGCTGTTCGCGCTTTTGCAGGTGTTCTGCC
>ERZ1673752.5173-NODE-5173-length-10119-cov-25.601749_pt1 | contig 10119 bp, 11 predicted proteins | sample MGYA00580195_ERZ1673752 | MGnify/ENA primary metagenome ERZ1673752 (study PRJEB41218, sample SAMN15661744) | gut metagenome | host: Homo sapiens | place: Canada: London | collected 2015-08-20/2019-03-30 | study: EMG produced TPA metagenomics assembly of...
AAGTGAATGCTGTGCATTCCGTGTTTAACTGTGTTCGTGGTGTTCTCATCATTCAGTATGTTTGACAAATGTCTGTTGATATGTTCTCTAAAAAAGGGTTGAGGGTTTTAAGTGGAATAATAGCCCCTTTTCCCAAAAGTCCTCGCTCCCTTTTCCTGTGCCTCACAGCTTTCTCCACTTCTCTATGTCCTCACCATACTCCTCCAAATGAATGCGCACGATGTTCTCCACGAAACTTGAAAGGTTGCTGCCCTTGTCGCCCAATCTGCGCACGATGAAGTCGGCACGCTCATGCGTTTCTAGGCTTAGATAGACCGCCTTTCGGTTGCTCAGTTTTGTTGGGACAAGGTAGGCTTGCTTGTAGGCTTCAAGCGTTTCCTTTCTCATTTTGGCACTGATACGTCTTTGAACAGCCATATTCTCAGTATGCCGTGTATGCTCGGATTTCCCAGAAGTGATATCCGCTTCTCCTTGACTAACACTGTCCTCATTCATTTCTACGTCCGTTGTTGTTTCCTCTACAGGAACGGGGTGTGCTTCCGTCTGTGGGATTACCTCATTGTCCATTTCATCATCTTGGTTGTCCAAGAACCACGAAAGGTCTTTGTCATTCATCATTGTTTTCTTTTTCATTTCTCTATCTGATTTTATGTTTGACTTGTTTTGATTCCTTGTTTTGATTTTGGTCTGTAATCGACATGTGTGCCTGTATCTGCCCTTTATGCTTCTGTCGCTCACGGACATGACTGACATGAAACTCGTTGAGGTCTTTGAAATCCTTGTAGTGTATGCTCATGTCCTCAACATGAAAGCCTGCCCCTGCAAACTCCTGCACAGCTCTCCGCCCAGCATCGTCATTGTCAAGGAAGGCACGAATGAAAGATATTCCCTGCGCATTCATATACCGAATTGCTTTGGCGGTATTGCTCACGGAGTTTAGCACAAGGCAGGCACTTGTTACTTCTTCTTTCATTGAAAGAAAAGAAAGAAAATCCATAAAGCCCTCGAACACACAAGTTGGCTGTATTTGCTTTATTATCTTGTCGGTGAATATAGGAGTGATGTCTTTCGGAGCTATCGTTCCCTTGAACGTTTTATTGTCCCGAAGCTCATAGCCGCCAGAGAGATTGGCAAAGCCGATAGCTTGGTAACATCTGCCCCTTACCTCATAAGTGATACATTTAAGAAATGGCATTGCCTTTTCCAAGTCAATGCAGCGTTCCCTCGCAAGATACTCCTGCAAATGTGGCGGCAGGGTGTCTGATATTTCTATCAGTCTTCTTGCTCCATTTGCAACCATTACAGGTTGGGTGCTGTTTGATGCGAAGCCATTACGAGAACTATATGTGCCATTAGCGGGAGCGTTCTGCCCCAAACGGCGGATGGCTTCAGATAGCGTGCTACTCTCCATACGCATACAGAGGTCGATGATACTTCCGCCCCTACCTTCGGCATAGTCTATCCAGAGGTTCTTCTGTGTGTCCACCTTAAAACTCGGATGCGTTTCCTCTCTGAGTGGTGAGCGGTACAGCGCATAGGAAGGTGTCCTACGTACAGGCTTGATGCCTTTCCTTTCAAGATACTCCACGATGGAGTATCGCTTGATGAGTGATAAATCTTCTTCTTTCATTGCTTGAATAATTTAAGTGATTGAGTTATAATCGATTGTCTGAATTATATTTGATTGCATTTGAATGATTTTTCCTTTTCCTAACTTTTTCCCCTCCAAACTTTTTCATCTTTCTTCTTACTACATACTATTTTGTGATAAGTGATTGATAATCAGTATTACTTTGTAGTATAAGACAATACTACACATTCTACTACATTTGGCTACTACAAGTTTGAAGGAGCGGGCAGGGCAAGATTTTCCTAATTTTGTAGACATAGATGGGGCTACCTCCGTTTCTTCGTTTGCTCACCTTTATGTATCCTGCTTTCTTCAAGGCTTCGCCCATACGCTTGGCAACAAGTGGTTGGTGAGTATAAATACCCAAATAGGTGAGTATCTCCGTAGTGGTCATTAACGAATAGTTTTCATACTCCGCTGGTTTCTCAAAACAGCGTAGCAGTAGTTCCATTTCTGCGGTCTGCACTTGAAAGTCCTCACTCTCCCTGTATAGTTCCGTTATCTCTTCATCGTCAAACCAATAGCGGAAACCTATGCTCAGCAAGGCTTTCGCTTCCGCATAGACATTATCCATAGAAACAGCCTTTGCTCTCTCAATATCTATGGAAAGCACTTCAAAGGGCAGAAACCGTCTGCTGCCTGTGGGGTCGGTAAGGAAATCGTTACCATTTACCGATGCAACAAAGCTTGCCAAGTGGGGATATTCCTCCACATACTTGTCGTAGGGCATACGGTACTTGACCATCGGGCAGGTGATAAGGTTCTTCAATTCGTTCTCGTCACGCTTGTTGAGGGCTTTGAGCTGGTCGTCAATGTTTACGATGAGATTTTGCCCTATATAGGTAAGCGTGTCCTTCTCCTGCGGATATATCTTGCCTGTGTAGCTATAGCCATGCAATGCAGGTGGGCAGAGCAAATCCAAGAATGTAGTTTTGAACTTGCCCTGCTCGCCTGTCAGCACAAGACAGGTGTGGTTTCGGCACTCACGGTCGTCCATGGCATTGGCGACCACTGCCACGAGCCATTTGGTGAGGTACGGCAGCCACTTGTCAGAGTTACGCACCACAACGCAACTTGCCAAGTCAGGAATGGCTTTCAGTGAAAGGGAAGAAATATCACAACAGCAATTGTTTTCATTATTGCCACTACTGTCATGATTACAACTATCGCTATTGCCACTATTATTACCACAGATATTACCAATATCCCTCAAGGGCAATCCCTTGAAATACTCCTGTATAGGGTTGATACGTGGAGAGAAGCTGCTCTCTATAATGGAATAGAGGTTGTCGGAAGATGTGATAATCCCCACATCGTTGTCAAGTTCCCTGCGGAGCGTGTTGATTTCATAGCGACCCACTTTTGAGAAGTGAGTATCGTCCTTGTCCCTGTATTCAGTTCTTCCCAACACCGTGTTGTATCTGAACTCATAATAAGAGGAGAGATAAGTTTCTATCTCACCGTTTTTGGAGGAAGTCTTCCTTTGCTTAGGCATATTGTTTCCTCCCTTCGATTTACTTTTATCTGCATTCTTCTTCATTATATGCTTGGTTTGGTTTCAGAGAGTGAAGTTATTACGAGAAGATGAAAGTTCCAAGCATTCGGAGAGTGCTTGCATAATGTTGCGTTCATTCGCAATAAAGTTCGCACGGATTTTTGAGGAGACAGGAAAAGAAATGACTGATTTAAGCCCGAATTAAGTCAAAACTGGGGATAAAATAGCAAGGAAAGATAGAGGTAGAAGTGTACCCTTTGCACACGTTTGCAGTATTCAGCACCAATATTGCAAACAATAGAATCAGTACAGAAATAGGGTAGCTTTTGTCTACACCAAGAGTGCTACAAGGTGCCACTTAAAAGAAGAATGATAGAATAGGACATGCACCGCCCTATCTTTGCGTCAAACGGACGGTGAAAGAAGAAAACAGGGAAAGAATGCGCAAACGGCTGCCGATAAAATGCGTTAGCTTTTCCTTCAACTTCCCGATATTTCCCTGCTGTTCCCTGCTGCTTTGAAGTATGACAAACTCATCATACTTTTGCAGGCATAAACGTGCGATGAAACGCAGAACAGACAAAGGTGTTGTCAATACCAATAAGACAGAAGTACAAACAAAACAACAATAGAATTATGGGATATTTTATCATAACGGATTCAAACTGGGCAAAACTGAGGAACGAGATACTTAGTCTTGCCGAGACCTGCCACAAGGCATTCGGAGAACAGAGCAGGCACACGGATTGGCTGCACAACGGTGATGTGTGCAAGTTGCTTAACATCAGCAAGCGCACATTGCAGCACTATCGGGATACAGGTGTGTTGCCCTTTGCCCAAATAGGGCATAAGTGTTATTACAAGCGTGAGGACGTGGAGTGGCTGTTGCAGACTAAATCGGAGAAGCCTAAAACAGATAAATCTAAGAATAACAAATAAAATAAGATGACAATGGAGTCAATAAAGGACTTGAATATGGAAGCGGATGATATGCAGGTGGTGCTGTCCGCACTTGAAGGAGTGAACAGACGGATTAAGGAAGTGGCACAGACACACAAACCACTGTTTGGCGGTGAGCATTTCCTGACAGGCAAGGACGTATGCGAGCGGCTGTATATAAGCCCCCGTACCCTGCAGGACTATCGGGACAGGAGGATTATCCCCTACACACAGGTTGCAGGAAAGATACTTTATAAGGAGTCGGATTTGGAAAGGCTGTTAGAGGAGAATTATAAGTGATAGCAGTATATCGCAAACAGAAGTGTTATAAAATCTAAAATAATCAGCAAGGCGAGCAATTATTACACTTTTGTGTAGAGTATATACGCTTTATTACATCTACTTTTGCCAAAAATAATTATTTCGTTATGGAAAAAAGATATAGTAGAAACAGGCTCTATGTGAGCGAGAAAGAGCAAAGCGTGGTAAAGGATTATAAGATATTCCTTGGTGGTGCAGGCATCGGCAGCATTGTGGCAGAATGTGCCTTGAGGTTTGGCTTCGAGCATATTACCATTGTTGACGGTGATAAGGTAGAGGAAAGCAACCTGAACAGGCAGAACTATACAGAGAATGACATTGGCAGATACAAGGCGGAATGTTTGGCAGAGCGTTTGCAAAGTATCAATCTTGATGCGCAGATAGATTACCATACAGAGTTCCTTAACCCTGATAACATCGAAGAGATGCTGAATGGGCATAATGTAGCCATCAATGCATTGGACTTTAAGGACGATACGCCTTTTGTCTTTGATAGGATTTGCAAAGAAAGAAAAATTCCCGTACTGCATCCCTACAATTTTGGGTGGGCAGGTTTTGTTACGGTTGTTGATCCATTGGGACATTCTTTATCCGAACTGGCAGACGAACCAAAAGGCTTTGAACTAAAGGTGGCTGAGTATGTAACCGGGCACGGGGCTTTCTGGAATCAGCCAAAAGAATGGTTGGATAAAATCGTTACTCAATACAGGGAAGAATGCGAAATGTTGCCACCTCCACAACTCTCCATAGCCTCATGGATTGCAGCGGGATTGTGTACAACGGCAATGTATAATCTTGCAACAGGAAAACCTGTAAACTATTTTCCGAAATTCTATCTCTCTTCGCTTTTGCCGTAAGTTATTTTTTTTCAGAAGAGTTTATTTAAGGTAGCTCTTGAAATAGCTTCAGTGATATTCGCCACGCCTAACTTTTCAAAGACGTGGCGTTTATAGGTTTTGATAGAATCTAACGAGCGGCACATCCTGTCTGCAATTTCTGCCATCGTAAGACCAGCTGCAGATAGCCTGAGTACCTCAAGTTCCTCTTCTTTGAGCGATACTCCTTCGCATTCCTTCCACCGATGTCCCTCGAAAGAGTATTTCCAATAATTGCGGAGTCCATTCTTGTGAAACTCTACATGTCCCACTGTTTTATGTGAAGATAGTGATACGACACACATACCAATCCATATCTTGCCTTCATCTGTCAATAGAATGGGAGTAAGCTGGTGATTAATCAACTTACTTTTTGTTCCACTCTTCAGATGAAAATGATATGACATGGAACATTGGTATTTATCAACGTTGTCGAAAGTATCAAAGAACTTAAACCCACTGCTGTTTAGTTCAACAAGCATTTTCTGTTCCTCCTCTGGCACATGCTCCAAGTAAAAGCTGTACCCTAATTCCTTCACCTCCTTTGCAGTATGCCCACAAAGAAACAAAGGGTTGTCCGACACATAAAGAAACTCCTGCCTGTAATAGTCTATCAAGTAAACGCTCTGATAAGTCACACGTGCAAATGCCTCTAACGTTTGTACTAATGTAGATAATACATGCGAGTCATAATCTGGTGCATTGCGTACGGTATTTGATGCGATAAAAAAATCTTTTATGTCTGTCATATATGCTAAACGTGTTAAGGTTCTCTGATATATTTCACTACAAAAGTACATTTTTAATGCGGAATACCGCAAAAAGATTACACAAAAGTGTAAAAAACAAAGAGAGAGATGCCAAATTACACAAAAGTGTAATAGATGATATTTGCATAGGAAGTATTTTTGCCGTATAAATCAAGAAACAAAAAGCATTATGGAAAAACAGATTGCAACATTTAAGGACTACGCTATCTTCATGGCAGACAAAACGAGTCTGTTGGAAATAGCACAGTTTGTAGTCAGGGAAAATTACTCCCATCACTTATCTTCATTTACAGAGAAAGAAATAAATGAAGATATCAAATCAGTGCTTGAAGAAGAGGAATATCTGTATGATAACAAATCCCAAATCTATATTGCAAGGGATGCCTTTGGGAATATGATAGGCTGTATCAGGAGCTTTCATTGGGATAAGCACAAGACTCTTCCTATCGAAAAAATATATGGGATAAACCCACTAAATGCTATTCATCAGGAAAGCAAATATAGTTTTTGGCATATAGGGCGCTTTGCCGTTGTAAAGGAATCGGGAATATCCACATTGACTTTATTCAAGCGGTTAATGGCATTGGCAGTAAAGCCGATAGTTGAGGACAAGTACAGCTATATGATTGCAGAGATTGACAGCAAACTACTGAAAGTAATGAAAGTTTTGGGATTTGGCACACACCAAATAGGGAAACCCATAGACTACCTTACATCAGAGACCGTTCCTGTATGTTCCAGTAAAAGAGGTATCAAGGGTTTCTTTTCCAAATATGGTGAGCTTTGCAAGGCAGCATGATTACACTTTTGTGTAATATTTCAGACAACAAATTCAGAATTACACAAAAGTGTAACGATATAATTTGGAGATATAAATATATTTGCAACAGAAATAATCAAGTCGACAAGATTATAAAAACAGACCTCACTGTAATTTAAAAGGAGAAAAAGTCGAAAATCTATAAGAGTAGACAAAATATAATAATAATTACAAAATGAATAATACACTTTCATTTAGCGAAGTTCTTAATGTAGAGGAACTCGCACCTACAGAATTGGATGCCATTGTTGGTGGTAAGTTTGGAATTAAAATTGTTGGTGCTAATGGCCATCAATGCAGTTGTGGTAATGGAAAACCAAGTACCCCTTCTACCCCTACGGATTCTACAAGTACAGGCACAACTAATCCTTAAGTACTTTATATCAATATCAAGGTAGCTTGTGATTTTATGACAAGCTATCTTGATTTACCTCTTAAAAATAAGACAAATGGTGAACCTTAAAGAAACTCATATTATAAAAAAAGATAATGAAACTATACTTTTTCATTATCCTTCTTATACTTTAATAAGTATCAATGACCATATCAAAGAGATACTTGAGATGATCAAATCTGGGATTTCTTTGTCAGAGATTTCGCTTAAAAAAAATATACTAGAAGCAGATATAAAAAAGCTACTAGTAAGCCTCGATAAGGTTATTACCAAAAACCTTCTTTGTAAAGAAAAAGGAAAAGAAATAAAAGGAGAGGCTATTCATAGAATAACACTACATATTTCAAATGATTGCAATCTTCGATGTAAATATTGCTATGCGAATGGCGGTAATTACAATTTACATCGTCATTTGATGACAAAAGAAACGGCAAAGAATTTTTATGACTTTTGTATTAATAATTTTCATCACATTGAGAAAATTGTTTTTTTTGGAGGAGAACCATGTATTAATGTTGATGTCATGGAGTATCTATGCTCGTTATTTTATAACTATAAATTTGATAAATCACTTGAAGAATTACCTAAATTTGGCATAATAACGAATGGAACAATTTGGAATGAACGATTAATTAGTGTTATAAAAAAATATATAACGTTTATCACTGTTAGTATCGATGGAGAAAAAAAAATAAATGACAGTAATCGTGTTGATAAACAAGGAAAAGGTACATATAACAGGATTGCAAAGTTCATTGATTATACAAAGCATATTCCTAGTGTAAAGGTTCAATACGAAGCTACCTATACAAAGCAGCATATTAAAGAGAATATTACAAAAGATGATATATCTTTGTTTTTTCGAAAAAGATTTAACATTGAAGGTTTTTTAGTAGATGAAATTAGTATTGAAGAAGATAATCATAAAATAGATTTCTCTGTTCAAAACGTTGATAATTTACCAGAATGCTTTACAGACATTTTATGGGCTATTTCTTTTAAGCACCATCTTGAGTCTTGCCAAATATCTAGGTTACAGTTTGCGGTATCAACATCTGGACTAATATATCCTTGTCATATGGATGTTGGAATTGAAAGCTTAAATCTTGGAGATGTTAAAGGGGATAATATCTTCAACTCAAAACATATACAAGACCATTACCCATTATTTAATCTGATAAATAACAAGGAAAAACTATGTCCTAACTGTTGGTGTCAGAATTTATGTGAATGTTGTCCAAAAAGTTTTTTTTATGATAGTGAAGCTAAAAAATATTCTCTTACCCCTAATACTGATAAATGTAAATATCAGCGAGAATATATAGAAAAGATTCTAATAGCTATTGTTAAATTGAGAAAAAATAAGGGTAAGTGGCAGGAATATGTTAATGAAATCAATAAAAAACAGAATCTATATGAATACTAATAATAAGATGCGAAGCATATTGATTATAAAATTACTTATGCTTTCACTTTGTACCTTGGCACAAATAAAAGGAATAGTAAGAGAAAAAGATAGCAAATTACCTATGGAGTTTGTCAATGTTACGCTTCTTTCCGCATCTGATAGCGCTTTTATAACAGGAACCACTACGGACTCTTTGGGCATGTTTATAATTCCAAGCACCATACCCAACAGTATTATTAAAGTAAGTTTCATTGGCTGCAATACCCAATTTAGAAAAATAGTGCTTGAAGATACCTTATATAATTTCTTTTTACAGCCCAATGAAAATACTTTAAAAGAAGTTATAGTCAAAGGTAAGACCTACTTACATACATCGAAAGGTATCATCGCTAATATTGCTTCTGGACCATTGGCTAAACTTGGTAATGGCTTAGATGTGTTATCTCATCTTCCCTTTATTATAAACAAGAATGGAAATATTAGTGTTTTGGGTAAAGGAAAACCTTTAATCTTTATCAACAATAGATTGGTGCGTAATCAAAGCGAATTGCATCAAATAAACTCTTCTGATATTAAACGAGTAGAAATTATAACCAATCCCGGAGCAGAGTATGATGCGACGATAAGTGCTGTGATAAAAATAATCACATCAAAACCAATAGGAGAAGGAATTGGCTATTTGGCTAATGCAGGTTTAAGCATGGAGCGTAAGTTGTCTCATTATAGTGGACTAAACATAAAATATCGCAAGAAAGAATTTGACGTTTTTGCGGATTTGCGATATAATCAAACATCATCTGAAGCTAAGCAGCGCTCCAATCGAAGTTTATTAACTCGGCAGGTAAATGAGAATATGGATATGCAAACTAACGCATTCTCTTGGAACGGATCAGTAGGGCTTAATTACGAACACAGAGATAAGGTAGCTATGGGTGCTATATACAAGTACACATCTGTACCTGATGAAACTTTCACGACTGATGATTATGTGGAAGTTAAATATTTGGGACACGTAAGAGGTTTTATATCAAACGATAAAAGAAAATCTGTCATATACAGTCATTATATAAATAGTTATTTCTCTTATTATTTCACAAAAGACACATATCTAAAGATTGATTTTGATTATATGAACTCATCTAATGAGAATAACCAAGATTATTCTCTTTCAAGCAAAGAAATCCATTCAAAGAATCATAGTAATAATATGCTATATGCCTATCGGGCAAAGGTAATAAGCCCTTTGGCTGGTGGAACTTTGACCTCCGGAACTGATGGAGCTTTTACCACAAACAAAAATCGTTACTCAATACTTGATGGCACAACCTTGCGAAATAGCCTGTTACCTACTTCCAATGTGGCTAAACAACAGCTATATTCAATTTTCTCAGAATATGAAAAATCTTTTGGCACACACTGGGATATAAGTATGGGGATCAGGTTTGAATATATGAATTTTAATTATTA
>ERZ1673752.5179-NODE-5179-length-10114-cov-4.096530_pt1 | contig 10114 bp, 6 predicted proteins | sample MGYA00580195_ERZ1673752 | MGnify/ENA primary metagenome ERZ1673752 (study PRJEB41218, sample SAMN15661744) | gut metagenome | host: Homo sapiens | place: Canada: London | collected 2015-08-20/2019-03-30 | study: EMG produced TPA metagenomics assembly of...
TGGAACATATGGTAGATACTGTGCTTTACTTTGAGGGAGACAGGCATGCTTCTTATCGGATTCTGCGTGCGGTGAAAAATCGTTTTGGTTCTACCAATGAAATTGGTGTTTTTGAAATGCAGAATTCCGGACTTGAAGAAGTAAAGAATCCTTCCGAGTTCCTTTTAAATGGAAGACCGGAGAATGCTTCGGGATCTGTTGTTGCATGTTCTATGGAGGGGACGAGACCGATTTTGGTGGAGATCCAGGCTCTGGTGTGTCAGAGTAATTTTGGAATTCCGAGAAGAACAGCAGTTGGTACGGATTTTAATCGTGTGAATCTTTTGATGGCGGTTCTGGAGAAGAAGGCGGGAGTTCATCTTGCTGCTTCGGATGCTTATGTGAATATTGCAGGAGGAATGAAAATGACGGAACCGGCTATTGATCTTGGCATCTGTCTGGCTATCATTTCCAGCTGCAAGGATATTGTGATCCCGGATAATGTGATGGTCTTTGGTGAGATTGGCTTAAGCGGCGAGGTGCGTGCGGTCAGTATGGCCGGACAACGTGTGCAGGAAGCGAAGAAACTGGGATTTGAAACTGTGATCCTGCCGGAAGTAAACAGGGCAGCGACTGAGAGCATCAAAGGGATACGTCTGGTATACGTGGCCGGGATTCGTGATGCGATTTCATATATAATGAGGTAAACAAATATGCAAAAGGTTTTGTCAGTTATCATTCCAGTGTACAATATGGAAAAGTACATCCGTCAGTGCCTGGAATCGCTGATGATCAGAGAGATTCTGGATAAAATAGAAATACTGGTGGTTCTGGACGGATCGACGGACCGTTCTGAAGAGATTGCAAAGGAGTATGTGGCAGCACATCCGGATTCTGTCCGTGTGATCAGTAAGCCAAATGGCGGACATGGATCGGCGATCAATACAGGAATGGACCATGCTGCCGGAGAATATGTAAAGGTACTGGACAGTGATGACTGGGTAAATAAAAAAGCTTTTATCAGGCTTGTGGAAGGCCTGGAAAAATTTCACACAGATATTGTCTGGAGCAATTTTTTCTGGGTTTATGAGCAATCTGGGAAAATGAGTATTCAGAACAGACATCCGTTTCCGGGTGTGGAATATGGCAGGAAATATGATTTTCATGAAGTTGCGGAAAAAACATTTGTAAAGATGCATTCCATGACAATTCGAACAGATCTGGTTCGAAAAACAGGAATGAGAATTGATGAAAACTGCTATTATGTAGATGTGGAATTTGTAATGTATCCGATTCCGGAAGTCAAAAGTATTGTATTTCTGGATGAATTTGTATACATGTACAGATTGGGGCGCCAGGGTCAGAGTATGACACTGGAAAAAATGCGAAAGAATCACAGAAATCATGAGAGGGTTCTGAAAAGCCTTCTGAAATATTACCGGAAACAGAGAACAAAAGGGGCCGACAGAGAATACCTGGTATATCTTGAAAATGGAATTTCCAATGTTTTAAGCAGCCATTTTAAGATCTATTTAAGTTTTCCGTGCTCTGTAAAAATGTGCCGCAGACTGCGGAAAATGGATGGAAAAATTCGTGAGAGTTATCCCGATATTTATAATGCGGTAGAAAATAAATTTGTATGGGCTATCAGAAAAAGCGGATATCTGTTATACTATCCAGGACACTTTATTATGAGGCTTAGGGAGAAACTAAATGAAGTATAGAACAGTACAGACAATGATGCTTCCTGACAGTACAGAAGAAAATCATGGACTTTATTATCAGGGAACAGAAGGTGTACATGTAATCAATGAAGAAAAAAAATCATTATACATACCGGAGAACGAAAAAGCAGAACTGTTTACATATTTTAATGGTTTTTATCCGGGACAGTGGTCAGAGTATACCGAACTGAACGGGCTTCATGTGGAGGTTACGGTTTCCGGAAATTGCAAAGTAGCGCTCTGTTATACAGATGGAAAAAAAAGTGCTGTATACGAGGAACGAAAATGTATCACCGAGGGAGATACGGCTTCTTTTGAAATGCCTGATCCGGAAAAATTTTCGGCCGTCTGGATTCGAGTGGAAGGACTGGAGCAAGGATGTTATCTCCGGAATATTGTTTTTGGCTCTGAAGTGGAAGTACAGCAGGATGTTCAGATTGCAGTAGTGATCTGTACCTGTCGCCGTGAAAAAGAGGTAATCGGAAATCTTGAGAGGATTTCCAGAATGGAGCAGGAATATCGTCCGGAAGTTTTTCTTATAGATAATGGAAATACACTGACAGAGGAAATGATTCCGGACTGGGTACATCTTGTTTTGAACCGGAACTGTGGAGGCGCAGGTGGATTTACAAGAGGTATGATCGAGGCGCTGAAGATTTCGGAGTTTACTCATGTAATCCTGATGGATGATGATATTGTCCTGAATCCGGATGTGCTTAAAAAAACAGAATTATTTTTATCTGTTGTAAAGAAAAAATGGCAGAAGGCACCTCTTGGAGGTTCACTCATAGAAAGGGATGTTCCATGGAATCAGTTTGAATGCGGAGCATTATGGAACCGTGGAAAAATTCAGGGCGGCAGACAGAATCTGGACCTTCGGAAACCGGAAACTCTTCTCGAAAATGCAAAGATCGAGAACTGGGATTACGGTGGATGGTGGTATTGCTGTATACCGGTACCGTCAATCCGTGAAAAAGGACTTCCACTTCCTGTGTTTATTCACAGAGATGATATTGAATATGGAATTCGTATGGGCAGCCTGATGACTTTGAATGGAATCGGAGTCTGGCATGAGGTCGTAATCAAAAAACTTCCGCAGATGGGAGAATATTATGACATCCGAAATATGGCGATCTTAAATGCTATTCATTATGAGGACTGGACCAAACGTCAGTGGAAAGCCTTTCTGATGAAATGGGCAGCAGGAAATCTACTGAGAGGAAGATATTCCTATATTTATCTGAATATCTGTGCGATGCTGGATTTTCTGAAAGGTGAAAAATGGCTGGAAGACACAGATGGTGTAGAGATTCAGCAGAATATTGTCAAACGTCTTCCCAAACTGGAAAGACTGGATAAAAAAGAAAAGAATGTATTCTACACAACTCCGGATGTCAGTGTTTACACTGCAGCCAGAAAAAAACGTGTAGTTTATGAAGATTCTGCGGGACTTTGCCTGAAAGCAGACAAAAATCTTACGGAAACAATACGTCTGAGCATATATTTGTTACTGGCATTGAGGAAACCAGACAGGTACTTTGAAAGAGCCAGGGAAAGCTATCGCAAGAACTGGAAGAAACTGATAACAGAAGAGTTCTGGAATAATTATTTGGAGATTAATAAAGATGAGTAAGAATTATAAACTGCAGAATATCCTGTTCTGCGACAATGACAGACTGGAAGCATATTGGGAGATGTTTTTTAAAAGCAGCCGCCCGGTATATGACAGAGAAAAGAAAACAATCGTTTTAGGCGCAGGCCAGGTAATTGATTTCTGCACATACTTTAACTCTATTTCACTTCTGAAATGGAAAACTTATACCTATGCGTCAAAATTAATACTGAAACTGCGTGTAAAAGGTGAAATGGAAATCCTTCTTACAGGCTATGAGAAAAAAGATACGCAGTATATCCGAAAAGTTCTGCATAGAGCAAAAGTTTCTGCAGCAGAGCCGCAGGAGATCAGTCTGGAATATCCGGAAAATAATCTGATGCTTGCTAGTTTTGAGATCCATACACATGGAATATGTGTGATTTATGGCGGAGAGTATGCTACAGAAATCGATGAAGAACAGATACGGCATGTATCCCTTCATCTTTGCACTACTACGTTTAAGAAAGAGGATTATATTCTTCCTAATATTCAGCTTCTGAAAGACACTGTGCTTGCAAGAAATGATAGCCTGGCGAAGAATCTTTGGATCCATGTAGTGGATAATGGACGTACGCTTCCGGTAGAAGAGCTGGAAACAGAACATGTAATGGTACATCCGAATCTGAATGTAGGTGGGGCCGGCGGTTTTACGAGAGGTATGCTGGAGGCAATGGATCATAAGGAAAAACCGACGCATGTTCTTCTTATGGACGACGATGTTATGATTCTTCCAGAGAGTCTGATCCGTACCTATAATCTTCTGAAGATTGTTCGTCCTGAGTATGAGCATCACTTCATCAGTGGAGCAATGCTTTTCTATGAAGAGATGAACTTCCTGTATGAGGATGTTGGATTTATGGATCATGAGGGAACTTACGGACCGATTAAAGACCGTGTAGACACAAGAAAGATAGAAGATATCCTTCGTTGTGAGGAAATGTTCCATCAGCCGAAGAATGCTTATGCAGGATGGTGGTATTGCTGTATCCCTGCAGAATTTGTACGCAAAGATAATTTACCGTTGCCTGTATTTGTACGTGGTGATGATGTAGAATACAGCCTGCGTAATAAAGCGAAATTCATTACACTCAGTGGTATTTGTATCTGGCATATGGGCTTTACAAACAAATTTAACGGAGCAATGGAATTTTATCAGGTGCATAGAAATACACTGATGCTTCAGGCAGCCAGTGGAGTATGCCAGAATGTGGATATTATGACCCGTATCCGTAAACTGATCCGTGTAAACCTTCTTCGCTTTAACTATAATGGGGCGGAGCTCCTTCTGGATGCGGTTGAGGATTATATGAAGGGCTATAAATTCTTCATGAAGAATCAGGGTGAGAAACTTCTGAAAGAGAAATCTCAGAAAAATGAGAAGATGGAACCACTTTCTAAGTTTCCGGAAGCGCCAACAAAGGTGCTTAGTGTTTATGCAGAGGATCTTCCGCGTAAATCATTGGAGACTTTTCTGTACAGGATTACTTACAATGGGCATTTCTGGCCAACAAAATGGCTGAAAAAGTCAGCTGTTCCAGTGGCTTATGACTGGTATTATTCACCGCACAGATATTTTTTCAGAAGGAAACTTCTTGCTGTGAATCCATATCTGAAGCAGGGTGCATACAGAGAAATGGATAAGAAGAGATTTTTTGAGCTGTTCAGCAGGGAAAGAAAACTTTTCAACCGTTATGCTAGGATTCATGAACGTTTGGAGAAAGAGTACAGAGATCACAGAAAAGAATTTACTTCAGAAAGTTTCTGGAGAAAATATTTGGAGATAGATAAATAAAGGAGGAACCGGCTTGGACCAGGTTTTTATGCGAAAAGTCCTGAAGAAAATGCCGAAAGGGCTTCAGAAAAAGGTAAGGCGTGTTGCAAATGTATATTTGGATGCTTCAATGGAGGGCGAAAATATAAGTATACTTAAATTGTTAAGAAGTGCTGGAAGTACAGGAATAGTTAAACCCGAGGCTGTAAAAATAGAAGGTTCTTCTGTAAAGACAATAGAAATACTGGGAAAAGGAGATTGCTGTGGTTGTCAGTCATGTTATAATATATGTCCAGTTGAAGCAATAGAAATGAAACCAGATACCGAGGGATATTTATATCCTTCGGTAGATAATGATAAATGTATACAATGTGGAAAGTGTCAGAAACATTGCCCTGCTATTCAGGTACAATACGATAACAGGATTCCTGAGTGCTATGCAGTTATGGCAGAAGATGAGCTTCGGGCCAAAAGTGCATCAGGAGCTATGTTTCCATTACTGGCAGATTATGTGTTGAGCAAACAGGGGTATGTCTGCGGTGCTGCATATATGGAAGATTTATCAGTAGAACATATTCTGATAAAAGACAAAGGAGAATTATATAAGCTTCGTGGATCCAAATATGTGCAGAGTAATACGAAAAATGTATATCCTGAAATTCAAAAATTATTAAAAAATAACGTCCCTGTATTATTTTCAGGATGTCCTTGTCAGGTCGCTGGATTGTATGCGTATTTAGGAAAAGATTATGAACAACTGTATACTGCAGATTTGATCTGCCATGGAGTTCCATCTCTGAAGGTTTATAAAAAATATCTGTCTGATTGTTATCCTGGAAAAAAAGTGGTTGGCATTGATTTTCGAAATAAGGCTTCTTTTGGATGGTCAAGTAATATGACAGTTTACTTTGATGATTGTACAAGATATCTGGAAAGGGCAGGTACTGATTCGTTTTTTAGAGCATTTTCAAAAGTTTTAGACACACGTCCAAGCTGTGCGGGATGTAGGTATACTACATTCCCGAGACAGGGTGATATAAGTATTGGCGACTTTTGGGGTGTGGAGAAGATCAATCGTGAATTGAATGACAGAAGAGGAACTTCTTTAGTTCTTGTAAATTCATCAAAAGGACAGGAAATGTTAGAAGCTACTCAGAATGTTATGAAAAAAATTCAAAAAGTTCCAGTTGAAGAAGCATGTACAAAGAGTGGTTCTATTGATCATCAGATAAAACAGCATCCAGACAGAGACCGTTTTTTCAAACTTCTCGATATTTATTCATTTGATAAAGCTGTTGAATATACATTGAATAAAAAGTACGATGTTGGTGTGATCGGATTATGGTATGGAAGAAATTATGGTAGTATGGTTACTTACTATGCTCTTCATAAAACTTTAACAGATATGGGACTTTCTGTTTTAATGATAAATAATCCTCTGGGGAAAAAAGATGAAATATTAACCAAGACGCATCCAATGCGGTTTGCAAATGATTATTATGATATCAGTGATATTTATTCACTTGGAAATCTATATAAATTGAATAATATTTGTGATTCATTTATAGTTGGGTCAGATCAGCTTTGGAATTATTACCTGAGCCGTACCTATGGACATTATTATTATTTAAGTTTTGCTGATAATAATAAAAAGAAAATTGCTTATGGCACGTCATTTGGCAGTAATAAGTATAAGGCATCTGATGGATATAAAGCTTTGGCAGAGGGTTATATGAAACAGTTTGATCATATTTCTGTACGAGAAGATTTTGCTGTTGATATGTGCAAGGAACTTTTTGATGTAGATGCCGAATGGGTCACAGACCCTGTATTTTTCTGTAAAGTGGATGATTATAAATTAATTGAAAAAGAAAGGGAAGAATGTAAAGATCAGGATTATATTCTGGCTTATATTCTGGATCCGTATAAAGAGAAAACAGATGCGATTCTGCATGTGGCAAAAAGGTTGAATAAAAAAGTCAAAGTCATATTAGATGAGGTTCCGGTACGTTTTGAAGAAAATGTAAAGAATATGCTTTTGTCAGATGAAGTCGATTCTATTGAAATTTTGAGAAATGTTGATTTGAGGGAATGGTTGTATTGTTTTGGACATAGTAGTTATGTTATTACAGATTCATTCCATGGAACATGTTTTGCAATTATTTATAGGAAGAATTTTACAGCTATTTTAAATCAGAAGCGAGGCGGATTGAGATTTGCGGCCTTATTGAATAAGTTTGATTTGAAATCAAGGTTAGTTACGGATGCCAAAAGTGTAATTGATCATCCGATGATCGAGTTACCAGTTGATTATTCAGAGCCGGAAAGATTGATTGATAAAAATGTTAATTTCTCCAGGGAATGGCTGAAAAATGCGTTGTTCTCAGAAAAGAAAGTAAAAAGCTATACAACTTATCCAGTAAAAGATCGGAGAATAGATAACTAAATAATGCAATATTAAATAAGCCTATTGCTATGAATTAACATAGGCATTGTTTAATGCAATAGGAGGCTAGTAGTAAGATGGGTATTGGTAATTTGGGAAATATGATGAAGGTTATGAATGCTTGGAATACATTTAAACAGAATCATCCGAAGTTTCCTGCATTTTGCAGTGCTGTGTCAAAGTGCGGGATTCGTGAGGGGAGTATTCTTGAGGTGACGTATATTAGCCCTGAGGGAGAAAAATTGACTACGAATATTAAGGTTCAGGCCAGTGATATTGAGTTACTCAGGGAGATTTCAGGAGGAAATTAAAAGAGAGAGGAAGACGCTGCTGGAGGTGGCGTCTTTTTTTATGGATAGAAGGATGCCACCTTCCTCTGGCTGACGTTTCCAGCCGACAGATAAACAGCCAGAACAGGGGATAGAAGCAGACAGGGCGTTCGTCCAGGGTCTAGTGCATCAAAAACGATATACTAAGTCGGCATAGTGCAGCAGTATAAGCACCAAAAAATCCAGGAACCGGATTGGTACGGCGTTCCACGATAAGCACTGAAGAATCCGGGAACCATATCGGCATAGCGTACCACCATAAATATCGAAGAATCCAGGAATCAGATCGGCACAACGTTCCATTCTGAGTACCGCAGCATACAGAAGCATACAGAAGCATACAGACAAAAGTCAATAACGCAGCACACACAACAACGAAGAACTACTTCCGTGCCCAAGAGGGTGGGTGCAGGGGGAGGGCCCAATGCCATTTAGTTAGAACATTTTGATGAGGATTCTATCTATGTCGTCTTAACCATTTTGAAACTTAATGGATCGGGGATAAAAATGCGCAGATTCCTCCTCTGAGCCAAACTTTCTTTTTAAAACAACTTGTGTTTTTATCTCAAAAAAAGTTATAGTATTCTTATATTAAGACACCCGGTATGCAAAGCTTACAAAACCTTTCCTCTTTTTAGCACGGGGGAACTTCCAGCCGGGCTTGACCGGAACCAGGTAGCGTAACAGGAGTGTCTCGATATGAGGCGGAATTGTAGGACTGCTTTTTTGAAGGAAAGCTTTACAGATATGTACAGCCATGGTGAAATTCACCTGGTAAGTGTATTTTTTTTCTGATGGGTGCTTACATGTGGGGGAATGGATTCGCAGAAATTATACATAATAACACGTGAGTATATCTTCTGTTCTACATATTCCGACTTTTTTGAATGAAGTTTGGAAAGCCCTATGCTGTATTTTAGTTTTCGGAAAGAGGTTTCGATCTCCTCATCTAAAATGATATAATTCCCTGATCCTCCACGGAGGAAATTCCTCTCTTTTAAGGTTCGTAACGATACATTCATATTCACCGGTATCCAACAAAAAACGCACCATTCTTAATTTCATAGGATAAACTGCCTGTTTCCCGTTTTTTTCCAGATCCAGGAAATCAAATACCGACCTTGGGGAAATTTTTTTATACCGGACAGGATCTCTTTTCGAATGTACCGTACTCCGTGTAACAAAGAATTTTAGGTCTTTGTCCAGTTCCCTGTCAGGCAGTCGGAAACCATACGCGATCTCGCCTTTGCGGGAAATATCCTTTGTGCGGATAACAAAAGCCAGACCTTTTGCCATGATATGGGTAAAAACATGATAAGTTTCATATCCCCGGTCGACCAGTATGATCGTTTTAGCAGGGGAGTTAACACTTTCCAGCATCTGGACCAGAGCACGGGATTCATTACTGACCATTGTTTTTTCAATCCGTATATCTGCATGTTTTTTGTTGCAGAGATCATACAGCGCATGGAGATGGAGCTGATTGGAACCTCTTTTTCCATTGCCGGAAGGCTTACAGCTTTCCCGGTCATCCGGATCATAAGAAATGTTCAGGTCGGATCCGTCACAGGCCAGAAGCTGAAATACATCATAGGTTTGCCCTGCAGAAAGTCGTTGTGTAAAATGATAAAACAGGTAACACATAGCATCTGGAAGAAGCTTTGCCCTCTGTTGATGGAGAGCGGAAAGAGAAGGGATATCAGCAGGAAGCCTGTGCTGGAAAAAGTCATGGGATGTAGTAGAAAGAAAGTCGCCCTGCATGGTTAAAAGAGAGAGGATCGTATCCCGAAAGGAAATCTTACGTTTTCTCGAAAAATCAACGCTAGGGTGAAGGACAAAAGAATCCTTCTGAAGTTCTAATTCAGAAATTGCAGACAGGAGCAATTCATAACTGGAAGCAAAAATAGAGTTCATAAGCGAGCCTCCCTTTGTATAAGAAAAGATTGCAATGTATAATTCTTTTTTACCATACATTGCAATCTTTTGGAATACTATGTTCTAACTAAATGGCATTGCGTTTGGGCTGCGGAACTCTGAGATCGCCGTCCCTCGCACTTATCGCATTGAAAATGCGACCGGCGTAGCGCCATACAGCGAAAAGTCTTATTAAAAAACAACACATATAAAATAATAAACAGGAAGATAATAGCATAATAGATGAATGATAGCAGAAAAGAAATTGTCCTATAAAAATAAACTTCCAGGAAAATC
>ERZ1673752.5182-NODE-5182-length-10110-cov-23.415117_pt1 | contig 10110 bp, 12 predicted proteins | sample MGYA00580195_ERZ1673752 | MGnify/ENA primary metagenome ERZ1673752 (study PRJEB41218, sample SAMN15661744) | gut metagenome | host: Homo sapiens | place: Canada: London | collected 2015-08-20/2019-03-30 | study: EMG produced TPA metagenomics assembly of...
TTCGTCCAGCCAACACTCTGATATAGATGCAGTATTTCTTCCAGGTGGAAGTGATTATAATGCTTAATGACCATAGTTATTCCCTTCCTTTGATGAACGTAAGCGTCAAGCCCAGCCACGGTCAGAGCTATTCTTTGACAGACTTCTTCCAGTGGGTGTGAACCGGAAGCTGAACCACTTCCTCCAGCTTCGGTTCTTCCCGTTCAAGTTAGCTAAAAACTTCTACCTCTTGACTCCTCAAAACTAAACGTCTTAACACATCCAGTTTTGTTTAGTCTAAAGTTTCAGCTTACAAGTTGCCAGACAACCCTGGGTTTGACGCTCACTCAGATACTCCACCCAGCACTGGATACCTGCAGTTCCGCCATATGCCGGAACATACTGTTCTCATTTGATCGAAGATAGGATGGGCTGCCTTCCTCTGCAACCTTCCCGTCTGCAAGGACGACAATCTTATCGGCGGCCTCTACAGTACGCATACGGTGCGCAATGACCAGCACGGTCTTACCCACCAAAAGTCTGGACAAAGCTCCCTGCACTTTCGTTTCGTTTTCCACATCTAACGAAGCGGTCGCTTCATCAAGGAGGACAATCGGTGCATCCTTTAAGAGCGCGCGGGCAATCGAAATGCGCTGACGTTCTCCGCCGGAGAGCTTTGCACCGTTTTCTCCGATTGGCGTGTTATAACCCTGTGGGAGCTTGTTAACGAATTCGTCGCAGTTGGCGGCAGATGCTGCCGCGCGGACTTCTTCATCGCTTGCGCCGTGTTTGCCGAGGCGAATATTTTCCATGACCGTGTCATCGAACAATACCACATCCTGAAACACCATTGAATAATATGAAAGAAGCACTTCCGGTTCGACCGTAGAGATATCCACGCCCCCTACTTCAATCGTACCTTCTGTGACATCCCACAACCTTGCCGCCAGCCTCGCGCAGGTACTCTTGCCCGAACCGGACGCTCCCACAAGAGCTGTGACTTCCCCTTCTTTTGCTGTGAAGCTCACGCCGCGCAAAACATCATCGTTGTCGTAGGCAAAGCCCACATTCTTAAATACGATGTCATGACCGGCGGGTGAGAAGGTTTCTGTTCCTTCCGCTGTCTTAGCATTATAAATCTCCATCAGACGACTCGCCGATACCTGAGAGACAAACATCTCCGCAATCAGCGCCAGCGCCTGGTCAAATGGAGCATAGATGCGCGTGATAACAAGCAGGAACATAAACAGAAGCATGAAGTCAATACTGCCGGAGAGTATCAGATTTGCCCCGACAAGAATCGTTGTCGCCACTCCAAGGCGCATGATGACGCTGGCCGCATTGACGAAGATGCCGACTGTCAGCTCACCGTGTTTTAGCGTCGCTTCATAGTCATCGATCTTTTTATACAGGCCGGAGAGATACCGCTCTTCTTGATTGGTAGCACGGATCTCGCGGATATTTTCCAATGCCTCCTGAATGCCGTCTGAGACATTCACAGAAGCTTTCCTGGAAACCTTGGAGCTTTTCTTTGCCAGGTTCCTGCTGCCGAAAAGGAGTGCAAACGCCACCGGAACACCCCACAGGCAGGCAAGCGCCAGCCTCCAGTCGTAAATGAACAGAGCAGCTGCAATGAGTGCCGTCGATACATACGAACCGTAGAGGTAGCCCAGGCAATGGGACCATACATGTTCCAGACGATTCACATCGCCCATAATGGTTTCCGTCAAATCCGCAAGGTCGCGCTTTCCGAAATATCCGAGAGGGAGCCTCCTAAGCTGTTCCGCAAGCCCAATCCGCGTGGATTTAACTTCGCCATACACCAGGCCGTAGGTTGCCTTATACTGCTGGATGTGTGTAATAAGTGAAAGCACAACAAATACTGCGACATAAAGGATAAAGAGTCCGACTCCGGGCAGCGGAGCGCCATTTGTCAGTGTGTCCAAAAACCGCATCATCAGAAGATAAAGGATGCCCATACCGCACATCACGACAAGATTCACGACCACAGTCCAGAGCATTCCCTTTTTGATATTGGAAACGCCGTTATCCGACAGAGCGTATTTATGCTTGAAATTTTCTCCGAACATTATGCGACACCTCCGATCTTCCATTGGACAGCCTGATTGTAATCTGCCCACATACGCGCATACATCCCGTTTTGTCCGAGCAATTCTTTGTGGGTTCCTTCTTCCTCCACTTGACCTTCATTCAGAACGATGATCTTATCCGCACCCACAACCGTGGAAAGCCGATGGGCGATCATGATAACGGTTCTTCCTTTGGTGAGCGTCGCAAGGGCCTTCTGGATCAGAGCCTCGTTCTCAGGATCAGAAAAGGCAGTTGCCTCGTCCAGAATGACGATAGGAGCGTCCTTCAGGATAGCGCGGGCAAGAGCAACTCTCTGCTGTTCTCCGCCTGAAAGGTAGATACCCTCCGTACCGATCATGGTGTTGATGCCATCCGGGAGCTTTTCAATAATGTCATCGCATTGGGCTGCAGTCAGAGCTGCTTTTACTTCTTCGACAGACGCATCCGGACGAGCAACCTGCACATTTTCCAGAATTGTCTCCTTAAACAGGCGGTTGTTCTGGAATACGAAGGCAATATTGTCCATCAATACATGCGGATCGATCTCTTTGACGTCCACGCAGCCAACTTTCACTGTTCCCGAAGTGGAGTCCCAGAACCTGGGGATCAGGCTCGCAGCTGTGGTCTTTCCTCCGCCAGACGGTCCCACGAGTGCAACCGTCTGCCCCGGCTCCACAGTAAAGGTCATATGGCACAGCGCAGGAACGTTCGCTCCTTCATAGGTAAAGCTCACATCCTGAAACTCCACACGATTGCCCTGCGGCATTTGCGGGTGATCCGTGACAACAAGTGTCGGTGCGCTCATGACCTGATCGATGCGCCTGAGTGCCGTCTGTGCCAGCATCATGCCACTCGCCGCAAACATGATCCTGGCAAGCGCTGTGGATATGATGGCAGAGAAGACCGCATAGAACACAAAGTTCGTAACAAAGCCCGCAAAGTTTCCGGCCGCAAGGGCGGATGGAGCAATGAAAATGGCTGCCGGAACAAGAAATACAAAAGCTCCTTCCGTGAACGTCAGATTCACCGCCTGAGGCACACGGCACACATCTGCCTGATAATGTTCCGCCTTCTGGCTGTAATCTTCTATGGCCTGTTTGAATGCCTTGAAGGAATGCACCGTCTGCTGGAACACCTTGACGACCGGAATACCGCGCACGTACTCTGTTCCCGCCTTGCTCATGGTATCCAGTGCCGCCTGGTATTCCGCCATCAGTCCAGCATTTTTTCCACCCATCATGGAGAACATGGCGATGACGGAGATTACCGCTGCCAGCAGACAGGATGCGCCCATGCGCCAGTCGAATACGAACATGAGCACCAGCATCGTGATGAACATGGCTACTGTCCCAACGATATCCGCAAGATTATGCGCAAGCAAGGTCTCCGTATCCGATGCTGCCCCGTCCAGACGGTTTCGCAGGAGTCCCGAGGCATTGCTGTCGAAAAAGCCCAGCGGCGCCTTCATCAGATGCGACATACCTTGCTTACGGATATTAGAAGCCGTGCGGAACGCTGCAAGGTGAGTACACATAAGCGCACAGAAATAAACTACAATACCTGTTATGGCAAACGCAAACGCCATCCAACCATAGCTTGCGATCCCGCTCGCCTGTGTCCAGTTCGGCGCAACGGCGATCAAGTCCCGCGCCACGAGCCAGATGCAGATATAGGGAGCCATCCCCAAAATCATGGCTACGGCGGACAAGGCAAGTCCCAGGAACGTCAACCCCTTATAAGCGCCAGCATATCCCAGTAGGATAGCCACATCCTTTTTTTTCTTCTTTTCCATTGGAAAGTCTCCCTTTAGTCTTCTTTTATTAGCCATGGCTAACTCACGCTCAAAAGTAATGCCGACCCGTAGTCGGCGAATACTTGCCGGTATTATTCTTTCATTCCCTCCGGCAAGGGAACATTCATGATGTACGCCCAGCCCGCCGTATAAAAATCATGCATTTCCTGAACGCACTGCCTCGCTTTCTCCAGCGGGATATCATGTATAATCATTTCAAATAGTCCAGCAAACATCCCGCTTGTGATGATATGCTCCATTTCGGGTGAAATGGATTCTTCCCTGTCCGAAAAACCGATTTCTTTCAGATTCTCGATAAACTGATGCGTTGATTCGATCTCACGCTCTGTCAGCTCGTGCAAAAAGTTTCCGTATTTTGTTCCCGCAGAACCGTTGATCAGGATTTTGAACTCCGTCTTGTGTTGGTACATATACTTCAGCATATCCTGCATGCACTGGCCGCCGACCTCGCCCATATGTTCTTTTTGTTCTTCCTTTTGATACTGCATGAAGTGGTCAACAGCCTCCATGTACATCTTCATGACATGATCGTAGTGGACGCCGACCAGCGCCTCAAACAGTTCCTCCTTGCTCTTGTAATACCAATAGAAAGAACCCGTCGTCACGCCTGCTTCCCTGACGATATTTCGGAGGGAAGTGTCACGATAGCCCTTTTCCATAAATTCGCGCAAGGCAATTTCGTGGATGCGTTCTTTTGTCACCTTATCCTCTACTGACAATTCATCCCCTCCCATAACACTGTAATTTTTAATCTATAACGCTGTTATGGGTTTGTCAAGAGGTAAGGACAGAATTTCTTCCCCACATTTTCAATGTTTATTCTAATGCTAATGTCTTGCTTCACCTCCCCCCTCAAAATTTGCAAAGAAAAAGACGATAGTTTTTTCTATCGCCTTTGGATACCATTTTGATGAATTTTTTAAATCATAAGAATAGAATCTGTTAAGCCACTTTTTGAGCAATCATCACACCAATCGGTGCAAGACCTCCATATGCCAATTTCATTTCAACTACTGAAAATCCATATTCTTTAATAAAATCTTCAAATTCCTTTTTATCCCATTCTTGATACATCTTAAATCCTAAAATAGACATCAACCTTTTTATAAGTTTTCTTTGTTTTCCCTCCTTCCATAGAAAAGTGGGGGCGAACAAAGTCCCATTAGGTTTTAACACCCTATATATTTCTTTCATCGCCTCATCCGGTTTAGGCATAATATGAAGTGCATTAGCAATTAACACACAATCAAATTTTTCATGCGAATAGGATAATGCTGTTGCATCGGCTGTTTCAAATGTAAGATTTTCGTATTCCCCACGCTTTTTAGCCTCTAAAATCATTTGTTCGGAAAAATCTGTACCGATCCAACTTTTCGTATGCTTTGAAAGACTAAACGACAATTGTCCTGAGCCGCAAGCAAGTTCAAGCACCTCCATGTCTTTATTCAAATGAGGACGAATGTATTCGCAAACTTTATCATATACTCCTTTGTCTTTTTTCATGAAAGGAGCATATAGCTTAGCAAATTTATCCCAAAATTTTTTATTGCTTTTATCAATCATTTCAACGCTCCTTTAAATATAAAAATGATCCTATCAATCTTTATATTGAGTCTATTTTCTCATTGATACCTTGCAAGAAAGGAATAATAGCTGTTCCTATACCAAGTAGGAATGTCATAAATGCAGAAAGTCATATGCTGTCATTCTTTTCTATTCAATCATTTTGAAGTGTCTCAAGGCATCCATGATAGCTTCTTCTTTTTCAGGTGTACACTGTGGAATAATTTGTTTCTCCTTTTTAGACTTGTTGTAATGTTCTCGTAATTCTATTCCACATTTCCTTTTTATCTGTGCAATATATAATGTCGGAACTTTTAATTCAAATTTATTCCAAACATATTCTTTGATTTGAGCATATGTTGCCTTACTTTCAGCACTGGTCAAATCAAGCTCATCCAGCTCAATTTCAATATTTATATGCTTATCGACATCAAGTTTGGACAAAAGTGCTACCGTCTCAACTTGTTCATTATTGTCCAAACTTATATTCAAGTCATCGTCTATAATTGGGAGCTTGAAAGTAATTGATTTTAGCCATTGTCCGTTAGGTTGTTTTTCTTCATAAACTTGAATTTCAGAAATCAAAGCTGAAATTAACTGCCTACGCTCTACATCATTCATGACTTTATAGAGCTTATCAAAATAGATCAGAACCTTATATATGTTATCTCCTGTAAGCTTTTCAGCTTCAATGGTTTGTTTCTTTGCTTTCGCATCAATTAGTGTTGATTCTAATTCATCTATTTTGTCATACATACGATAAAGTCTATCATCTAAATCCTGTTTCCTTCTCTTATAATGCTTATCTTCAACATCTAAATTATCTATTTCCTCAATTAGCTTAAACTTTGTAGAATGACTCTTTCTCAATTCCTTTTGGTAATTATCTATCTCTTTTTCTATTTCAGAGGTATCCACCTTCATGTTGATTTTTTCTTGCATTAAAAAGGTGTCGGAAGACCGGCTGATCATTTTCTGATCAGCCGTCCACCAACACCATTTGACAAAGAGCCACTATTATTTCAAAGGCATCTACTGTATACTTCTTATATGCGTTGACCTTACTCTTACCTCTTTTTTAATCTATTTCGTACTTTATTTCATATCCATTCTTTTTAATATTTTTGCATTTGTAAGGCTATATTTTCCTTATCTTCTATAATTATTTTTTTATTTGATTACTATTTTAAAACTAACAATTACAATAATACCCTTACCAAAGAATTTTTTAATAAAATACCTATCAACTTTATAGAAAATTACTAAAATTTATGATAAAAGCATGCAGAATCTTCCAAATCCCAAGCGCCTTGTTTTACGTAAAAATTATAGGCTTGAGAATTTTTTAAAGTAGTAAAAAATGCACCACTTATACCTCTTTGCTGCAATTGTTTTATACTCGTTTGGTAAAGATTTTTTGCTAGACCAGTCCCCCTATATTCTTCGGAAATAAAAAACTCATCAATATAAAAAGTTGATTCACTACCATATCTTCTTATATGACCAATTATTGCACCAATTATTTTATTTCCATCGACAAGTACATTGCCAAAAAAATTAGGAAAATTTGAAAGATCGGTTAAGGATTCCAGGGCTGTTTCTACTGTCCATTTATTATTCCAAGGTGGGGCATTATAGACATCTACCATTAATTTTGCTAATTCTTCTAAATCTGATTTTGATATTTTTCTAATTTCCAAATTATCCTCCTCGTGATTTTTAGTTAAATTTATTTTGGTTCTAAATTATTATCTTATATTAGTTGTATTTTTTCAAAGTATATTTCTCGCATTTCTGTACACAAATTTAGTAATTTTTATAATCCAAGTAACAGAACTAGCCACGCTTCTATTATGGATACTATTGGAATTAGTAAAAATGGCATCAAGATAAAATGTTCCTTAATAGCCAAATGTTTCATCCAATTTCCAAATTCGTAGTCCTCATGTCCTTCTGTGCCCGGTATGACTATCTTATCCTTGTACTTTCCTTGGAACAAAAGTACATCCAACAGAAGGAAATCTCCAAAGTTTAATATTATCCACTGAATATAGCTCATCCAAAAAAGTTCTCTAAGCCCTTTTATTCCTGTATGTAAAAGAGAAGTCACTCCATATATAAATACGATTCCTGAAATTATAACTGTGAGTATTAAATTTATTCTTTTCTCTTCTTTTGTCATTTTTTCTGGAGCCGAATTTTGTATTTCTTTTGGATAGGAATCGAAGAAAAATCTCGGGTTAATCAGTACGAAAGCTGCCACTGCACCATTAAAGATAGCAGCCATTGCAATTCCATCTAATATTGCTCGTGTTATATCCATAATATTCTCCTCATTTATTTTCCAAAAATAATCTAAGTTTCTCTGCGTATTCTTTGGGATGTTCGTGGAGAAATTGTCCGTGGCCCATTCCTTCAAACACCTCTGTTTTCATTTGCGAAAGATACTTTCTTAATATTTTTTCACTTTTTTCAGGGATAGGCTCTTCACTCCCCCTCCAAAACATTAGTAATCGCCGCATCTAATAGGACTCTCGAAGCAGAAATATTTCCTCTTCCAATTAGTTCAACTGCGATGTTTGCTCCCATAGAAAAACCGCATAGTCCATAGACGCTTCCGCTTATTTCATTTAATATGTAGCTTTCTATTGAATCTATAGTTTCTTTCATAGAAGTTAAATCTTTGGGATTAGTTCCATAATGTCCGTCCAATTCACAGAAAATCACAAAATAATCTTGTAAATAAGCTAGAAGAGCTTTAAAGCATAAGTCTGCCGTAGAAGCAAGTCCATGAATAAATAATATTGACTTATTATTTTTATTTCCAAATGTTACAAAGTTCATTTTCTCTTTTAAACTTTTCTTATATATTTGTAATATTAAGACTTTAATAATTCAATAATTTCATCCTGGGCCTGTCTGCCCTCTCTAAAAAATCTTAAAATTGGATAACAGTGGCTCATTCCTTTGCCCACAATAATTTCATATGGAATGTGATATTTTTCCATACTTATTCTTGTAACTTTTTCATTCTCTATCGCCTGTAATGAAATAATCACAACAATCTGCTCCACTTGCTATCGTGCCTTTCCTATGTAAAACTCCATGTTGAAGACTTATCATAACCTCATCTAATTCACAGAATAGCGGCATTAATTCATCTACCCCCAGTTTCTTTGTGTATTCACAAATCGGACAACGTGTAATTCTATAATAACAAGCACTCTCATAGGGTTCTCCCACAAAATCAACTTTAAATGACGTGGGATAGAGTTTTTCTTTTTCCTCTGTATACCACTTATAATACTTAACTATATTTTTCTTATTGGCCTCTTTTCCCCTTTTAGTATTAAGATCAGTTAACGAAAAGTACCAGCCGATAAAATAAAGAGATCTGCGCATCATTTCTTGGATTATTTCAGGAGGAATGCTTTTCTCACTTGCTAAGTATGGAGAAACAAATACAAGAGCAAACATCTCATTGTATGCCATCGGATTATCATTGCCGATATCATCTGCTTCTTCTATTAATTTTCGATAAATTTTTTTGCTTTTTTTAATTACTTTTTTAGCATATTCCCGTCCATATTTTCCCTCTAAAACTTTTTTTATAGGATGTTTGAACAGACAGAAATAAAAACCGTTATATTTCATATTTTATCCCTCGTACTTTGCTTTGTTCTTCATTGGTAGCTTTACGGTTTTGATAAACGCAGGCGCAAGATAATCGTCTTTTTCCCCCAGTCAGCATTCTTCATTGAAAGTCGACTGATGAAGTTTGCGCGCTTACCAAGTATTTTCCGAATTTCTGAAAAAAAGAGTTTTTCCTCTAAAAGAGTCACATGAGCTTTTCCGGCAAATTCAGAGCTGTCATCTACTGCAAAGGTCATAATAGCGTCTGCATTTCCGGTGCGTTTAATAAACCAATTCGTAAATTTCAGTCCTTTTGTATTCGTTGCGTCAAACACAAGCTCCTGCCCGGGAAATTCTAAGCTTAAGTTTTCGATGAATTTCAGAATATCCGCCTCCATAAAATACTGAAATACGCCCGATACCAATATAATCGTCGGCAAGTTTTTATCTTTGATCTTTCCAATCCAATCAAGTGCAAACATATCTCCTCCAATGAGTTTTTCATCCGGATTATCGCCATAGACCCTTCTGCGAGTTTCTATGACTTCGGGAAGGTCAATTTCGTAGAAATTTGCTTTACCTATGCCGAGCCTTTCTCTCAATCGAAAGTAGGCACTTTCCAGTCCGGCTCCAAGATAGATCACATTACACGGAGCATTCATTGTAATGAACTCACTAGCCATTGCATCCATATTGTAATAACGTGCAACGGAAGCAATATCTGAATATTCAAAGGAACCTTTAGCCACATCCTTCGGCAAATGCTTTTCCAATTCTAATGCTTTTTTATCATAGAAAAGATCCGGGAATTTTTTAGATATGTTTATTCTCGCTACAAGAGGAACAAATGCCGTATTGGCCACCCCCTTAAATTTATCCACAAGCAACCCCTTTCATTCTTAGCTCGTGATAACTCTTCTGCCAACATTGGTTTGATAACTTACTATTATTGCATTTTTAAATATTATTTCTTCTCACCAGAAATTAACATCATATTCTCGAATGCAGCTTATTCCTTCTTGCAGCACACC
>ERZ1673752.5193-NODE-5193-length-10091-cov-7.656536_pt1 | contig 10091 bp, 17 predicted proteins | sample MGYA00580195_ERZ1673752 | MGnify/ENA primary metagenome ERZ1673752 (study PRJEB41218, sample SAMN15661744) | gut metagenome | host: Homo sapiens | place: Canada: London | collected 2015-08-20/2019-03-30 | study: EMG produced TPA metagenomics assembly of...
ACACCCATAGCTCAGCTGGCAGAGCACCTGACTCTTAATCAGGGTGTCCGGGGTTCGAACCCCCGTGGGTGTACCATCAAAGAAAACCCTTGAAAACATTGGAGTTTCCAATGAATCAAGGGTTTTTTAATGCTCAAAATATATGCAATATTTTATATCTAAATCGACCTAAGTTGACCCACCTAGAACTATATTTTGTTGCCAAAATGTTGCCAACATTTTTCATAAGATAGATCTGAGAATTTATTAGCTATAAAAAAGTTGTTCCACTCTTGCCTGCACGGCTTGATAATTATAGCCGGCGCGGGTGAGCCTGTTTCTTCTATCAGGATTTACACCCCAGTCACCACGCATAACTTCTCTAGCTAGCTGGTCAATACTCTTTTGTGAGGTCGTTTTAAGCCCGAAGCGCTTATTAACTTCATTCTGAACAGCCTGTGCATTATATCCAGCTCTGGTTAAATTCTTTGACCTTTCAGGGTCGTTACCCCATTTTCCAGCCAAGACTTCATCAGCTAAAACCGCAACGCTCTTAGTGTCAGGCACAGAAGCCTTAACGTCAAAGCCCATAAGCCTATTAACAATAGCCTGTACCGCTTTTGCGTCATATCCAGCACGCGTTAAATTCTTTGACCTTTCTGGGTCATTCCCCCAGTTGCCGGCCATAACTTCTCTTGCTATAGTCTCAAGAGTCTTGCCTGTTGAGCGCCCATGAACAACGCTTGGCTTCTTCGGCACTGCCTTACCTGAATATATGCTATTAGCTAAATTATATAATTCTCCAAGTCTAGCATAATATACCCCTGGGCATCTGGTAGAAGCTACATCTCTATGACCTCTTAGAGGTAATTTGCCATAGGTTTTCCATATATCAGCTATAAGCTCAGCGGCTGTGTAAAAATCGCCATCGCTCATCTCTGGGCGACACTCAATTCCTATGGAACTCATATTCACAGCGTAAACACCAGCATGCCAGCCCGCGTCGCGGCAGTTCACCAGGCACGCCACTCTTCCTGCTTCAACTACATAATGAGCTGAGGAGCTACCGCCGGCCCTGCAAAGCCAATTAACTACTCCCCAAAAGCTTGCCCCATACGAACCCCACCAGTGAATTATAATCTCTTTTGGCCTGTTCTGCCCTCTTGTCCCTCTAGGATAACCGAAGTTAGGGCTGTCATACTTTGTTATATATTCATATCCCATTACTTTTCTTCCTTTCTCACGTCCCTATCTGTTCCATAAGTTAGTGCTCTATCGCTATCAGCAGTACCCGCTGTTGTCGGGTCTACGATAACACCGAGCCCTACTAAAAGCGTTAGCAGAATTTTCACAAGGTCCATGACCTGGTCCTCTGCTACTTTAGGTACTACTCCAAGCAGCGTGCATACCTGATATGCAAAGGCTACAATTGCGCTGATAAATGTTAAAAGCCATACTCTGTTCTTAAATCTTACTTTCCAGTTAATCTTCATCTTTTACCTCACTTTCTAAATCATCTAATCTGTGATTTACTACCTTAATTTTTTCACTTGTTACCTCTCTGCAAGCCTCGTGCTTTTTCTCTAGCTCATAAACTCTAGCGATTATGCTATTATGCTTGTCCTGCTTTTTTTCAAGTTCTTTTAAGCGGTAGTCTAAAAGCGCTATGATTTTATCTTTACTTTTATAACTTCCGTAAACTGAGCCGAGAAATGCTAAGCCTGCTACTATTACATTTGTCCAGTCCACATGTTTATCTCCCTTGTTTTAAATTTCTATTGCTATTATGCTACCTCTATAGCCGTATGTGCCAGGTGAATATCCATATCCTAATAAATCAACGTTTACCTTAGTGTCAGCAGTTTTTACGTATACAGTCGCAACGCAACCTCCGCCACCATTTGACACCGTCCTTGAATTACTATTCCCGAACTTGATTGTAGCGTTCTCTGAAACCTTAAGTGCTGCCTGGCAAACTGATCCGCTGCCAAACCCAACTTCTAATTCTGATGCTCCTATTACCATATACTCCCTATTAGATCTTAAACTGAGTGAGCACATAGTAACAAGTTGTCCCTCTTTAACTGGCACAGTGCCACTTGCAGTTAGAGTTTCTCTCTTCTTTGCTTTCCTCACATACTCTGCTATAGGCTCTAAAATGTCATAAAGCCTCATGCTACCACCCCCTTAAGAAAGAGTGATTGCAAGCGTTTGATTAGCCTAGAGAAGTACCCCCCCCTATAGGAAAATGGTGTGAAAAATCCCTCTACCTCAGAAACATTTCGTCCCTTGTGAGAGATGCGGTACTTGTTACCTTTATGTACGGCTCCTGTCGAGGTTGTGTTTCCTCCTCCAGCAGCATATATACATATATATCTGGCATTGCTGTCTTGACTTATGTACGCTACATCGCCTTGTGCAGCAATTCTCACTAAAAGCATTCCGTCACTCGGTGCGGTCCAGCCGTTTGTGAGGTCAACTTGTACAGTTTCACCCCAGCCATTTGGCATTTTACTTATTGTCTTTAGCAATAAATCATATAGTTTCATAGTTTAGTCCTCCAGCATTCTCATCAGTGTGTTAAACTCTGCATCCGTCATCGTATAATCAACATTTTTAACCTTGAGCGAATTCTTAACCGTAACTTGCCCCGTAAAGGTCGGCGCGTTTTTAGACGCATATTTGCTAAGCCCTGCTTCTACCTCGCCAATTCTTCCTTCTAGTTGCCCTGCTGTGGTGGCGTTAAGCGCAGATTCTACTAAATCAACACCCTCTTTTAGTTGCAACCACAGACCTTCTGATTGATTTTCAAAAGGTATAGCAGGTATAACCAACCCACAAAGCTCCGTGTTTGGTCTTTGGTCTTTAATATTAGTGTTTGTAATTTCGCTCGCACCTGCTGGTACATATATATCAGCAAGTACTAGTTCGTAGTAGTTTGACTGTCTAATAATTTCTTGTGGGCTTGGATATGTAGCAGGAACACCTTCTTTTAAATAAATATCTATATTGCGCTTATCTTCAGCGGTATCAAACCGGAGTACAACTCTGTCGATTCTCGGAAGCGTTGATGAGGCTTGCGAAAGAGTTATACTTCTTGATGAACTTTCCCAAAACCTTGCCCCCTCAATATGCGCGCCTCCAGGCTTTATCTTGATGGTTGCACCGCTTTGAGCGATTACAGCAAGCCCATCAGCTGGATTCGCAAACACGCCATTTGTCCAGCATAGTTTATTAAAATCTCTTTCATCTTGGGCAGTTATCGCTCTATCCCAATCAGGTGACGTGTTTGTCCCTAAATTTTTACTTTCAAATGGAAAACTTTTTGCCATTAAATTATCCTCCTATATTCTTGTTTCGTTGGAGTTCCCAAAATCAATTCAACGTCATTTTTGTTTTGGCTAAATACTTCGTTAATTTCTACAATTCTTGCGGTATACATTTTTTGAATTTTATCTATAACTATTGTGCAAACATCACCAAGATCATAATCTTTTAAGTAATAGAATTTGTTTTGAATAACATCAATTGAAATTTTTTCATCAATATAGTTGTTAAGAAGTTCGAGTTTTGCCTCATGCTGCATTGTTTCTCTGACCATTTTTTCATTGCTAGCATTTATTTCATTGCAGTTTGTTTTTATTATTTTCTGTGGGAAGACCTTCCCTAAGCTAGTGGGCATGTTGTTTTGATAGTGATATACTTCTGAAATATATTTTTTGTATTTGCCATCCTCATATGCAGAAAACACATTGCTATAATTTGTAATTTCATCTGGTATTTCCTGCAGGCCTATAACACATTCTTTAGCACCGCTCTCGTCTACCATGAACTCGATTTTTTTAACATTATCAATGCTATCTCCAAAATAGATTGAATTTCTTAAATCTCGACCTTTCCAAATTTGAGTTTCTATACCAAGAATAGGCTTGCTTTCATCTCTATTCTTAAACAGTGGTCTAACAATGTAACTGCAATTATATTTTTCTAAATTTTTATACAAGCTTTTACCAAATGGCTCGCCAACATCAAAACTAATCACCGATCTAGGTATCCCAACACCGTCTTTTACAAGAGTTTCATAAAAGAAAACCACAGCGTTGCTATCTCTAACACCAAGTACGGTTGAGTTTATGCTGTTTTTTAAGTTGTTTGTCTGCTGAATAAAATAGTTGTAAAAAAACCATCTTAGAGAATCGTTAATTGCATCAGGTACTGGATCAGGATATTGTGCTTGATTACTCATTCTATATTGTGTTGGTGCTGTACAATCGAGCAGTTTTTCAATGAAAAATCCTGATAGTGTCACAAAGTCACCATTTGTTTTTTCTTCGTACACAATCTTTTGGACAATCCCTGTTTCGGGTCGATCTTTAACTTGTATATATTTGATGTCTGGATTGTAATTTTTTGCCGCCATATATAAGACAAAGTTTCCTGAGTCATGATATTTCCTGTTCCATTGTAGTTCTATAAAGTCTATTGGCATTATCTCATCACCAAACTTGTTTAGGTATGTTATCATTAGAGGCCTCCGTATCTGCCTATATAACTTATTTCTGAGTGGAACGCTGAGCTTTGCGTGTTATATATTTTTACGTTGTTATCACCGTATTTAATTTTTAGAGCAGCAATGCCCCATAAATTATAATTTGACAAACTAACTAGTGCCCCATTTTTATATACTGACTTTTTTTCACAATCGATTTTTAAAACGTCGCCTTTATAGAGATTGGTTTTTATCTCTGTTTTTAGATCTCCAATTTCAATTGTGATTCCTGGAACATATCCTGTAGCGGTTACTGTTATGATCGGAGATGCTGGTTCGCTTCCAAGATAATTTATAACTTTTTCGGTTGTCCTAACTAGTTCGCTAAAAGCAAGTTTCCCGGTTTTCCCTTCATATACTCTTGTATCGTGCCACAAAGCTTTGCTCGAACTAAAATCTGTAGAATCAACGCTGTTTGCGAAAAGGTCTGAATATGGCGATAAGAATGAAACAGCTAGGATTGCATTTCTACCGTAGCGTTCAGTTGGATAAATTATGTCGCTAATTTCTGCCTCTTTAAGGTTTAACGTTCTACCTTGATATGTAATCTCTAAATTAAAAGTATAATTTGAATTATGGAACGCCATAATCTCATCTCTAATTAGTGGATATTCTTCAATATCACGAGCAACTACCGTTATTGATACTTCTCTTGAAAGTTTTCGCTTCCCTGTTATTATGTCGCCATTCCCAAAGCCTCTAGGCTCTTTAAAAACCTCTATTTTGGTAAAGTCAGCACCTTCAACGCTTAATATTGCCCATTTTTCAGATTCATATTGAAAAAAATATCCGTCAGAACGACGGACAATAATATTATATTTTTCATTGTATTTCATCATGCACCCGCAAATCCTAGTCTTATAGCCTGTTTTCTTAATTCTCTTGCAGTTTCTGCTGGAGTTTTTACAGGCTGATAGATGTTAATAGTTTGGTTGACGCTCTCTTGCCTTGTTTCCTTGATGTCTGACCCAAAATCAGGTAATATTCTATCTACTGCCATACTGCCTTTTTTTGCCGAGATTCCAATCGACGTTTCAAAATCTTGCGTTGCTATATCTCTGACATTACTCATTGCATTTTTAACTGGATTCAAACTTTCATTTATTCCTTTAGCAAGACCTTCGTTTAAATATATACCAAATCCCTCAAACACCTTAGAGGGTGAGTTGATTCCAAATATTCCTTTTACAGTTTTTAAAACTGATTTACATGCACTTGCAGCTACTCTAACAACTCCACTTATAGCTTGTCCAATTCCTCGTGCCAGTCCCATTAAAAGGTTCCTACCTGCACTTGCCATCTGATGGACTCCCCCACCAAATGCGCTCACAAGAGATCGTATTATTGCTGGTACAGCACGCACTATAGCCACTATGATTTGTGCCTGTGCCTTTATTAACGCCACGAATAAATCAAATCCAGCTCGTACCAAAAGTGGTATATTGTTCGCGATTGCACTCACTATGCTTGATACTATGGTAGGAATTGCTGGTATTATTGCCTGAATTATCTGTGGCAATGCTTGAACAAGTGCCACTAGTAGCTGAACTCCAGCCTGAATTATAAGTGGTATTAATGGAATAATAGCATTTACAATTGAATTTATTATCTGTGGTATTACAGCAACAATTTGAGCAATTATTGTAGGCATAGCCTGTGTAAGTGCTGTTAAAAGTTTAATACCTGTTTCTACTATCTGTGGTATTGCTCCAACGAAGAATGTTGTTATCCCTTCTATTATTTGAGGCAATGCCACAAGAAGCAATGGAATCGCTGCAATTAAACCATCTGCAAGTCCAGTTATAATCTGCAGACAAGCCTGAAGCAAAAGCGGAAGTGCTGCAACAACGCCGTTTATTAGGTTAATAACATTTTGAACTAACATTGGTATCAGCGTTGGTGCCATCTGCGCAATTGAGTCAACGATTGCAACTGGTAGTGTCGTTACAATGTTTATTATCATTGGTATAGCATTTTTAAGCGTAGCCATAATTGATTCTACTAAGTGTTTGATTGGTTCGCTTAGATTCTCACCAATTGCCGCTTTGCCCAGTAGATCCTGCCATGCTGCTTTTATCATGCCAAAAGATCCTGATAAAGTGCTCTCTGCTTCTTTCGCTGTTGTTCCAGTTATATCTAGTTCCTTTTGAACTGCATGTATCGCTTCATATACATCGCTTAAGTTATTAATGTCATATTTCTTTCCTGTTAGCTTTTCAGCATCAGCAAGAAGACGTTCCATTTCCTGTTTCGTACCGCCGTAACCAAGTTTAAGGTTATCCAGCATCGTATAGTTTTGTTTTGCAAAGCCCTGATAAGCATTCTGAATATCTTGAAGTGGCGTGCCCATCTTATTCATGTTGTCAGCCATATCCATCATTGCCATATTGGATATATCTGCTGCTTTGCTAGTGTCTCCACCAAGAGACTGCAAAAGCGAAGCAGAAAAGCTTGTAACATTCTTCATGTACTCATTTGCAGAAAGCCCAGCGGTTTTATATGCCTCATTTGCATAAGCTTTTATCTTATCAGCTGAACCCTTAAAAAGTGTTTCTATACCACCAATAGATTGTTCAAGTTCCGCTCCCTGGCTTAAGGCAGATTTAAAGGTTGTAGCGATTGCGGCTCCTACACCCGCAGCCAGGAACGCTTTTTTAAGTGCTCCTCCTAATTTAAAGCCCGCTTCTTCTCCAATCTTATCAGTCCCGAGAATTTTCATTAGGCTTTCTTTTATACCTTCTGCTGATGGTACTATCTGCACATAAGCTTTTCCAAGTTCTGTTGCCATTAAGCACCTCCTACTATCTTTTTCTTGGCTCTTTCAAAGTCTTCTTTATTTCTAAAACTGCTTACATCATTAGTTCTTGTAAAATTATCAATTATTGATTTAGGTCTGTTTCTACCTTTTTCAGCATCCTTTGTTTTAGTCCACAAAAGCAGATTTAACCTGTCAATAATTGTTGCCATTAGAAATTCATCAGGTTTTAAGTTCTGACCCGAAATTGCCATCATTACTCTTGTACCTGCCCTAAGTCCGATAACTAACGTAATAAGCAGAGGTACAGGAACTGATTTATAATCAAAAATCCCATAAACCTCTGCTAAATCACAGATCATCTCTTTTTTATACTTTGCGATTATACCGGACAGGGCAACTAGTTTTTTAAGTCTTCACCTGCTAGAGTAAATATCTCTGAAAGCTCCTGGCTTACCGCTTGCACTGGCACCCTGCCATCTTTTTCTCTTACGTGGTCATAAAGTTTCTTCTTCATCTTTTCGCCAAGTATCTTATCAAGTACCTTCGTGATAACAAGTGGCTCATCATCAATTCTTGCAAGTAGTTCGATAAGTTCCATGTCTTCAAGGCACTCAGGTTGAATTGTACAAGTAAAGCCTGATGAAGTTTTGATTTTCTTACTCATTTATTCTATCCTTTCACGATATATTCATAGTGAGTGTTACCCTGCTGATCAGGGAGTGCGGCAAGAGTAGTTTCGTATCCGATTGAATCCTCATCTTGATATGAAATTTCGCCAACTCCTGTAATCTTACCATTTGGTATTACAATCCTTTTTAGTGTGTTACCGCTTAGGATCATATCAATTACCCAAGCCACTGCAGGCTGTTCTTTGTTGTTTGCTTTGATTACAATTCCTGTTTCAAGTGTACCTGTTACATTTTCATCTCCGTAAACTGTTTTCAAAACTTCGAGATTTAAAGCCTCAATTAAGGTAAATCCGAAATTATCAGGCTTTTCTTTTTGCAAAGTGAGTACAGTATCACCGCCCCACGCTTTTTTTGTTTCTGTGTCAGGCGAGTTTTCATTTGTCAAACCGTCTTCACTTATATAGCCAAGCCCTTTAAATGCTTCATCTAATGCTGTCTTGGCATCTGTTGGTAACTTTGTACCAATTGGTGCTTTATATATAGCTCCACCTATTGCTGGTTTACCGACCGATACATTGTTTACATCACTCATGTTTTTCCTCCTAATAATGCACTATGTCATAAACTGCTTGATACCTATACTGTTTTGTTTGTGTATCTGTAAAGTTGTAGTCACTATTTAATTTCACTCTTCCTATTTCGCTAAGCTCAATCATGCCCTCTACAGCTTCTTTCACATGCTCGTTAAGTTCGCATGCTTCGTAAAGAGTTTTAGCGTACGACTGAAAAGCAAAAGTTGAATTTTTAATATAATTTCTTTTGCCGCTGCCAACTTTTTCAAATAAAACACATTTCTCCGGTATTCTGCCCTGATTAACAAGACCAACCGGCACATCAAGTTTTTCTGACAAGTAGTCAAGTATTGTTTTCTCTATCATTTCATTGCCTTTAGTAAAGTATTATGCTTTGCATTGCTTCTCATTGCTTTAATGCTATCAGTGCTAACTCCAGCATTTACTCTGTTTTTCCCTACATATACATCCGAGGTATAACCTTCCCCTGCTCTAGTAGCAATATCTTTAGCATACTTGCTACATATATTGGCCATCTCCTCTGATTTTAGTAGGCTTCTAACACCGGCTCTATTTAAAACAAATCTAGACTTAGCCATAATACTCCACCATTACCTTTTGATTCCATCTGAGTGGTACATTTTCATTAATGCCTTTTATAGGCACCGTGAATGTTCTCCATCGCCTGCCATAGAATTCCACAATCCTATCTTCCCAATTATGGGTATCAGATTTTGGTATTCCGAGAGTGTACTGTGCCCTTTTGCCGTAAAGGTTTAAATTGTTAATTACATCTTCACTTGAGGGCTCTGCAACAAGTACATCGTCTATTGGCACCCGAACCTCTTCAAAGATTGAAACCTTAAATGGATCAAGTCCCTTTTTTCTAGTTTCGATTAAATTAACAGTTATCCCCTTTATCATAAAGTTCTATCCCTCCATACTTTTGTTTTCTAAGTCCAAGCCTGGAAAGTTCCGTTTTCTTGATAAAAAGACCTCCTCCAGGTATTAAATATGTCCCTGAGTAACTATAACCAAGTGCTGATTGTGATTCCTGGATCATAGGCTCTTTATCCGTTGAGGTTAGAAGCGTTCTTGCAAGCACATCAACTGTTACAGACTTTAGAACGCTTTCAAAAGTTGCTGACTCTGACTTCATTTCATCAAGATCTTTGCCAACTTTTTTCGCTTCTTCCCTCAGGCTATCACTTATAACTGGCAATAAAGCGTCTGCTCTTTTTATTTCATCTTGCGTAAGTTTTCGCCATAAATTTATAACATCATCTACGCTTGCAAAAGGCTCCATTATTTTTCCTCTTTCTTTGTTCTTCTTGTCTTCTTAGGTTCTTCAACTGGTTCTTCTTTAGTTTCAGGTTCCTCTACTGGTTCTTCTTTAGTTTCAGGTTCCTCTACTGCTTCTTCTTTAGTTTCAGGTTCCTCTACTGCTTCTTCTTTAGTTTCAGATTCTTGAAGTTCCCAGTCTCCACCTGAAATAATACAAGGGCTGTCAATTACAGCCCCTGTCTTCATGTTCTTATAAATCATTGCCCACGTATAATCCAGTTACCTGATATAGGTCTGGATTTTTCCTTTCTCCGAGTCTT
>ERZ1673752.5194-NODE-5194-length-10086-cov-10.263384_pt1 | contig 10086 bp, 10 predicted proteins | sample MGYA00580195_ERZ1673752 | MGnify/ENA primary metagenome ERZ1673752 (study PRJEB41218, sample SAMN15661744) | gut metagenome | host: Homo sapiens | place: Canada: London | collected 2015-08-20/2019-03-30 | study: EMG produced TPA metagenomics assembly of...
GCTCGTTTTCTTTTTGTCACTTTTTCTTTTGGAGAAGCAAAAGAAAAAGTGAGACTGCACCTGCAAGTTTGTAGAAGAGTATCAGCTTTGCGCCCCGCCGAAATAAGCATAAAAAGCCGCAGCCCATCCGGGCTGCGGCTTCCGTAACACTTATTTAATCGCTTCCCCCACGACTTTCCACGCCGCCGTGAGCCGCTCCACGCTCCAAGCCGCGTTCGCCGGGCTGGTGGAGGGGAGCCGGACGGCCTCGCGGCCGAGTACCTTCTGCTGGTACCGGCAGAAATACTGATACGACGTGCCGCCGTTGCAGAAGATCTGCCGGATCTTAGCGCCCTGCAAAATTGGCGTCAGGTCGGTCGGCACGACCGCGCGGATGGAGCTGTCGCTCGAGCCTTCGATCTCGCAGCTTGCGATCACGTCCCAGAGGGCGACGTGATGGCTGTGCAGCATCTGCCGCTTTTCCTCGATCGTCTGCGGAACCGGGCAGCCGAGCACGGTGGCCATCACCCGCCAGAACCGGTTCTGCGGGTGGCCGTAGAAGAACAGCGCCTCGCGCGACTTGACCGACGGGAACGACCCGAGGATCAGAACGCGTGAGCCTTCGTCCCACAACGGCGGGAACGGATGCGAGACCGGCTGCATCACAGCGCAGCGATCAGCGTGTCGACCGCCTCCGGCTTCGTCGCCCACGAGCAGACGAACCGCACGGCCTGATGGGTCTCGTCCACACGGCCAAACGTCTGGAACTCGACGACTCTGCTCAGCGCCTCGATCTGCGCATCGCTCATGATGACGAAGGTCTGGTTCGTCGGGGATTCAGCCCAGAGCGTGTAGCCCTTTTCAATCGCCGCGGCGCGGATGCGCTGCGCCTGCGCGACCGCGTGGCGGGCCATGTCCAGCCACAGATCGTCCTCAAAGTAGGCCGCGAACTGCTCGCCGAACAAAAAGCCCTTGGCGAACATGCCGCCGCGCTGCTTGATCATGTTGCGGAAATGCGGCTTGAGCGCGTCGTTCGTGATCACGACGGCCTCGCCGAACAGCAGTCCGTTCTTCGTGCCGCCGATATAGAATACGTCGCAGTATTTCGCGTAATCCTCCGGAGCCAGATCGTTGCCCTCGGCCACCAGCGCCGGAGCCAGCCGCGCGCCGTCCACAAACAGATACAGATCATATTCCCGGCAGACCTCGCGCAGCGCGATCAGCTCGTCCTTATGATAGATGGTGCCAAGCTCCGTCGCCTGCGAGATATAGACCATGCGCGGCAGGACCATATGCTCGTCCGTGCCGTTGCAGTGCTCCTCCATCACGGCGCGTACATGTGCGGGCGTCAGCTTGCCCCCGGCTGCCTCGATGGCGCAGACCTTGTGGCCGGACGATTCGATGGCGCCGGTCTCATGCGCGTTGATATGGCCGGTCGAGGCCGCGATCACAGCCTCCCATGGCCGCAGAGCGGCGGCGATGACGGTCGTGTTGGTGATGGTGCCGCCGACGAGGAAATGCACGTCCGCCTGCGGGCAGGCAAAGCGCGCGCGGATGATATCCTTCGCCGCAGCGCAGCGCGGGTCGGTGCTGTAGCCGCAGGCCTGCTCGAGATTGCAGCGCGCGATCGCGTCCAGTACCTTCGGATGCGCGCCCTCAGAATAATCGTTTCGGAAAGAGATCATGGGAGTATCCGTCCTTTGTTGTCAGATTCAATCTGATTGTAGAGCCTTCCCGCGCGAAAGTCAACCGTCAGTACGCGCATTTGCAGGCGTGCCGCCCGTTGGCCGCAGGCTCTGCGGCAGGCAGAGCTCCGCCGTGCCGCTGAGACACGCAAAAGCCAGATACACAGCCGCAAAGACCGCCGCCCGCAGAAGGCACAGCCCCCACCATCCGCCCGTCTGCGGCAGGAGAAGCGCCCCGGCGCAGGATATCGCAGCGCAGAGCCCCGTCTGCAGTGCCGCCCGGACGCCGGAACGGCAGCCGCTTGCCAGCACGAGCCTGCGCAGGCTGAGCGCGAAGTTCAGCACGTGCGTGACGACGAACGTGAACAGATACCCGGCCGTGCCCCAGCGCGGCAGCAGGAAAAACAACAGCAGAACGTCCAGAACGGACGTGATAGTGTTGTACCGGACCGTCGCCACCTGCTCAGACAGCCCCTTGAGCATGCCGTCCGTCAGCGCGTCCATGTAGAGCATCAGAGCCAGCGGCGCAAAAAATCGCAGCAGCCTTCCGGCCTGCGCGCTGCCATAGAGCAGCTGCGCCGCAGGCTCCGCCAGAACGAACAGCAGCCCCGCGATAAAGCTGGAAAAGAGCAGCCCCGCCCGCAGGCACTGCCCGGTGATGGAGGCCAGTCGCTCCTTCCGGCCCTGCGCGCGGCAGGCGGCCAGCTCCGGGATCAGCAGATCGATGAGCGCGTACAAAAGCGCCGCCGGAAGCATGAGCACCGGAAAGACCATTCCCGTGACCGTCCCATAGACGCCCATGGCGTCCTGCCGCGCCGCCCCGGCCCGAACAAGTCCCCACGGGATGAGGAACTGCTCCAGCGTCCGCAGTGCCGCCCGCAGATAGTCGCTCAGCGCCAGCGGAACGGCAAGATGCCGCACGCGCCGTCCCATATCGTCCTGATTTTCCGAAAAGACGCCGCGCTCTTTTCGCCGGAACAGGCAGTAGAGCAGCGCCGTCGCCGCGCAGCCGGAGAGCAGATCGCCCGACAGCAGCGCCAGACATGCGCCCGCCGCGTCGCTGCCCGAGACCTGCAGAAAAAGAAACGTCAGGCCAAGACATAAAACCCGTTCGCCCATGTCCACCGCCGTCAGCCGCAGCACCTGCCCCGTGGCGGTAAAATACCCGCCCAGCACAAGATTGACGCAGGCCGACGGCAGCATCCCCGCCAAAAGCCGCAGCCCCGCCTCTGCCGCAGGCTCCTGCAAAAGCTTCCCGGAGAGCCATGGCGCGGCAAAAAAGAGCACGGCGGAGACCGTGCAGCTCGTCACCAGCACATAGCCAAGACACTGATAGACCGTGCTCTGGACCTCGGCGCGGCTGCGCCGCCCGTGCGCCTGCGCGCACAGGCAGGTCGCCGCGACCCGCGCCCCGGCCAGCCCCAGCGTCATGGAGAACGCGCAGACCGATAATACCAGCTGCACAAGCCCCAGCCCGTCCGCGCCGATCCGCGCGGACAGATACGCCTGCAGCAGCATCGATACCAGCCGAAGGAGCAAAGCCGCCGCGGTCAGCAGCAGCGTATTTTTAAGGATCTGATGGCCTGAAAACAAAAAATCACCTTCCACTCCAGTCTACGGAGCGGAAGGTGACGGTATGAATCCGATTTACTTGAGCTGGAACGTGTAGTACACCGCGCCGATCAGCTCGATCGCGATCGCGGCGAACATGGCGTAGAACGCGAAGCCGGAGCCGAAGATCAGGCAGGCGACCAGCATGATGGCCCACAGGATGCAGATGAAGTACAGGAGCAGGGAATTGAAGCCCTCGGGGAACACGCGGAGCGTCCTGCCGAACAGCGTCAGCTTTCCGCGGTTTTTCGCACACAGGCAGGTGACCAGCGCGATGCAGACCAGAATGACGGCCAGCAGCGCACCCCCGAGCACGCGGTTGAGCGCGAACGCCGACCGGGAGCTGAGATAGAACACAACGCCCGCGGAAGCCGTCGCCAGCGAGAACGTGAAGAACTCCGACCGGTACAGCTGCCAGACCATATACAGGCAGTAGACCAGCGCGTGCAGCAGGTAGATGACGATCATGTTGTTGGTCCAGTAGGCCCGCAGGATCCAGCAGGAGACGGTCAGCAGCGCGAGAGCCGCCGCGCCGTAGCGGCAGAGCGTCCTGGCAAGCGGCGCTTTCAGCACGAACGCGAGCGCGCACACAACGATCAAAGCCGCAAGCAAAGCCCACCGCAAAACCCCGAACAGGTCATAAAGCGCCGAGAAGCCGCTGAGCGTGGCATAATAGCCGCCCAGCTTCCAGAACCCGTAAATGACCAGCACCATCAGCGCGAACGCAGCGGGTACTTTATATACGACGGATTGATCCTCCGTCTTTTTTGCAGCAGCTTTATTCTTCGTCATAATGTCCTGTCCTTTGTTGATTCATAATCAGTCCAGCGCGCCCGAGGCGTACAGGACGGCGCTCAGCGCGCACAGCGGCGCTGTCTCGCAGCGCAGGATGCGCGGGCCGAGCGAACAGATCTGCATACCGGCGGCCTGCGCCAGCCGGACCTCCTCTTCGGAGAAGCCGCCCTCCGGCCCGGTCATGATCGAGACGGTCTTCGCCGTCCCATCGCCGACCGCCCGCCGCAGCGGCAGTGTTCGTTCATTTTCATACGGGAAAAGCGCCAGCTCACACGCCGCGGCGCGGGCAACGGCAGCTTCAAACGAATCGGCCGTCAGGACATCGGGGATCCGGCCGCGTCCGGACTGCGCCGCTGCGGAGGCGGCGATCTTCTGCCACCGCTCGAGCTTTTTCCGGACGGAGGCAGTATCGGGCCGCGAAACACAGCGGGAAGAGGGGAACGCGACGATCTCATACGCGCCCAGCTCCGTCGCCTTCTGGATGACGTGCTCAAGCTTGTCCGCCTTGGCGTAGGCCATGTAGATGCTGCACTGCACCGGCGGCTCGGAGGCCGACGCGCAGGCGCTGTTCACAACCAGACAGACCTGCCCGGCCGAGAGATCGGAAATGGTACAGCTGTAATCGGTGCCGCGGCCGTCGCAGACGGTGACCGCCTCGCCGGGCTTCAGACGCAGAACCTTTGCATGCGCGGCATTCTCACCGTCCAGCGTCAGGAAGCTGCCGCAGACAGTCCCGGGCGGGAGAAAAAACTTCGGCAACCCCCAGCACCTGCCTTCCTTGTATACATACAGACGGTATTATACCAGATATCGGGTCGAAGCGCAAGTAAAAATGTGATGGAAGATCTGCGTAAAAATAAAATAACCCCTTGACAAACGCAGCAGGACTGAGTATAATAACTGAGCAATTGAAAATTGCATGCGAGAGTGCTGGAATAGGTAGACAGGCACGTTTGAGGGGCGTGTGGCAACCGTCGTGTGAGTTCAAGTCTCATCTCTCGCACCATCGTCGCTGCGGACTGCATATCGTTCGCAGCGACTTTTTATGCTTTGCATGAAAAGTCACTTCTCACTCATTCCGCCGCAGCTCCTCTCAAACTCGCAATCGCTTCGCTCGATTGCGAGTTTGTTTTTTGAATTGGCAGTTGATTTATAAGTGTTCACGTGGCACAATAAAAACATGCTGTGGCGTGTCTTTTTTATATCTGCAGGCACAAAAGCTGCCTTTGAAATTGCACCAGGGAGGTACCCCATGCGGATCGTTGGAATCGTACCGGGCGCGAAGCTGTTCAGCTCGGAGGATCTGTATGCAGATCAGTATTTGTTTGTCAACGGCTATCCCAAGCGGATCAGCGAAAACGGCGGCACGCCGGTCGGCGTGCTGAGCAATGACGGCTATGTGATCCCCGGCTGTCTGGATGTGTGCGATTCGTTCGTGTTCTGCGGCGGCGCAAAGTTTTATCCATACCATTTTCAGGTCATGGAATACGCTGTCCGCTCCGGCAAGCCGGTGCTTGGCATCTGCCTTGGCATGCAGATGATGAACACGTATTTCCTCGTGGCCGAGGAAGCGAAGCGGCGCTGCTGGACAGGGGAGCTGCTGGCCCTGTTCGAGCAGATGAAAAAAGAACGCTACATGTTCACCGAGCCTGTGGACGGCCACTGGAACGGCCATATCACCCGCGATGCGGTCGACAGCTTCAAGCATCCCGTCCACGTGACGCCGGGCAGCCGACTGGAGCGCCTGACCGGCAGACAGACCATTCTCGGCGCGTCCATGCACAACTACCGGATCACCCACCCGGCGCAGTCGCTCACCGTCGCCGGACGGACAGATGACGGTACGATCGAAGCGCTCGAATACGGCGACCAGCTCCTCGGCGTCCAGTTCCACCCGGAAGCCGACAGCATGAATGACGACCTGTTTCAGGTCGTACTATAAAAGAAAACACGCCCGCACAGCTGCAGCTGTGCGGGCGTTTCAATTTGGAAAAGCGCGGAGCTTCGTCTCTGCGTAAGATTAACGGTTCCGCTGTAGGAGCGGACGACTCTGTCCACCCTTGAGAGGTTACGAATTTGCCGCAAATTCCCGTAAAAACGGCGTTTTCTGCCGGGCGGGCAGGGTCGCCCGCCCCTACAGGCGCTGTGGTTTTTATCCCATCTCAGAATACCACGACCAGCAGCATCTTGAACTGCTCCTGACCGAACACCGCGTGCGGATGACGCGCGGGCATGACGATCGATTCGCCCTCGTGCAGCACGTGCTCGACCCCGTCGATGGTGACGCGGCCGACGCCGTCCAGACAGGTGACGAACGCGTCGCCGCCGGACTCGTGCGTGCTGATCTCCTCGTTCTTGTCAAAGGCGAACAGCGTCACGCTCAGTGCGTCGTTCTGCGCGAGCGTCTTGCTGACGACCTGGCCGGGCTGATAGGCGACCTCGTCCCTGAGCGTCAGAACGGTGGACTTTTCCATATTTTTAATTGCGGACATGACAGATCCCTCCCAAGCATAAATATATGGATAGCATACCCTGTTCCCTCCGGAAAATCTGTTTGATTTCCAACAAACAAAGAAAAAACTGCACAGGCCCGCGCCATGCCGCGTATGCTGGCAGAGGGGGCGATGCTATGTGTGTCAGACCGGAGCGGGTCGGCCTGCTGCTTCTGGGGATCGGCGCGGGGCTTCTTATCTCGTTTGCGCTCTGCGGCTGGTTCCTGCGGGCGGCGATCGCGCTCGCGCTGATCGTGATCGGACTTGTGCTTCTAAACTAACATATCCTTGTCCGGCTCTGCGTATACATGTCATAGAACATACAAGGAGTTGAGACTATGGAGCTTGCATTTGAACAGAAACAGGAACCCTGCCTGCGCCGCGCGGCGCATCTGGCGCTTGCACAGGAGCAGACGCAGGAGCTGATCATACCGGACAGTATGCCGGACGCGTCCCGTACCCTCATCTGCTATGCCCAGCCGGAGCTGCAGAGCAAGACCAGCCGGGCCGGGAGCCTGCTCGTGACAGGTAACCTCCGCACGAGCTGCCTGTACGCAGATGAGACCGGCGGCGTGCAGCTGCTCACCGCTGAGCTGCCGTTCACCGTCAAGCTGGAAAGCGCCGATCTGCAGGAGACGACGCAGACGGTCGTCCGCTGCACTGTCCGCAGCGCGGACAGCCGGCTCATCAATTCGCGCAAGGTGCTCCTGCGCGTCGGTGTGCTCGCGCAGGCCGACGGCTATGAGCCGGACACGCGCACCGTGCGCGAGCTGAAGGATCCGCCAGCCTGCCTGCAATTAAAGCAGCAGACCTATTCCGACCTCGTCCCGGTCGAGCTGAGCGAGCGGATGTTCCAGCTGAGCGAGGAGCTGACGCTGCCCGAGGGGCGGCCGCCGATCGCGCGTCTGGCCGACTGCAGCCTGCAGCTGATGGTGACGGAGCAGAATCTTGTCGGCAGCAAGGCGGTTATGAAGGGGACGGCGCACCTGCGCCTGAGCTATCTGGAGGAGCAGGGGAAGCTCTGCACGGCGTCGCTTGCCGTGCCGTTCTCGCAGTACTGCCAGCTGGAGGGCGATTACGAGGACAGCGAGACGCTCAGCGTCACGCTCTGCGTGACCGGTGTACAGCTGGAGCCGGTCATGAACGAGCAGTCGCAGAAGCTGCTGTTCGGCGCGGGGATCCTTGCCCAGTGCGTCGTGCTGCAGCCGCAGCAGCTGACCGTGTGCGAGGACGCCTACGCGACAAAAGGCGACTTCCATCCGGAATGGCAGGAGCAGGAGCGGCTGATGCGTCTGGACGGACAGACGCTGCGTGAGCCGGTCCGGCAGTCGTTCCCGGCGCAGGCCGGTGCGGTGCTGGACTGCCGGGTCTACCCGGACGCGCAGGCCGTCGAGCGCACTGCGGACGGCGTCATCGTCCATACGCCGCTGCGCGCCGACGTGGTCTATACCGACGAGGACGGCGCGGTCTGCGCCGAGACCTTCCGGACGGAGGTCAGCTGCCGGACGGCGCTGTGTGAAAACGGGATCTGCGAAGCGTCCGCGGAGTTGACGCCGGAGGTCTATGCTGCCGCGGCAGGAGGAGCCATCGAACTGCGCTGCGACGCGGTCTTTGCCGTGCAGACCTTCTCCCGGCAGAAGCTGCAGGAGCTGTCAGGCGGCACGCTGGAGCCCGCGCCCACGCGCGGGGCAAACAGCCCGTCCGTCGTCATCTGCCGCAGCCGCGCGCAGCAGGACCTGTGGAGCCTTGCCAAGCAGTACCGGACGACGGCGCAGGCCATCCAGTCGGCCAACCATCTGACGCAGCCGGAGGTCGAAGCGGGACGGCTGCTGCTTATCCCCATGTGACGGCGCAGGAGGGCAGGAATATGGAACAACACTCGATCTACGAACAGATTGCCGGCCGGACGAACGGCACGATCTACATCGGCGTCGTCGGCCCGGTGCGGACGGGAAAGTCCACCTTTATCAAGCGGTTCATGGAGCAGCTGGTGCTGCCGAACATCGAGAACGTCTATGAGCGCGCCCGCGCGACCGACGAGCTGCCGCAGTCCGGCTCCGGCAAGACGATCATGACCGCCGAGCCGAAGTTCATCCCGAACGAGGCCGCGCGCATCAGCCCGGACGGCAAAACAACGCTGCAGGTCCGGCTCATCGATTCCGTGGGCTATATGGTGCCGGGCGCGGTCGGCGATACCGAGGACGGCAAGCCGCGCATGGTCACAACGCCGTGGGCCGCAGAGGAGATCCCGATGGCGCAGGCCGCGGAGCTCGGCACGCGCAAGGTCATGGAGGAGCACAGCTCCATCGGCGTTGTCGTCACGACCGACGGCAGCGTGACAGACATCCCGCGCGAAGACTACGTGCAGGCCGAGGAACGCGCGATCGCCGATATGCAGAAAACGGGCAAGCCCTTCGTGGTCGTCGTCAATTCGCAGTCGCCCGGGCAGGAGCAGGCGGCCTCGATCTGCCGCAGCATCCGCAGCCGCTACGGCGTGGAGGCCATGGCCATGGACTGCATGACCATGCAGACGGGCGAAATTCAGAACCTGCTGTCCGCCGTCATGTACGCCTTCCCGGTGGAGGAACTGCGGTTCTTCCTGCCGAGCTGGGTGCGCGCCCTGCCGGACGATCACCCGGTCAAGGCGGCGCTCTATGACGCCATGCTGGCGCGCGCCGCCGAGCTGGGCAGCCTGCGCGAGGCCGAGAGCGTTATGGGCAAGCTGCAGGAGCTGGACTGCGTCGACGCGTTCCGCGTGCAGGCGGTCGACCTTGGTACCGGGACGGTCAGCTGTGAGCTGCAGCTGCCGCAGACACTGTTCTATGAGGAGCTTTCCCGGCAGGCCGGCATGGAGATCAGCGACGACGAATCGCTCATGCAGCTGCTGCGCGAGCTTGCGCAGACCAAAAAGCTCTACGACAAGGTGCAGACCGCCTTGGAGCAGGTCCGCGCCACCGGTTACGGCATCGTCATGCCCGGCGCGGAAGAGCTGAAGCTCGAAAAGCCGGAGATCATCCGCAAAAACGGCAATTACGCCGTCCGCCTGCGCGCCAGCGCGCCGTCCATCCACATGATGCGCGCCGAGATCGAGACGGAGATCAGCCCGATGGTCGGCGGCGAGCAGGAATCGCAGCAGCTCATCACGTATCTGCTGAACGAGTATGAGGAGGACACCGAGAAGCTCTGGCAGAGCAATATTTTCGGCAAATCCCTCTACGAGCTGGTCTCGGAGGGTGTCACGGCAAAGATCACCCGCATGCCGGACGATGCCCGCCAGAAGCTCACGCGCACCCTCGGCCGCATGATCAACGAAAACACCGGCGGAATGATCTGTATCCTCCTGTGAGCAAAAAACAACCGCACCCGAAAAACGGGTGCGGTTATGTCTCCGACGGCCAAATCGGCGGGGAAAGCCCTTGGCTCTCCCTCTGGGAGAGCTGTCGCCGCAGGCGACTGAGAGGGCTTTGCAGTATACCCTCTCCGTCCTCGCTTCGCTCGGCCACCTCTCCCAAGGGGAGAGGCAA
>ERZ1673752.5205-NODE-5205-length-10069-cov-10.510086_pt1 | contig 10069 bp, 10 predicted proteins | sample MGYA00580195_ERZ1673752 | MGnify/ENA primary metagenome ERZ1673752 (study PRJEB41218, sample SAMN15661744) | gut metagenome | host: Homo sapiens | place: Canada: London | collected 2015-08-20/2019-03-30 | study: EMG produced TPA metagenomics assembly of...
ATGCTCTTAAACAGTCTCTTTGATGAGTATCACCCTGTAGATATTGCCCTTGAGGCAGAGGACTTGGAAGATGAAGACTTGGAAACTTTTGTCAGCTTGGTGAGCCACGACAACATGGCACTTCTCTTTGAATCGGCAGAAGATGACCTCAGCGCAAGGATGATGGCATACTTTACTGATGATGATCTAATAGATATTTTTGCTCACATGGAAACTTCAATAGTTGCCGACCTTTTGGGAGTTCTTTCCACTGTGAGGAGAAAGGCCATTTTGTCCTCAATGAAAAGTGCAGAGAAAAACACCTTGAAGATGATACTTTCCTTTGACGAAGAGTCTGCCGGCGGTATCATGACCACAAATTTTATTGCCCTAAAGGAAAATTTGACGGCAGAAGAAGCCATAAAAAAACTTAGGGCAATTTCACCTGAGACGGAAATTATTGACGAAATTTTTGTAACAGACGATTATCACAGACTGCAAGGCATTGTGACAATTAGGGACCTTTTGGTTTCCAATGCAAAGACAGCTTTAAGAGATATCTTGGAAGAAGTGGACTTTTATGTATATGGCACTGATGACCAAGAAGTTGCAGCAAACCTCTTTAGCAAGTACGAGCTTGACATTTTGCCAGTAGTAAACAGCAACATGGCAATCCTTGGCGTTATTACATCAGAAGACATCATCGCCATCATCGACCAAGAGCACAATGAAGATATTTTGCAGATGCACGGTGTTAATGCAGACGAAGTTTACGACTCAACTTGGTTTGACTCTTTTAAGAGCAGGATTCCCTGGTTAATTGTAAATTTACTGACAGCCTTTTTGGCATCATCTGTTGTAAAGGGCTTTGAGTCCACAATTTCACAGGTAGTCGTCCTATCTGCAGCCATGCCAATTGTAACGGGAATGGGCGGCAACGCAGGCTCACAAACTCTTTCAATTATACTTACATCACTTGCTCGAGGTGAGTTGTCTTTAAAGGAAGACTACAAACTCATCTTTAAGGAAATATTTTTGGGACTTTTTGAAGGAGCCATTATAGGAATTTTGGCGGCAGGAGTTTTTGTATTTTGGCATCACAATATCTATTTAGGATTTATTTTATTCTTAGCCATGATTGCCAACATGATAATTGCCTGCTCTATGGGCTTTCTCATTCCACTTATCTTGGATAAGATGAAAATAGACCCAGCCATTGCATCATCAATTTTTCTCACAACATTTACAGATGTATTTGGATTTTTTATCTTCTTAGGACTTGCCACAGTTTTCTTGCCACTTTTAATATAAAATTTATAAATTTCATAAAAATAAAAGCCACAGTTTACTTTAAGATTTTTAGTAAGCTGTGGCTTTTTTTAATTTCTTTCTTTATAGTTTTGTATTTCTCTTTGACTTGAAACTACAACTTTTCCATTAGAGTCTAGGAGGGGAGTGAGACTGATTCCGTAGCCTGCATTTAGGTGTATATAATTAACTCCCGTTTCTGTGTCTAAGAGAATTTCCATGGACTCAGTAAGAGAGCCCTCCTTAAAAATTTTTATAAACCTTTTGTCCTCTCTATCTTTAAACATACTAACCTCACAATACTTTTTCATAGGCAAATCTTTCACTTTTGCCGCCAAGATAAACTAGTCCCACATAAGTATAGCCAAGTGCATTTAAAAGATTTTGCATGGACTTATTTTCTCTGTGGGTGTCAATGCGAACTGATTTAAAATTATTTTCCCTTGCATAGGCTTCTGCAAATTCAATAATTTTTCTGCCGTAGCCCTTTTTTCTTTCACTTGCAAGGCTTCCAATTCTGTGAAGAGCCACATAGGGCCTTAGACTTTTCCATTCTCCATCTAAATTATTTTCATAGTCCTCATCATGGTCGTAAATTATTACAGTGGACACTACTTTTCCCTGGTCTTCTAAGACATAAATATTTCTGTTTTCAATAAGATCTTTAAAATTATTTAAATTTGGTTTATCAGGGCCCTGCCACTGGTTTATGCCCAGCGATTTTAATTTAAGAGAGCCATCTTCATAAATTTTTTCGATTTTTTCTCTATCTAATTCTTTTGCAAGTCTAAATTCCATGTTTCCTCCAAAACTACAGGCACTTTTTCTGATATTTCCAGTGAATTTCTCGTGACAAGGCAGTCGTAGGCGAGAATTTTTACTCCAGCCTCTCTTGCCCTTAAAAGTCCCTGTGAAAAATTTTTATCTGTCAGGTAATTTGGTGTGAAAAACTTTACGCCCTTCATTTGAATTACAAAGAGGATGTAAGTTAAGTATTCGCCACTAGCTTCAATGAGACCATTTATATGCTTAAGTCCCCTTTTAGTTGGCGCATCGGGGAAGGCGACGATGCCCTTATTTTCAAGAGTCACGCCCTTGACTTCTAAAAGAGCCATTTTGCCTTCGCCTTCTAAATAAAAATCAAAGCGGGAATCGCCATGAGAGTATTCTCTTTTTATTTTATTATACTTAAAGCCAAGATCAATTTTATTTTGCAAAAATGCCTGGTAAGCCACCTCGTTGGGAGCCTGTGAGTCAATATTTATTATTTTATCGCCCTTCATGACAGCAATGAGGGTGTAGGAAGTCTTTCTGTTGGGACTGTCATTGTAGGTAAGAAAAACTGTGGCACCTTCTGTTAAAATTTCCTTGCACCTGCCAGTGTTTGGCACATAGACAGTAAGAGTCAAGAAACCCTTTTTGCAAAGAGCGATAAATCTATTTTTTCTATATAAAAATTCTGCTTTTAAAACACTCTTGTATTTCATAATTCACCCCAAAATATTATACAGTGAACTTTAAAATATGTAAAACTTGTTGTATCATAGGGTAAAGGAGTGAGGACATGGACGTATTAGTTGTTATTGACATGCAAAATGATTTTATAAGTGGCTCTCTAAAGGGAAAAAATACAGAAAAACTTTTAGATAAAGTTGTGGAAAAGGTAGAGGAATTTAAGGGAGAAATAATTTACACCTTGGATACCCATTATGAAGACTATTTAAAGACAAAGGAAGGAGAGAATCTTCCCCTTGAACACTGTATAAAGGGTACATGGGGTCACGAAATTGCAGATGAGTTAAAGGAAACAAAAAGTTTTGATAGGGCGAAAAAATTTGAAAAAAATACTTTTGCATCTATTGAACTTGGAGAGTATTTAAAAAGTTTAGATGAAAAAGAGGGCATAGATAACATTTATTTCTTGGGACTTGTGACAGATATTTGCGTAGTTTCCAATGCCTTATTGGTAAAGGGATTTTTGCCAGAAAAAAATATTTATATCTACAAAGATTTGACAGAGGGACTTACAGAGGAAAAGAAGGCAGCAGCCATTAGCGTAATGGAATCTTGTCACATAAAGGCTATTTAAATTTTTTATTATTGCTCAAGGAAAATTTTTAGTGGTATAAATTTATAGGTACAGAGAAAAAAGACAGGGGGACTGTCTTTTTTGCGTTTTTTTTTAAATTTATTTTGAAATTATTTTTGGATCGCCTATATTTAAGGAGTAATAGTAAATTTTTGCCGCGTCTTCCACATATTCTGCTGATAAAAAGGCAGACTCCATGTCCTTGCCGCAAGATACAACCCCGTGATTTGCTAGTAGGCAGGAGTTTGATTTTTTCAAATAGGGAAGGATAGACCTTGCAAGTTCAAGGGATCCTGAAGGCTCAAAGGGAGCTACTTCAATCTCGCCACCTAAAAAGGGTTCCATCTCAATTAAAATTAGGGGAATTTTTTTTCGTGAAACTGCAAAGGCTGTGGCAAAACTTGAATGAGTGTGGACTATGGCATTGTAGGATGGATAATTTTTATAAATTTCCGCGTGCATCATCCACTCTGAGGAAGGTTTTTTGTCTCCCTCTAATCTTTCACCCTTAAAATTTATTTTTACAATGTCATCTTCTGTAATTTCTAAGTAGTCCATGCCACTTGGGCTAATGTAAATTTCATCATCTTGACCCCTAAGGCTTAAATTGCCGCTAGTGCCTGCCACTAATTTTTTATCTAAAAGTTTTTTTCCATATTCTACTAAAATTTTTCTGTAATTCATGTCGCACCTCAAATATAATTTATCACATCTTACCTGCAATTGACAATTGCTTATCCTGTGTTAGACTAAAGATAAATGGAGAGATACTATGTTAAAGAAAAAAATTTTTGAAAATTATAAAAAAAGTGCAGACTATATTTTAGAAAAGATAAAAACAAGGCCAGAGCTTGCCATAATTCTCGGCACAGGTCTTGAAAATCTTTTAGATGAAATGGAAGATAAGCTAGAAATTGACTACAGAGATGTGCCAAATTTTTTGGTTTCCACAACTAATAATAGTGAGGGGAAATTTATTTTTGGAAAATTATCAGGCAAGTTTGTAATTTGCATGACCAAAAGATTTCACTACTATGAAGGCTATGACTTTGACGAACTTGCCATGCCAGTTTATGTTTTAAAGCTCCTTGGGGTGAAAAATTTAATTCTTACAAATGCAGCAGGTGCTGTGAATTATAATTTTTATCCAGGAGATATTTGCCTAATTAGAGACCATATAAATTTTGCTGGCCTGAGTCCGACAAGGGGCAACAATTTGTCAGAATTTGGTGAAAGATTTTATCCCATTGACAATTTATATGACAAGGAACTTCGCAGCCTTGCAAAAAAATCTGCCCTTGAAGAGGGGATTGAATTAAAGGAAGGAGTTTACTTCTTCACTGTGGGACCATTTTTTGAATCGCCATCAGAAATTAGAGCCATAAGAAGTCTTGGCGGCGACTTAGTTGGCATGTCAACTATAACAGAAACTTTGACGGCTGGTCACTGTGGCATAAGGGTCCTTGCCTTTTCAGTTGCCACAAATTATTCCTCTGATCGCATAGAAAATATGGACGGAAGCGAAGTTGAAGATGTGGCAAGGGAAGTTTCGCCAAAATTAAAAAATTTGATTGTGAAAATAATTGGGGAGTTGGAATAAATGAAGAGACAAGATTATGATATGCCCTTTATGCTAAAATATGAAAATGTGGCTTGGTATGAAGATGGAGAAGTTAGGATTTTAGACAGGAGAGTCTATCCCAAGGAAATACGCTTTGAAATATGTAGGACTCACAAGGAAGTTGCAAGAGCCATTAAGGATATGGTGACACAGTCGGCAGGACCCTACACAGCAGCAGGTATGGGCATGGCACTTGCAGCCTATGAGGCGAGAGATTTAAAGGGAGAAGATTTATTAAACTTCTTAGAAGATGCAGCAGAGACAATTTCCACTGCAAGACCAACTACATCTACAAGACTAGGAAAAGTCACTAGAGGATCTATAGAAGCTGCCAAAAGGGCAATGGAAAGTGGAGATGATGTAGTGGAAGCACTTTTTCAAGAATCTATAAATTCTTTAAACAGAAGATACAGCGCCATGAATGAAGTTGCAAAATATCTTTGCGATTTGATACCTGATGGGGGAAAAGTTTTGACACAATGTTTTGCAGAGACAATTATTGGCACAATGACTAGGACTCTAAAAGATCAAGGAAAGGATGTTAAATTCTACTGCACCGAAACGAGACCCTACTATCAAGGGGCAAGGCTCACTGCAACTTGCATAAGCCAAATGGGCTTTGACACCACAGTCATAACAGACAATATGGTCGCCTACACCATGGAAAATATAGGCATAGACTTATTTACATCGGCATCGGACACAATAACTTTAGATGGTCATGTGGCAAATAAAGTTGGCACTCATCAAATTGCCATCGTGGCTCGCCAGTTTAAGGTGCCCTTTTATGTAACGGGCATGCCAGATGGGGAAAAGAAAGCTAAAGACGATATAGTAATTGAACTTCGTGACCCTTCACTTGTATTAGGAGACCACACAGCAGAGGGAGTAAAGGCAATTTATCCTTCCTTTGACATAACGCCACCAGAACTTATTACAGGCTTTGTGACAGACAAGGGTCTTTATAAGCCAAGTGATTTAAAAAAATATTTAGAGACAGATCACAAAAGTTATTATTAAATTTAAAATTTTGCATGAAAAAAAGGAGAGCAGTTCGAGTTTACTGTTCTCCTTTTTGTTTTCTAATCATTAATATTATTTTTGCAAGTAGTTCATGAATTTTTAAATATAAATCTTGTATTCTAGCTTTTATTAGACTTTCCTCACAAGTGTAAGAAAAACTAACTCGCTTGCCATCTTCGTCATCGTACCAGCAACTACCCATAATAAATCCTTTTTCTTTGCATTCTTTTCGCATTTTCTTTTCTAATTTATATCTAAAAATTATTTTTCTAAAAAATTTCATAGTTTAATTATTTAAAGAAATTAGTTATACCATTATTTAATTCATCAATAGATACTTCAAATTACCTGTTTTCAGAATCTAAGAAAATTACAGAATTATCGGACTTTGCAAAAACAAGATTTGTACATAATACACATACAAAAACTAATGAAGTTATTAAGTTAAAATTTTTTAACTTCAAGTTATAACCTCCTATTTAAACAACATTAAGAAAAAGGTTTAATTATGAATAATATAACCATTATTAATTAATAATATAAAATATCTTAAAAAAGTGTTACGAAAATAAAGTTAATTATGAACCAAATCATCTTAAATAGAAGTTCAAAAAGTGTAAAGGCAATGGCGTACCAGCCAATGAAATTAATTTTTGATCTTCCAATAAATTCTCTACTGTAAAGAGTGATTGCAATAAGTAGAGACAAGATAACTAAAATCAAAGTTGCAAGAGGCATTGCTGTCAAGGCTTGCAACATGTTGTATTTTAAGAAACCACCGAAGGGTGAAATTAAAAAGCCAAGGAACAAAAATACCTTACAAATTATCCAGTTTATAAGGGCGAATTTTTTCACTTCAGGATAAGATGTGTCAATGTCGTCTCTGTCAGTTGCAATATTAAGTGGTACATAAAATTCAAAATAGTCAAAGACCATTTTAAGAATTAAAAATAAAATTAAAATAAATCTAAAAGACCCGCTGCCAATTAAAAGTGCAAGGGCATTTAATAAAGCGCCTATTCCAATTACAATTTTACTTTCCTTTGAGCCAAAGTCGCCAATGTAATTTGAAATCTTGTTGGTGATCTTACTTAAAAAGTCTAGGACCTTGTCCAGACCCTTCATGGATTTTTGTGAAATTTTTGTTTCCACATGGCTTACCTTGTTGGATAGGTCTTCTTCAATGACCTTGTCAACCCTTGAATCCACAGAATTTATTTCCTTGACAGGTTTTTCTCCCTTGTCTTTAAAGGAAAATAGTGCCTTGAGATTTTTAGATTTTTTCTCTTTAAGAGGAGTTTCTGCCTCTTTTTCTAGGGGCTTAACTTTTTCTGAAGCTTTTGAATCCTTAGAAATTTTTTCTTGGCCAGAAGCTTTAATTTTATCATGATCCTTTTTGTCAGAAATAATTTCTTTTGATTTTTTTCCTTCTTCAGCTTCTTTTGCTTTTTTCTTTTTTTCCTCTTCAGATTTTTTTATGGCATTTTCAATATCAATCTTTGGAGTGGAAAGAGTGTTCTCAAAAGTTTTTTCTGAATCTTCAAGAGACTTGCTAATCTCTAAATTTCTCGTATCTTCTTTTTTCTTGCTGTCGTCTTTTATGCTTGAGAAAATAGAAAATTCATCGTCTTCTTCGTTAATAAAATTTTTCCACTTTTCCTTTAAAGAAAATTTCTTAGGGTTTTCAATTTTTATATTTTCTAAATCATAGGAACTTTCAAAAGAATCGTCCTTAGAGATGCTAGCTTGTGAAGATTTTTCTTCCTTTGCAGGAGGAGAAGTTTTTTTCTTTTCCTTATAATTTGATTTTTTAAGCTCTTCTTGGACTTTTCTAACCAGTTCTTTTTGGCTCATGCCAAAATCAGATTTAATATCGCTATTGGCTGCTAAAAATTCTTTGTCAGCTTTTTTTGTGTCAATAGGATCAAGTTTCTTTTCAGAAACTTTAGATTTTTTTTCTATATCAATATCCTTTGCAGGAGATTTTTTAATTATCTTTTCCTTTGCAGGTGATTTTGATTGGACATTGCCCTTTTGGTAGTCTTCAATATTTTTGGAAATTTTTCTGTCTACTTCAGCAATAATGTTTTTGAGTTCATCAGTGGTGTCAATGGCATCAAGAGACTTTGGATTAAAGACTCTAGTGTGTTCAGAAACTTTTTTTACCTTAGTAGTGTCTTCTTTTTTGTCATCTCCCTTGGATGTAATTCTTACCTTGACATCCTTTAAGTTGTGACCACAGGAAGCACAAAAGTTGTCCTCTTTAGAGACAGGATTTCCACATTTTGGACAAAACAATTTAGCACCTTCTTTCATTATTTCTATTAAAATATTATAACATATTTTTACTAGTGGACAAATCTTTTATATAGTAAATTAAAGAATTACAAAAGCTCTTACCAGCAAAAAAAATGTATTTAAAAGTAAAATTATGTAAAAAAAGAAGCCTCGAAAGGCTTCCTTTAAAAGTTAAGCTAAATTATTTTGCTTGTTCTTCTGGTTGAGCTTCTTCAGCAACTTCTTCTTTAGCGTTTTCAGCTTTAGCGTTTACTTCTTCTTTAGCTTCTTCTTCTTCAGCTTTTACATCAGCTTCAGCTTCTTTAGCGTTAGCTTCAACTTTAGCTTTGTTAGCTTCAGCTTGTTCTTCTACTGCATTTTCTTTAGCGTTAGCAGCTTCTTCAGCTTTTTTGTTAGCGCCTTGGCATGCTACCATACCTAACATTAATACAGAGATCATTCCAACGCTTGCTATTTTCTTTAAATTTTTCATTTTAATAAATCCTCCTATTTGAAACACATTGTTTCTTTGATTTGTCTACATAATATACTTGCCATGTGAAAATTATGTGAAGAGGATGTTAAATATTTTGGAAATAGAAAAATTGTATCTAAATCCTTAAATTTAATTTAATAAAAATTTTTTTCATGTATAATTATTTTAGGTGAGAAAATGTACAAAGCATTATATAGAAAATACAGGCCAAAAACCTTTGACGAGATTTGTGGTCAAGAAGCAGTTACAACTTCATTAAAGAATCAAGTAAAAAATGGCGAAATAAGTCACGCCTATATATTTCAAGGAACTAGGGGAACAGGAAAGACATCTGCAGCAAAAATTTTGTCCCGTGCAGTAAATTGTCTTCATCCTATTGATGGCAATCCCTGCAATGAGTGTGAAAATTGCAAGGCTATCTTAAGCGAATCAGTTTTAGATGTAGTGGAAATGGATGCCGCAAGTAACAACGGTGTTGACGATATAAGAGAGCTAAAGGAAAAAGTAATTTATCCGCCTCAATCTTTAAAGTACAAGGTCTACATAATTGACGAGGTTCACATGCTCTCCAAGGGAGCCTTTAATGCCCTCTTAAAAATTTTGGAAGAGCCGCCAAGACATTTAATATTTATACTTGCAACTACTGAAATACAAAAAATTCCTGCCACAATTTTATCTAGGTCTCAAAAATATAACTTTAAGAGAATTTCTATAGAAGAAATTACAGAAAATTTGAAAAAAATTACAGACCTTGAGGGAAAATCCTGTGACGAGGAAGTCTTTACCCTTATTGCCAAGTCTTCTGATGGTGCAATGAGAGATGCCCTTTCAGTTTTGGATCAACTTATTACAAAGAATAAGGACCACATAAAGTTAGAAGATGCCATGGAAGTTCTTGGAATTTCCTCATCAGAACTTTTATTTTCACTTTCAAGAGCTCTTGTGGAAAAAGATGTAGCTGGGGCACTTTATGCTATTGATGAAATTTATAAAGAGGGCGTGGACTTTAACACTCTTTCTTCACAAATTTTAAATCACTTTAGAGATTTTTTATTGGTAAAAACTTTAAAGGATCCGAAAAAAATAATCTACACATCTCACTTAAGTGAGTTTCAAGAAATGGCTGAAGAAACTGACCTAGAAGACCTACTTATTATTATCGACATTTTAAAAAATCTTGCAGTGGAAATAAAATATGCTGACAACAAGCGCGTGGTCTTCGAAATGAATGCAATAAAAATTTGCAAGAGACTTGTAAAAGACGACATGGCTCTAA
>ERZ1673752.5207-NODE-5207-length-10065-cov-9.012987_pt1 | contig 10065 bp, 10 predicted proteins | sample MGYA00580195_ERZ1673752 | MGnify/ENA primary metagenome ERZ1673752 (study PRJEB41218, sample SAMN15661744) | gut metagenome | host: Homo sapiens | place: Canada: London | collected 2015-08-20/2019-03-30 | study: EMG produced TPA metagenomics assembly of...
TATTTAACACGGACCCCTCAGCCGGGGTCCTTAACCGTAGACACTTTGATGAATGCACACACAGACATTTCCAATCCGTAACTCTGGTGGAGGCGTAGGTGGTGTCGGTGGATTTGATTAACTTTGCGGAGTTATGGCGAAGAAGAATAAAGATAAGGCGAAGTTTGGGACTCGTGTGTTGATTAAGAATAGACGGGCTACCTTTGACTATGAGATACTCGATACCTACACTGCTGGATTGGTGTTGCTGGGGACCGAGATCAAGTCGCTACGCCTGGGCAAGGCCTCTCTGGTGGATACGTTTTGTATCGTGGATCGTGGGGAGGTCTGGGCTAAGAATATCTATATCCCTGAGTACTTCTATGGTAGCTACAATAATCACACGGCTCGGCGTGACCGGAAACTACTCCTCAATAAAAAGGAGATCAGGGAGCTGGCGGAGGTGGTGAAGAATGTGGGGCTGACCATTGTGCCACTGAAACTCTATATCAATGCTAAGGGGCTTGCCAAGCTGGAGATAGGTGTGGCAAGGGGTAAGAAACAATACGACAAGCGCCAAGATCTCAAGGAGCGAGATATGAAGCGGGAGCTGGAGCAGGCCCGTCGGTATAAGATATAAAAAATACCCGTGGAGCGACAAGCGGTCCACGGGTATTTAATTATATAAGTGAGGGGGGAGCTGGTTAGCGGATGCTTTGGATCTTCCAGTTGCCCTCTTCTTTGACTAGATAGATAGTAGAGGTTTTGTATTGGCCTCCATTATCGCCAATGGCTTCTTTGGTATCTATAGTCATCTCTACGGTTGCTTGGTTATCCTCCTTGCTTTTCTCATCAAAAGAGACATAATCAGCGACATTGGTACTGACCTCTTTCTCCGCAATGGCATTGTATACCTTTAGCGACTTAGATATGACCTTTAATCCCTCTATTGCTAGAGAGACCTCTGTATCGCTTAGGGCTGAGGTATCACTAGAAATCAATTTCATCGCCTCACTTTTATTGCCTTGGTTGAGGTAGTTGAAGAAGTCCTCCGACACCTTTTCGGGGGTATTTCCACCTATCACAGAGCACGCTGCGAGTGCAAAGGTCAGTACCACAATGGATAAATAGCTTGTAATCTTTTTCATGTCAATTTGTTTTGTCTAGTTAAATCAATTCTTTTTCTGTGGTGCGAGCGATAGGGAGAGCTCGTCGAGCTGCTCTTGATCAAGGCGAGAAGGGGCATCGATCATCACATCGCGTCCAGAGTTATTCTTTGGGAAGGCGATGGTGTCGCGGATACTATCGAGCTTGGCAAATAGCGATACCCAGCGGTCGAAGCCGTAGGCGATACCTCCGTGAGGAGGGGCACCGTACTTAAAGGCATTCATCAGGAATCCGAACTGCTCCTCGGTCTTTTCGTCAGTAAATCCAAGGACTTCAAACATCTTTTTCTGCAACTGGCTATCGTGGATACGAATAGAGCCACCACCTACTTCTACACCATTGATCACCATATCATAGGCATTGGCACGCACTACGCCTGGGTTGGTATCGAGGAGTGGAATATCCTCGGGCTTTGGTGAGGTGAAGGGGTGGTGCATAGCGTAGTAGCGCTGGGTTTCATCGTCCCACTCGAGTAGAGGGAAGTCTACCACCCATAGGCAGGAGAAGGTATTTGGATCCATCAGCCCCTCTTGGTCGGCCACATGAAGTCGGAGGGTACCGAGCTGTTTACGAGTTTTCATCGCATCGTCGCCACTCAGTATCAGGATCAAGTCGCCCGCCTCTGCCTTCATAGTCTTAGCCAACTGTTGGAGCACCTCTTGGCTGTAGAATTTATCCACACTGCTCTTTACCGTGCCGTCTTCACCCACTCTAGCGTAGACCATTCCCTTGGCTCCCACCTGAGGTTGCTTTACAAATTCCGTGAGTTGGTCTAGCTGCTTGCGAGTGTAGCTAGCAGCGCCTTTCACGCAGATACCTCCGATGTACTTTGCCTCATCGAATACCTTGAAGCCATGCCCCTGCAGCACTTCCATTAGCTCTACAAACCGCATACCAAAGCGGGTGTCGGGCTTATCGCTACCATAGTACTTCATGGCATCATGCCAACTGATGCGTGGGTAGGCTTCGGACTGCTCTATCCCTAGGATCTCGTGGAAGAGATGCTTGCTTAGCCCCTCGAAAGTATTGATAATATCCTCTTGCTCCACGAACGACATCTCGCAGTCTATCTGGGTAAACTCTGGTTGGCGGTCGGCACGAAGGTCCTCATCACGGAAGCACTTCACAATCTGGAAGTAGCGGTCAAAGCCAGCCACCATCAGCAGTTGCTTAAAGGTCTGAGGCGACTGTGGCAGAGCGTAAAACTCACCTGGGTTCATTCGACTAGGCACCACAAAGTCTCTAGCCCCCTCGGGGGTTGACTTGATAAGTACTGGGGTCTCCACCTCGAGGAAATTGAGGCCATCTAAGTACTGACGAATAGCAATGCCCATCCTATGACGTAGCTCTAGGTTACGACGAACGGGGGAACGACGCAGGTCGAGATAGCGGTACTTCATACGTAGCTCATCACCGCCATCCGACTGATCTTCGATGGTAAATGGAGGGGTATCCGACTGATTGAGCACCGTGAGAGAGGTGACAATCACCTCAATATCTCCCGTCGCTATCTTGTCGTTTTTCGATGAGCGCTCAGCCACCTTTCCTTTTACCTGAATCACGTACTCACGGCCTAGGTGAGCAGCTTTCTCTGCCAGCTCAGCATTGTGCTCTTGGCTAAATACTAGCTGTGTGATGCCGTATCTATCGCGAAGGTCAATGAAGCTCATTCCTCCCATACGGCGATTTCTCTGTACCCATCCTGCGAGGGTTACTTCTTCTCCGACGTTGGCTGCACGAAGTGCACCACAAGTTGTTGTCCTATACATATCTCTAAATATCTTTATTGTCTTGTCTTGCCTCAAGACTCTATCTTACGTAATCGCACCAAAGTTATCTTATTTCCAGTAGCCCTTAGCACTTGTATTTGGAAGTGCGGAGGTATGGTAAACTCCTCCCCTGCATCAGGAATTTCCTGGCTATAATGTAGGATAAATCCTGCTAGTGTCTGATAGTCTTCATTCTCAGGTATCTGTAGATCAAACTGTTCATTGAGAGTATCTACCTCTGCCCTACCCGAGATGATGTATTCGTTCTCCCCTACCTTCCGCATAGCAATCCTCTGAGTATCGTGCTCATCCTCAATATCTCCAAAGATCTCCTCCACGATATCTTCAAGGGTGACCATACCAGCTGTACCACCTAGCTCATCTACCACTATCGCCAAGCTCCGCTTTTTCTGCATTAGTTGTTTCAATGCGTTTTCGGCTGGAAGGGATTCGGGGATAAAGATTGTAGGGAGGATACGGCTTTGCCACTCACGTGAATTACCCATCCTAAACATCTCAATACTGTGGATATAACCGATAATATCATCGATATCCTCCTTGTATACAGGTAGCTTGGAGTAGCCCGTTTTATCAAATATCTCAATGAGCTCTTCTCGAGTGAGATCGTCACCCACGGCGATAATTTCATTGCGTGGCACTAGACAGTCTCTGACTTTAATATCGGAGAACTCCAAGGCATTTTGTAGAATACGAGCTTCATCGGCATTCTCTTGCTGATTGACGTTGCTCTCAATAAAATAGTCGAGGTCTACCTTAGTGAGAGGTTGCACGGTATCATCCTCATTCTTTACTCCAAAGAGCTTAAAGAATAGCTTGCTGATCCACCCGATCAGTAGGGTGATGGGGTAGAGTATAATGTAGATCAAGAAGAAAGGCAAGGTGATGATGCGAATCACGATATTGGGCTTTGCCTGCCCTATCGCCTTTGGAATATATTCGGCAAATACGATGACAAAGGCTGTGGAGATAATGGTCTGTACCAACACCACCCCTATATCATTATGGAGCAAAGCAGTGAGTGGCTCCTCCAGTGCTTTTGCTACCAAAAGGCCATAGATCACATTGACAATGTTATTGCCCACCAATGCCGTAGTGATAAATCGGCTGCCATTCTTATAGAAGTGGGTAGCAATGCGAGAGAGGGTATTCTGACTGCTTTTGTCCAGCTCTACTTTGAGCCGATCGGCTGATACAAAGCTGATCTCCGACATGCTAAAGAATGCTGAGCAAAGTAAACAAATGATGATGGCTAAGTATATCATAGTGGCTGCTTAATAGACTACTTTTGAGTGGCTGGAGACTTGGGAGCTTGATATGGCTGTGAAGACTGTGAAGGTACTATACTATCCGGTGCAACAGCGGTGCTATCGGCAGGAGCTAGTGGCTTATCCTCCACATCCACATGTCCGTAGGAAGAGTAGAGCTCATAGCGTGTCATATTCTGATTGCTTCTGAAGCCATACTTACTCTCAATAAGCTGACCATTACTAGGGATAATCGTGGTATGCTCGTGAGAGTACACCTCAGCCAGCTCTTCATCCCAGTAGAGCGAGTGTCCAAAGTACCTCTGCCCCTCACGGCTCAGTACCTCAACATTACCGATCAATTCCCATAGCTTTTTATCCTGATAGTAGTAGGCGGTATCTGCCTTGATAGAGGCTTTGGTTTGGAAAAGAGTATCGAACTGCTCCACGTATAGTCCTTCAGGGAAGTACCACTTAGCCTCAGGCTCGCTGTAGGTGTACCAAACGGGTGATTCCAGCTTGTACTTAGTAATCCCACTATCCGAGATGAGCGAAGAGATATCTCTTGTCACCATTGAATAGGGGAGTGTGTCCACCTCCTTGATAAGGGTATCTCCCTTCTTGCTTTTACAAGCCGAAAGGGAGAAAGTAATGTAAAAAAGGATACCAGCACAGACCCATAAACCGGGCTGTGCTAGTATCCTTTTCCTTATATATCGTGATGAGGTATCACTCATAGACTCTTCGCCCCCCAGGGGTGAAGTGGGGCAGCCTTATCGTGTGCGGATAGTGGTGGATTCACCAATCCAACCGCCTACAGTAAAGGAAGCGCCTGGAGCAAGGTCAGGGTGCATAAATACATCCTCCTTGGCAGGGAAGTGCTGGCTATAAGTATTGATCAGCTGGCTTGCCTCTGCAGAAACGCTTGGGTCCATAGACCTTGCACGCTGTGCCTTATCTACTGCAAGACAGTAAACGATACGCTGCTTGATAGGATCATCTGGGTAGATACTCTTAGCAGTAGCTGCGTACATGTTGGCTATCAGTAGCATTGGGGCGCCAAAGCCACTCTTGAAGTTCATCGCCTGATTGGCATAGGTGCGGGCTGCACTATAGCTATTTTGCTTGTAGCTCATCACTGCGAGCATGTAGTAGATCTCGCCCTTCTTTACATCATTAGTGCTGAGCTCAATAGCCTTCTCGTAGTACTCACGAGCACGGCTATACTTATTCTCCTTAAAGGCCTTATTAGCGATACCTGTGGCGGCGTCAGCAGTTGGCTCGATATTGAATAGGTGTTCCGACATAGCGAAGTATACATTGCTCTCGGTACAACCAACAGACTGAAGTAGAGCAATGGTCTTGGACAAGTACTCCTTATCATTCTTATGCGACTCTACCTGTGGAGCATAGACCTCCTCCATCACCTCACAGCTAGCAGCACCACTTTGTGCAAACATTGCCTGTGCATTCTCCTTATAGGTGTTATAAGAAGCAACACCCTTTTCATCGCCAGCAGCTTCAAGCTCCTTGATCTTTTGGTCGTAGTAGCCATCCACCATCATATACTCATCTACATACTTAGCCTTAAGGGCAGGATTCTTAAACATCCTAGCCATAGAAGCATAAGCAAATTGAGAAAGAGCTAGTGGATCGGTCTCAGCACCCTTTGCCTTCACAACAGGCTCTAGCCAGCCGTAGATCATATCATAGTCTGAGTCATTGCCCATTAGGCGCATATAGTCAGACACCTTATTGCCGAGGATATAGTCTGTACCACTCTTAGGATCATCACCGAAGTACTTGATACGAGTATCGTACATCTCCATCAGTTTCTTAGTCCACTCCTTCTTCTCCTCTGGAGTCTGGCTTTGATCGGCCTTCCAGTTTAGCAGTTCAGCACCTATGATATAGGTATCCTTACTCGCTGCAGGGCATGCGGTATATACTTTCTCCCAGAAGTCGTAGGCATCCTTATAATTGCCACTCTGGTGATAGGTCTTATAGAAAGTGATATTTCTTCGGCACTGAATGCTATCATTGCCGTGACCGAAAGGAGTCCCCGACTCCACCCCAGTCTGTGCACTCACAGATGCTAGGCTAAACAGGCTCAATAGCAGAGCCGACAGTAGTAAAAAACTTCTTTTCATCGTTATTCCTTTTTTAGTATGTTGCCTTTTTATTCCGACTGAATGCCTTCAGCCTCTATTCGTTTGCTATTTGATGGCATGTGAGGCATTCGGTTTATTATGTTAGTAGATTTTTAGTTTTCTAAACCAAGTTTCATTGAAATTCAGACTTAGCGATAGCTTCAGCATATCTTGCGAAAAGCTCTTTTGGAGGGTCGAGAAGTCGTGACTATACTCCAAGGTGAGGTTGATAAGGGAAGTCCTATCACTGCCAAACATAGTCACTGGCATCCCTAATCCGAATGATGCTCCTACGGTCTGCACCTGCCCCACACTTGGGATAGACAGGTAAGAGCTACGGTAGTTGATACCACCACGGTAGTACATCCTCTCATGATACCTCCTCGAGTAGGTATTGGGGGTTACTTGTACTCCAATTGCCCCTCTGTAGCTATTCTTAAAGGTGACTTGGTCATTCTTGAATGGGTTGTTGATGGCTTGGTCACCCCAAAGCTGCGTTTCAAAGTCAGCAGCCAAAGTCATCTTCTTAGGCATATCCCACGCCAGCCCTACGCCCACTTTATGAGGGAGCGAAGAGGCTGCTCTCACTAAGTTATTAGTGATATTGGGCTTATTTTTCGATCCAAAGTTGGTATTGGAGTAGCTAAACAGCTCAGGTGTAAACCTCATTCGTGGTGAATAAGTCAGCCCAAGTGTCAGCTCGTCTTGTGCCTTTGTAGGGAGATGAAACTTATACTGTAACCCTACATCTACTCCCCAATTATCCAAGCGGATAGTGTAACTCTGATAATCTTGAGAGAGCACTTGTGCATTTGGCATCAGGTGCACGGTATGAGTCAACTTGCCAAAGTGATACTTCACATTGGCGCCAGCATAAAGTCCACGATAGATCCTCGCCCCTACCCCTAGGTAGAAAGATTGTAGCGAACCCTGCCCAGAGAAAGACTGGCGAATGATATTAGCATTCTCTCGCCCAGCTATCGTCACATCGTTCACGAGACTGTAGCCCACATTGGAAAGCGGGACGATACCCGTGCTCACCGCCACCCTATCTTTGTAAATCGGGAATTGGAGTGCCAAGTAGTCGAGACCTCCCATCAGGGCATTGTGCCGATTGATACCATCTTTATTGTGCCCCCAATTGATTGAAGCAGCAATATCCATCACAAACGAAAGCGAGTCTGTGGCACCATAAGCTGCTGGATTTTGGAGGTTGATCACCTTGGCGCTACTCATAGCGATGCCTACACCACCCATACCACGCCATGAGACGGGTGAAGTCTCGGCAAGTGAACCATATCCCAAACGGGTGAGAGGAGTTGACTCCACTCCTTGAGCCTTGACCACACTATTCCCCATCATACCCACAGCTACTACAGCTGCAATAGCTAAGCAGAAGTGTGATGCTCTCTGATTTATATATCTGCGAAACCTATTCATCTATCGCTACATTACCATTATGACATAAACTATTCGCAAATTTAGGGAAATTATTTGAGATGATGGCTATGTGCTCCCGAATTCATCGGAATGCACGCTTATTACTGAGTTTTCCATCGCGCAAAAAAAATGAAGGCTCGCGTCTTCAGGTATTGAAGATCTGCGAGCCTTCGGGGGGAGGGAGTGGTGCCACCAGGAATCGAACCGGGGACACAAGGATTTTCAGTCCTTTGCTCTACCAACTGAGCTATGGCACCAACACTTTAATTTGCTACTCTTTTGAGTTTTGCTTTGCAAAGGTACCACAATTTTTTGAATCGACAAACTATTCGGCCCTTTATTTTACTTCGTAGACCCTAATTAATTATGGTTATCAATTATTTAACGTCGTTTTTTCCTATTTATTGCTCACGGCTATTAATACCCATACAAGGGTATCGCTCGTAACCCTTATATGGGTAACAAAAGATACTCAAATTACCTTTCTACTTTCAGCATAATTTCACCTGATTATCAATACTATAATAATAACTATAATTATTAACCCTACAATGCCATATATGCGATTCACAAACTCGTTATTGATATTTGATATTTCATCTTCTTTACTCTTTTCGGTCACACCATACAAAATGGTATGAAAAGACTTCTTCGATTTCAACATACAATTAACTACATAACGAATGAAAGCACCTAAATATAGTACTAATAAATTTCTGCAAAGAATATCAATTATCGCCATCTTTTTTTCTTGTCGTAGATTCAAATTACTAGTACAATTTACTTATTATTTTCCAACCAGACAGCCATTGGAGTTTTGTACTGGTGTTTTTTTCTTGGTCTTGGGTTGATTTTATGTACATAATTAAGTACTTGCTTATTGGTAATATCTTTGAAGTCCTCATTCTTTTTCAAGTATTGTCTCAGTAGTTTATTCGAGTATTCAATAGTCCTTTTTGCCAAGAAGAGTAAGGGTCTGCGAAGTAAACTTTAACCCCTAGTTTTTCGATTACTTTCTTCCACACACCTTTCCCTCTCTTCTTTTTTCGCTTAACCCTTTCCTTATCCTCATTGGCCAGCATTTGGCGTGCATTTCTTTTTATTCATAAAACAAATATACTAATCCTATGGGAGGTTTCGGCCTCCCATTTTTGTTTTATGAATCAACGCTCATTTCTTCGCTCTTTTTCACGGCTTATTTGGTGGCCATACGGTCACCAAATAAGCCGTGAAAAAGGTAGTCCCTAGTACCTCAAAAATTGCACTTCGGTTTAGAACTTAGACTTTTGGCTCCTCACAAGTGGAAGTGGCGGGGGTTAGAGGATGCGCTTAATGAGCCCTTGGAGCACTTTACCGGGGCCGTACTCATTGAAGCTCTCTGCTCCATCCTTGTGCATATTGAGGATGGTCTGCGTCCAGCGAACTGGTGCTGTAAGCTGCATGGTAAGGTTGTGGCGAATCTCCTCAGGGTCGGTATGGGGGAGGGCATCGACATTCTGATAGATAGGGCAGCTAGGTGCCTTGAAGCGGGTCTCTCTGATCGCTGCCTCCAACTCTTCTCTAGCACTTTCCATAAATGGGCTGTGGAAGGCTCCGCTCACATTGAGAGGCAAGGCACGCTTAGCACCCGCCTCTTTCGCCAGTGCACATACTTGCTGTACACCTTTTACCGAACCCGAGATCACCGCTTGGCCAGGGCTATTGTAATTGGCAAGGATTACGATCTCACCTTGGACAGAGGCACAGAGTTGCTCCACCTCTTCATCTTTCAGTCCAATAATGGCGGCCATGGTGGAGGGAGCTTGCTCGCACGCTTTTTGCATCGCTTGAGCTCGTTTGCTCACTAGCCTCAGTGCATCTTCAAAGGAGAGAGCTCCAGAAGCAGCGAGCGCTGTAAACTCGCCTAGAGAGTGACCTGCCATCATATCGGCACTGCACCCTTCGTCGCTCACCTTGGCAGAGATGTAGGAGTGGATAAATACCGCTGGCTGGGTCACCTTGGTCTGCTTAAGTTCGTCCTCGGTGCCATGAAATATAGTATCGGTAATTTGGAAGCCAAGTATCTCATTGGCTTGCTCAAATAGCTGCTTTGCTTCGGCGTTGCTCTCGTAGAGGTCCTGCCCCATACCTACAAACTGAGCTCCTTGTCCTGGGAATACTGATGCGCGTAATGCCATAACGATCTTTCTTTCTAATTTGTTTTTACTTAATTATAATACATCGCAAAGGTACGCATTATCTCCCAAATATCTATGAGGGGGGGGGGGGGGAGGGGTACCTTATCGGACAATTCGG
>ERZ1673752.5211-NODE-5211-length-10064-cov-4.086822_pt1 | contig 10064 bp, 8 predicted proteins | sample MGYA00580195_ERZ1673752 | MGnify/ENA primary metagenome ERZ1673752 (study PRJEB41218, sample SAMN15661744) | gut metagenome | host: Homo sapiens | place: Canada: London | collected 2015-08-20/2019-03-30 | study: EMG produced TPA metagenomics assembly of...
AATGTTTCATCAAATATCATAGTATCCCTCCTTAGTTCTATTGTATAAAAAAGAACTACCGGGAGCAAATGTCCATAAAAAAACCACCCTCACGAGTGGCTTTCATTCTTTCATTTATGCTTTTTGTATTTTCATTTCCAAATATTTTACTTTACTTTCCGCAGTGCATAATAAAATACCTGCCCCATACAAAAGGAACAGGTATTTTATTTACTTCCTATTTTTCACAGAGTTTCATTGTTTGATGTCACTGCTTTTTTATACTTTCTTTTTAGAATGCAAAACGGGCAGAAAGCATAAATGTTCTCGGCATGGAAAGACCGAATGTGGTAGAGCTTCCTCTTCCCATCCAGTAGTCTTTATTTGTCAGGTTATAGCACATAGCGGTGAGCGATACGGGAACGCTTCCGAGTTGTGTCCTGTATTTCACACCTAAGTCAAATGTGGTGTAAGACGGAATCGTTGTTGCCTTGGATGGAGATTTAGGGTTGTCTATCTGAGCCTCTCCGCACCAAACCATACGGCCTATGATGTCTAAATTATCATCCGCTTCATAAACGAGTCCGAGAACGCCGCTCCAGTCTGCTACGCCATTGACGAAACGTCCGTCATTAGCACCGTCCTTTGTCTTTGTTCTCTTTGCATCAAGATACATAAGACCGCCGGTTACCGTCCATCTCGGAGCCAGCTTTCCGTTGACCGTCCATTCTACGCCCTTAAACTTCTCTCTTCCGTCTGCTTTCCGGAGATATTTATCATTCCCCTGAGCTATATCAATCATGCTCTGCTGGTTGATATTGAAATAGCTGAGCGTTGTCAGAAGTCCGCCTACCTGATACTTGATACCTACTTCTCTTTGTTTGCTCTTTGAGGGAGACAGTGTTTCGCCTTTATTGAGATATTTGTCATCCGTCACTACGGCACCGCGGGAAACACTTTGCGTTTGTCCCGCATAAAGAGACATGTCATCGGTGACTTTGTAGGAAACACCGAAAGTGGGCAGCCAGTCATTGTTTTTAAAATGTTCATTCTTTGCATTGTTTGTGAAGTTTTCATGCTTCCGTGATAAAGCAAGAAGTACATTCCATCTGTCAAATTTCATGCTGTCGGCTACGGTAATTCCTGTATTTACTTCCGTCCAGAAAAGTTTAGTCGGTCTTAATTCCGGAATATAGAATGTATCCTTATAGGCAACGCCGTCATAAAGATTCCCGATGATATTTCCTTTATCACTGTTGTGGCTGTCATTCCAGTATTTCGCCCAAGAACGGTCAACGGCAAAGGACAGATTGTGTTCTACATTCCCTGTATAAACTTTTCCTCTGACACCCGTCTGGATATAAGAGTTATTTCCCGACTCGTTTTGTGCGTTTGCTACATTGGAGCTCATGAAATTTCCTTTTTCATCAAACTTCAGATTCGCACTTGAATTGTACTTATTTCCGCTTCGGCGGTTAATGCCCCAGTTGGTGAACCACTGCCAGTTATCATTGATTGCTTTTTCATGGTTGACCGTCATGACCCAGCCGTACATCCATTTCGTCGTTCCCTTGAAGTCGTAGTCCGTATTCGAATCGGGAGCGGCAGGAAGTACATCTCCGTTTCCGCCATAAGTAAACCAGCGCTGGCCTTTATTGACTCTCAAATCGAAAGAGCCGGCAAAAATATTCATTTCTGACGTTTTTCCTTTGCGGTCCAAGTTAACAAAAATGTTCTTTTCTTCTTTTTCCGCATTTTTAAGAGACATATCGCCATTCATGTATTCGCCCATCACACGAATACCCCATTCTCCTGCTCTTCTTCCTACATCTATAAATTCGCCCAGATTGCTTCTGCCGGAGAAAGTCTGCGTATAGTGGGTGATATCTTCTTTGCCCGCTCTTTTCGTAACGACATTGATTGTTCCCGGTGCAGGAGTTGCCCCGCCGTTCGTTCCGTTATTCGACATGCTGACACCATTGACACCAGCATTCGGTCCGGAGGTGATATCCATTCTTTCGATGGTGTGGGATACCGGTCCGTTGAACTGGTAATACAGACTCGGAATACCGTTCAGCATGATGTGATTTCCGTTCATATTAATGCCGCGCATGGAGAAATCGGTGTACATCGGAGATGTCGTACTGGAACGGATAGACGGATTATTGGAAAGCACATTGGCAAGCGGCTGTGATGCATCATGGAAGGTTTCCAAAGTCTTGGAGGTCATACTCATTTCGGAGTACGGAATTTCCATAACGCTCTGATTGCCCAAAATCCCCAGCTTAGCGGTGGAATTGACGAGCCCCCCCCGGTAAAGTTCTGACAATGCCTTCTCTGTCAGCGGTCACCGTCACTTCGTCCAATTCATACATGGCACTTGCGTTCATGACACTTGCACCTGTTGCAGCCACAGCGGTTATCAATGCGGCAGCCAACATTTTTCTCTTCATAGAAAAATCTCCTCTCTAAAAAAACAATAAAATAGTGATATATGGATATCCGGAAAGAGTGGAGTTTTCTGTTGTTTTCTCGACTTTCCCGGTTATTCCCCTAAATAACTCAAAAATCTTCGAAAGCGGCGATAAGTTCTTTTGTATATGCCTGTTTCGGATTTTTATATAAGACTTCGGTTTTCTCCATTTCTATGAGCCGTCCCGCTTTTAATATCCCTATGCGGTCGGCACAGGAATGGAGCAGGTCCAGGTCATGGGAAATGAAGAGGTAGGAAATATTTTGTTCTTTTTGTATTTCTTTTAATATATCGATAATTTGTGCCTGCACGGATACATCAAGCATAGACGTCGGTTCGTCAAGAATCAGAAGCCGCGGTTTCAGAAACAGCAGGCGGGCGAGGCATATTCTTTGCACTTCGCCGCCGGATAACTGGTGCGGCCTCCGGTCCAGCAATTCTTCCCGCAATTGGAACCGTTCCATGACTTTCGGAATTTCCTTTTCATAGTCTACGGATATTCCCTGTATCCTTGACGGTTCTTTCATCGATTCGATAATTTTCATTCTCGGATTCAGTGAGGCCAGAGGATTTTGGAAAAGCATTTGTATTTCCCTGTTCTTCCCCGCTTTATTGGTGATATCTTTTCCGTCAAAGAAAAGTTTCCCTTTTTGTATCTGTATAAGCCCCATGATGATTCTTGAAATCGTCGATTTCCCGGCGCCGCTGGCTCCCGTAAGTCCGACGGTTTCTCCCGCTTCCATGGTGAAGGATATGTCATGAAGAATTTCTTTTTTCTCTTTATGTATCCATCCTGTTTCAAATTCTTTACAGATGTGTTCTGCCGAAAGGAGTGTCATCGGTCCGCCTCCTTTATTTTCGAATGCCTGTTTCTGTCAGGAGCGGCGGCAAAGAGTTTTTTGGTATAGTCATGGCCCGGATTTTGAAATATGTCCGCCGTTTTCCCGAATTCCACCAAATCTCCTTTATAAATAATCGCCGTGCGGTCCGATATCCGTTCCGCCAGACGCAGGTCGTGGGTAATCAGGATGATTCCGATACCTTGTTTTTTCAGTTGCCGGAATGCTTCTGCCACTTGTTCCCGCACAAAAGCATCCAAACCTTTTGTCGGTTCGTCGGCAATCAGCCATTCCGGATGCGGCAGTGTCATCATTGCTGTCATGACACGCTGTGCCATACCGCCGGAAAGTTGGTACGGGTAGTTATCCCAAATATCTTCCGCCTCTTTGAGTCCGTATTTCTGCAATTGGCGGATTCCGTTTTCCTTTTCTTCTTCTTCTTTTTTCTTTCTGTGGAAACAGATGCCTTCAAGGACCTGTTTTCCTATTTTCATAAGAGGATTCATGGCGGCTACGGGATCCTGGGCAATCCAGCCTATTCTGTTTCCCCTCACTTTGTTCATTTCTTTTTCCGGCAGACGGAGCAGATTTGTTTCTCCCAGATAAATCTCGCCCTCTATGACCGCCGAATCGTCAAGCAGCCTTATAACGGCACTTCCGAGAATGGATTTACCGCTTCCCGACTCTCCGATAACGGCTGTGATTTCTCCCTGTTTGAGCGTAAGGCTCACCGGATTCAATACACGTCTCTGTTCTTTCCCTTCAGGAAAGGAGACGGATAGATTTTTGATTTCTATGTCCATGTCATTTCTCCTTTTCAAAAGGGGATTTTTTGATTTGCAAAAAGTCTCTCAGAGCGTCCCCGATAAGATTGATAGAAAGGCAGAAGAGAGTGATTCCGATGCCCGGCGCCATAATCATGAGGGGATAAGAACGGAAATAGGTACGGGCATCGCTGATCATGACGCCCCAGTCCGCAGTGGGCGGAGATACACCGAGTCCGAGGTACGACAGAGCCGCCGCTGAAAGAAGTGATGTTCCCGTCCGGAGTGTAAAGAGGACAATAATCACGGGCAGAAGATTGGGAAGTACATATTTCGTAAGAATATACCAATGCCCTGCTCCGAGACTCCGTATGCCCTCCATATACGTTTCTCCTTTTATACGCCGCACTTCATTACGGACAATACGGGAGAATCCTGTCCACGAGGTCAGGGTCAGGGCAATAATGATACGGGCATTATTTTCGGGAAGAATCGCCGCAATCGCTATCATAAGGCTCGTTCCGGGGAGTCCCTGGAAAACGGCAACCAAAGACTGGATGGCTTTATCGATAAATCCGCCGAAATATCCGCCCGCCATACCGAGCGTAAGTCCTACAAGCATAGTACAAAGTGCCGCACAGAAAGCAAAAGCAACTGACGAGCGGGCACCGTAAATCGTCCGGGAAAGGATATCTCTTCCCAAAGCATCTGTGCCGAGCCAATGGGCCGGTGAGCTGTATTCCAATATTTCGTCCATCGATACGGCAGAAGGATCATAAGGAGCTATCCACGGTGCAAAGACGGCGGCCGCCACGATAACGGTAACGGTCAAAGCGGCAAAGCCGTAAAGGATATGGAGATACGTAGTTTTCCGTTTCATCCGTTTTCTCCTTTCCGTACCAACGGGTTCAGAAGATAGCAAATGATATCCACTGCATAGTTAAATACGATAAAGACGGTACCGCTGACGATGACATAGCCTTGAATGACGGGATAATCTCTTCCCCATATCGCCGCGAGAACGTAACTTCCCAGTCCGGGAATGGAAAACATGTCTTCAATAATGACAGACCCGCCGAGAACGGAACCGAAGTACGTTCCCAAAAGAGTGATGACGGGAATTAAGGAGTTCGGCAATACATGGCGTTTCATGATGAGGGACAGCGGAATTCCTTTCGCTTTTTCCGTCAGGATAAATTCTTTTTCCATCACTTCAAGCATGGTCGTCTGCTGAAGACGCATCACCGCCGCCATCGTTCCCAAAGCGAGGACGAAAGAGGGCATAATCATCTGCCGTATCGTCCCGTATCCGCTGGACGGAAGAATCTGTAAATGTTCCGAGAAAAGAAGCATGCAGAGAATGGCCATCCAGAAAGACGGAATGGAAATACAAAGAAGCGACAGGATACGGAGTCCGAATTCGGAAACGCTGTCTTTTTTCCGTGCCGCCCATACGCCGAGAGGAACACCGAGACAAATAACCCAGCCGATAGCACAAACGGCAAGATGGAGCGTGACGGGAAACCGTCTCAAGATTTCATTCAGAACAGGTTTTTGCGTCAGGTAGGAATTTCCGAGATCCCCCTGTACCGCATGAAACAGCCAACTTCCGTACTGTATCCACAAAGGACGGTCAAGTCCCATCGTATGGCGCATGGCCGCCAATTCTTCCATGGTCGGCTCGCTCGCTCCGTCCATGGTGAGAACCGCCAGTGCGGGATCGCCGGGGGAAAGTATCCCCAAAAGGAAAGATAAAACCGTAATGCCTATCAAAAAAGGAATGAGCAGTAAAAGCCTGTGCCCCGCATAGGAAAGAAACGCTTTCATGTGTCCTCCTTTTTCCAATAGACTTTATCGAGAGTAATTCCGTATACGGCCGCATCATAGCCGCCCAGCGCATTGGAAGATACGGCGATATTTTCATCTTCCATGAGCGGAATCATGCCGGGCGGATGAAGAAGAAGCTGGTCCAGAATTTCCGTATAAATCGCTCTTCTCTCCTCTACATCGTACGTGGTTTTCAGCCGTTCGAAACAGTCATCGACCACAGCATTTTCATAACCGATATGATTGGCTTTATTCGTCGCCCCGTCAGAAGCAAAATATTCCGACAAAAGCGAGGTAGGATCCAGATTTCCCAAGCCTCTTGTGCCGATAGACAAATCGTAATCGCCGCTTCTCATTAATTTTTTAGAAGTCATGCTGTCTACCATGACGATTTTCGCATCAAGTCCCAAAGGTCTCAATTCCGCTTGGATAAATTCAGAAATAATCTTATACGGATACCGTGCCATACCGTATTGGGGAAGTAAAAATTTCACAGTCACCCGCTTATCCCCCAGCACTTCCCGGGCAAGCTCTTTCGCCTTCACCGGGTCATACACGGGCTTTTCGATATGCCCAAAAGGATTCGTACTGTTCAGGAAACTCCGGGTAGGTACGGCAAATCCGCGAAAATAATGATTGACGATTTTTTCTCTGTCAACCGCCAAATCGATGGCCCGTCTCATTCTTTCATCTTGGAAAGGAAAACGGCTTCCGTTCAGTGTCAGATAATGGGAAATCGTCGAATGGGCGGCATTGACGGAAAAACGCCCGTCCCGTTCCAGCTCCTCTGCCATAATGGGAGCGAGTCCGCCTAAGTCAAGAACCCCTTGTATTTCCCCTGATTTCATCGCCGAATACCTTGTGTCGGGAGAAGGAATGGTCCGTATCCGGATTCGTTTCGCTTTTGCTTTTTCACCGTGATAGCCGTCAAATCTTTCAAGAACAGCATAAGAATCGGGTACTCTTTCTATAATTTGAAACGGCCCCGTTCCCCTGGCAATCCCTGTCCAATCCCCGGTTTCACTGTTAAAACATTTCGGACTGAACATCGCACTCCCCCAGCCGGCCATACGGTAAATGAGCATCGGCACAGGGTGCTTGAACCGCAGACGGAGAGAATCATTTCCCACCGCCTCCGCCGCTTCCAAGCCGGGATAGATACGGTCAATCAAAAAACCGTAAAAAGTAGACGGACGATATCCCATATTTTGATAGCGTTTGAAATTCTCTACCGCTGCAGGCGCGTCAAAAGGCTCTCCGTCCTGGAAAAGGACGTTCCGTTTCAAATGAAATATCCATTCCGTTTTATTCTCGTTGCTTTCCCATGATTCCGCCAGAACGGGAACAGCCTCCCCATCATTGGAAATACCGACCAGCGGCTCCCATACCTTGAGTATCGTCGTCGCATAGTACGGGTCTTTATTTCCCGGCACGAGATCTCTGGCGGCGGCAAGAACGATTTCCGCCTCGCCCTTTCGTTCCTGCGTCTTACACCCTTGCAAGACACCGCAAAAACAAAGGAGAAGCAAACTTAACAGAAAAACAGTAAATTTTCTCATACATACCCTTTCTGTCATTTTTTATAAGAAACAGCCACGGTTTCCCGCCACTGCCTGATTTCAATACCCTTCTCCGAAGGTGTGGCAAGCCGGAGCAGTTTTTCCCGTATGGTCTTCTCATAACGGGGAAACCCGCTCCCCAGCTCTTTCCTGATTTCTTCCAAAGCATTTTCAATATCCGGGAATTCCCGCTTTTTCTTGTATTTCATAAACCGCACATCGCAGTGCATGTCCTGCTCCCAGAAAAACAGGGGAAGAAGACGGTAATCCTTCTGCTCCGCCGCAGAAATCCCCAAAGAGGTATACAGCTCATAAAAGAAAGACCGCTGTATCGTTCTGAGAATGAGAATTCCTTTTTTGGCAAACTTTTTCATTTTGCCGACAGCTTTTCTGATTTCCCGGACACGGTAAAGAGAATTCACACTTACGATATAGTCCGACGGCGCCGTCAACTCCGCATCTTCCCATTTTCCGCAGACCGCTCCCACATTTTCAATGCCCTCTGCCTCCAGACGCTTTTCCAGTTCCGCCAGCATGGCCTCAGAAAAATCAATACCGAGAATATGCCCTGCTTTCTTTGCCATAAGAACGGTAAAATTCCCTGTCCCCGGGCCTATTTCAATCACCGAAGACCCTTCTTCGATAAAAGAGAGAATCGTTTCTGCCAATAAAGGGGTATCGTGATTCAGATTATTTTTCTCCGTAAAATCAGGAGCCATCTTCACCCAAAAAGCCCGCTCGATTTCATCATTGAAATTCCGTTCCTTTTCGGGATTCCCCCGTCCCAGTGCCAAAAGCCACTCTTCTGAAAGAAAATCTTTTTCCATATCTTCTCCCGGCAAGAAAAAAGGGTGTCATAATGGCACCCTCTTTTATTATTTTCTTAGAAATGAATCTTTGCTGTGAATGTGAATGTACGTGGTAAGGAGAGATATACCTGGTTGCCGCGGGATACCTGCCAGTAGTCTTTATCAAATACGTTGTTGCACATAAGTGACAATTCTGCCGGATTCTTGCCGAAGTGTGTCTTATGGGTGACACCTAAGTCAAAAATGGTATATCCCGGTGCCCACAGCGCTTCATTCTTCACAGGAGAACGACCCGTATAGATGGCACGGCCCAAAATGCTCCAGCTTTCATTCGGGTTATATTCCAATCCGAGTACGGCTGTCCATTCGGAAATACCGTTTACAGATTTCCCTTCTGCAGGATTCTTTTTCGTGACAACTTTATTAGTAGCCGGATCGATGACTTTTATCACTTTTCCATTTTTGTCCTTAATCTGGCGGCCTTGTGCTGTTGTGTCCAACACTTCTGCCAACTTCTGCTGGGTAGCACTCATCTTAGAGAATCCGCCGATGATGTTCCACTTGTCACTGAGTTTACCGTTTACCGTAAATTCCAGACCCTTATGATGAGCTTCACCGTCTACGGTCTGGAAGGGTTTTTCAAATCCCGGTTTGTAGTAGCCCATCAGGTTATCCTGCTTAATATCATAGTATGCCAAAGTGTAGAGCAGTTCGTCAGCCTTATATTTCACACCGAATTCATTCTGCTTGGTCTTCAGCGGCGGCATAGTATCTCCGGAGTTTTCGAAAGTTGTATTGACCCCTACCCCGCAGTCAAAGTTTTCAGAATGGCTGAAATAAACGGAAGTGTTTTCTGTGGGGTGGTAAATCAGTCCGTACAGCGGTGCCGTATCCTTCGTCACAACTCTGTCGATACCGTTCAGTTCCATACTGGTCTGGTTCTTCCACTTGTAGCTCCGTGAGGTCGCTTCATGGTGATGCACTCCTACTACAACGTCCCAGTTGTTGTAAGTCATGTAATCGACAGCAGAAATACTCTTTACTCTCGTCTTATTATTCCAACGGCTGTTTACATAAGCAAACGGTGTCGGTACGGTCTGGTTGATTCCTGTAAGCAGACTGCCCGTTCCGATCTTAAATGCTTTATTTCCATTCTTGAGATCACCTGTGCCGTAAGCAACCTTACGATTTCTCCAAGACTGGTTATACGAAACCGTAATGTCATGTTTCACATCACCTGTCTTGGCATGAGCCACGCCGCCGAGCTGCCAGTAATAGAATTCCTGCGGTGTCACACCGGCCTTAGCAGTCACATCAAACGTGCCGTCCTGTCTCAAAGAATATCCACTGCCGCCGTTTGCCATCATATGACGGTTCAGATTATTTCTCTGCATACCGAAATTGAAGAACATATCGAAATTATCATTCAATTTTTGTTCATGGTTATAGGTCATGAGCCAGCCGTGGGTGCCCTTTATCATGCCGTCAAAGCTGAAGTCGGAAGATCCCTTCGGTACAGCCGGTAACTTTGTGAGATCTCCGCCCAAGATGAACCAGCGCAGACCGCCCTGAATGACCAGGTTCCGGTATCCGATAAATAAATTATCCTTACTGTTTTCCGTTGTTCTGTCGATATTTGCAAAAATACCCTGTCCGTTAATCTTTGTTCCTTTGACAGAAGTTTTTCCGTTCAGGTTTTCTGTGGTAATACGTACGCCCCATTCCTTCTTATCACCGAAACGTTCGCCCCAGTCAAGATATTCACCGAAAAGTCCGCGGCCGGAAATGGTCTGGGTATAGTCAAGAACGCCTTT
>ERZ1673752.5213-NODE-5213-length-10060-cov-4.446077_pt1 | contig 10060 bp, 12 predicted proteins | sample MGYA00580195_ERZ1673752 | MGnify/ENA primary metagenome ERZ1673752 (study PRJEB41218, sample SAMN15661744) | gut metagenome | host: Homo sapiens | place: Canada: London | collected 2015-08-20/2019-03-30 | study: EMG produced TPA metagenomics assembly of...
GTTTGTCTGGCACAGGAAGTCCAAGATGAGTAGCATTCTCTATAAGTGAAAGACCCTCGTTTGATAGGTAAAAGAAAACTACTGCTGTTCTTATCACATTGCCAGATTTCATGATTTGAATATCAATAATGTGTGAAATGCCTACAAGCATAAAAATAAGCACCTTTCTACAGATGCCTTTAAAACCAACCGCACTAGATAATTTCTTATCGCATGCTGCACACATCACTCCTGTGATGTAATCGATGACTACAAATAAAATGAGTGCAATGATAAGTCCATCGCACCCTCCTAAAAAGTAGCCAAGCCATCCTCCAACTGCCGTGAAAACAAGTTGAACCATACTCCAAAATTCTTTCATATTAAATTCCTCCTAAAAATTGTGTTAAATCTGTTGATACAATAGCATCAACTATTACAGGAAGTTCATAATTTGGTTTTTCTTTAATCGTGTAAATAACACCATCCTTTGCCATCGATATTGGATGATTTTTATATGCATCAAGTGTATTTTCTGCTGAAAGCCTAAATGAATCTATACGAACAAATACAGAACCATTATCAATTTCAGCAAATGCCATAAAATTTTCTAATTTGGTACACTTAAGCAGATTACCAGACTCCAGCCAATCTTCAGGTTTTATATTTAGTTTGATGCTAACTGCTCCCTTTTCTGAGTCAATATAATTCATGATAAAATCACACATCTTTGATAGGTACTCTTTATTTACAAGTTCTTTACTAGTCGTTGTCTTTTCAAATTCGGGTGTTTCCACAGTGGGTTTCCCCTTAAAATTTGGACTATCTATCGGAGCAAATTTATTTTTTATCTTTTCTAAAAACCTATTTAGACCTTCCTTATTTAAATACTTGTCACTCATCAAAATCACCTATACAAAAAGAGCATCAATTTCTTCATTTGTAATATTAGTAATTTCTTCAGATTTAAGATATCCACTAAGATCAACCGACCTACTTCCAATTTTTTCGAACTTATCATTGATCCAAATGAATTCATCATAATCATCGTTTTCTTCCTTATTCTTTGGAACAAGATAAATAGTAGATTGCTGTCCTGTATCTGGAAGCCTTTCTACCACCGAAAAGCTTAATGAGTTTATGCTTCCTATAGCTGTATTTATTTCTTGAGATAGCTCATTTCTTTTTACATAATCACTTCCATCTTCTAGTTGAGCTACTTTCGTTGGAACTTTAGATAAGGGTGCATATAAATCTATACCTTCAAGTTGACTTATACTATGTGGAACATCTATCTTTTTCGCATAATCGACTGCATCTTGTAGATTCTCAACCTTTGTCGGTATTGACGAAACTTTAGCATAGTTTACAGCGTCAACTAAGTCTGCCACTTTCTTTGGAATAGATTTTTTTGTTTCTTCAAGTTCTGTTTTTTTAACAAAGGTATCTTTTAATTTATTCCAAACATATAAAAGCCCGTTGTTATCTAAGTATTTTGCTGCCATTTTTCCTCCTGTTATTTAAGTAATCCTTCAAGTTCTATATTTGTTATTGCATTTAGCCCTATTTCTTCTAGATTCCTATTTCCAATCAACCTTACATCATTAATCTTTGGCTGATTTGTTAGGTTGTTATAATCAGACGCTGGTCCATTTGACACTCTAATAATAGTTTCAAATGACGCATCCATTGGTGAAGCTCTCTGAAATTTTGCATTTATTTCTGACATTAAATCTCACCATCCTTTAAAATTTCATAAGCAAAAGTACGTATTAGATTTGATGCTAACGTGCTACCATCTCGAAATTTAACTCTAATCTGAATATTAACTATTCCCTCAGTAAAAAGGAGAGTTTCACTTTGTGATAAATAAACTGATAGGATATTTTTATGTATCTTAATGTCGCTTATATTTTTTTCTAATACAATCTTGCCGTTTTGCATGTACGTAATAAAAAGGACAGATGCGTCTGTTAAATCTACATCTGTCCGAAACACATTAATAGGTGTTGTTCCTCTATACATAGGCATACCTCCTATGATTTTTCTTCTTCCTTTGCCTTTAATTTTATAATTTCATCATTTAGTTCTTTTTCTCTATCTTCATAGTATTTTTCTAGATTTTCTCTAAAGGCTTCTATTTCCATCGAATTTTCTGTAATTGTAGCTGACCTGATATCAGCAAGTATTCCTGCAAGTATCCCTTCAACCATATAAGTGGGGATTGGTATTTTTTGCTGTAATGTTAGTATGTGTGAGCTTAAATTTCCTCTAAACTTTTGGTAAGCCAGCGCATAATTAATGGTTGGTTTCTCCATTCTTATCCTCCTTTTCTGAAATTAGTAAATCTAACTTTCTATTGATTTCTTTAAGAAGCATTGTACTTTCATTCTCTTCCACTTCCTGTTTGGTCAATATATCCTTTTCTACTCTCCCCTTATTTTCTATTACCTCATTTGTGTTAATTATAAGTTCTGCCATCTTCTATACTCCTAAGTGTAATAATTTAAATCCATTAGTATCCCATTTTTGAATACCATACGACCATTTGGTCCCCATTTGTTAACTGTACCATCAGAATTCATGTTCAAAATTTGTACAAAGTTAATTGTGGCACTGATACCATAGCCACTATCCCATTGAGGGCTTATAATCTTAAATCCATGAGCATATAGATTGCAGCCAAGATGAATGCCGTAATCACTATAAATACTGCCTGATCTTGAAAAACAAAGCATTGTTGAATAACTAGACTGTAAAGACTTCTCCTGCTGTGAAAAAGCCATATATTTACCTTCTACTGATAAATCAAAAACAAGGCCTTTGTGAGATTCATGACCCGACCACACATTTGTACCAATCTTTCCGATATAATTTCCATCACGATAAAAATGGTTTCCACTTTCATTAAAACTAGCCCTCTTATGGCTACTATCAATTGAACCGCTATATAAGCCAATTTCGCCTTTCGATATCTGGACATAACTACTAGCATTGTTAAATCCTAATAAAAAACTATTGTAATTTTGCCTCATAAATGTACCAAACTCACCTTTTTTAACCATTGATGAGATGGAGTCTTCTACTATAGATATTTTAGATACTGCTGTTTCTGCTTTCTCAACAGCTGCCTGTATATCTTTATCTTTTACTCTAACCCAGCCAAATGATACAGCAGAACCAATTTTTTCTGATGATGTATACTCCCATAATTGTCTTACTTCATCTTTATAAGGCGAATGTTCTGATTCCGGATAGTTATCATCCGAAAGAGCTATAGTCTCTCCTGCATCGGTTGGTAATTCAGAAATAACACCCGTAACTTCTTCATAAGAGTTTGATTTTTTTACATAGTCAATCTTAAAGCCATAGTAATCATGGCCTGAACCATCACTACGCCAATATAGCCAAAATTTATCAGATGGAATAAAAACCACTTTGCCTGAGAGACTTGATCCTCCAAGTCTTGGAAGTAAATATATTATTCCATTTAGCTCATAAAAAATATCTATCCAATCAAAGCTTTCACTCTCTGTCCTAGAGTTTTCATTAAATTTAACTTCTAGTCCACGTTTTTTCATAATGTATCTGTAAGCATATCCGCTAGTTGTATCATAGAAAAAATCTCCGACATGACTTTTTCTAATTTCTTTTGAATTCCAACTATTCGTAGGTGCTCTTGACCCATTTGGTTCATATGATCCGTAGTAGTTCCCATTCTTCTGTTTTAGACTTTGATTTACAGTTTCCACACTTGCTTCAATTTTTCTATCTGTTGTAGAGAATTTAGTATTCACCTCATTTATCGTATAATATTTTTTTAATTTATTATCTGTATCAGATATTGCTTCTGCCTTAGAATCAGTGATTTGTCTTTCAACCTGTGATGTATATGATATAGAAAGCTTTTCTGCATCTATAGAATGGCTCATAATTCTGTCACCATAAATCATTCCATCAAGGGTCATACCAACTGCATAAGGTCCTTTATATCCATTATGACTTCCACCAATTCCGTTCATATTAATTTGAAGCACTTTAGTTGCAGTTTCCTTATCTGGTGTATCCATATATAAATCTCTAAGCCACCTTCCAGAAGAATCATATTCAGTTATCTTATATCCTCCTTCTGCAATATTCATTTTTGCTTTAATGTTATCTATCGCACTTTGCACTTTATCATTATCGATCCTTCTTGTAACAATTGCTTCTTCTTTAATTTGTCTTACAGCATCAGTTGAACTTTGGATATATCCCTTACTTTGATTACTGCCAAGCACTATCTTTATTTCCCCTGGTTTTTGTAACGGTATAGTCTGTTTCATAACAGGAAAAATTCTATTCATTCCAAACTTATGAGATATGCACCTTACTCTGTCACCACAGTCAATGCTCTCAAAATTCAGTCCAAATTCTGATAGATCAACAGCAGAAAGATTAAGTGTTACCGTTTCAAACTGATTATCCTTTAACCAATCTGTTGCTTTTTTCATAAGATTTTCAGGAACTGTCACATCATCCCAGCGAACCACCCTACAAACCCATCCAAACTCATCCTTTGCCTCTTTTGAAACCAAATAGTTCTTTCCATCATTTACTGATGTAATATCTGTATATTTCTTTAGAGCTGAGTATTCCTTATCCTGTGTTTCACTTTCCTTTCCAAGAGGAATAATAGCTGTTGCTACTTCTTCTGCAGATATATCTTCAGTATAATCAAGAAGATTAACACCAAATTCTATACACTGCTCTGTAGCCTTTCCCATTTCAGTCAAAGTTAAGTAATCAAGAAATAAATTGCTATCTTCTCTTCTTAACTTTAAATATCCTCCTAATTTATCAACCATCTTTGTCATAATAGATTCAAGTGTTGTTTCATAATTAGTGAAGCGGTATAGTGAGTCATTAGGATCATTAACCGTTACTTTTCCAAGTCTTATTCGTTTCTTTTCATCAACCTGTCTATTATGATATTTTAGAAAATGAAAAAGTAGCTGATAAGGTGCCATGTTATGGTATTCCATCTGTGGCTGAATACTATCTGCAAGATATGATAAAAGACCTACACACTGTACTTTTTTATTCCCACGCATATCTTTTTGTTGCTCTCTTACCTCACCGATAAAGATTTCTTTTTTATCTCTAAAAACACTTACTATAGATTTTCTATCATATATTTGGTCATAACATATATTTTCAGGTGGGCATATAAATTCTAGTGTTCCTGCTGTATTTAGCTCTAAATTTAATATTATATTATCTAAAACGGCTTTCTCATCTCCTGGATAATAGATCGTCTTATTATCCATCACAACCTTATACACTTATAACCACCCCCTTTTATATGCGATATCTATTATGCTACTTCCTGTAAATGTAACTTCTAGATCCTTTCTTCCTCTAATTTCTGGAAATCTATTTATACCTTTTTTTAATTTATATTCTTCTTCACCAAATGATAATGTAACTATCTCTTCTGTTTTATTATTAAATTCAGGTACTAATGTCATATCAGAATCAAATGGCAGTGTAATAGACTTACTATTTTTTATAACAATATCTTCTAGTCTATAGACAATATCGCCATCATCTTTAATATCAGAAACGCTATACTTATATGGTTCAAGTTTATAATCTAATGTAATAAGAGAGTAATTCTTATCCGACTTAAAATCACTTACGTGCATTCGTCCTTGATATACATATTCTTTTTCTGAATCTAGAATAATTTTTATATTTTTGCCATGAACTAGACTAATAAGTCTACTATAAATTTCATCCCACTTTTTAGGGCTAGATACAATAAACTCAAAGGATCCAACCCTCATTTCATAAACAACTTCTTTAGTAAGAGACTCTGTAATATCTATGCTTCCGTGTCTTCCTGGTATTTCAATGTACTCTAACTTTGGAGGTGGGAGGTTTACAACTGGCTTACTTGTCGGCACAAGTCCAAAATCTATATAACTATGAAAATTTTCTATACTCATACCGTACATGCTTACCACCCCCTTGTCTTTCTATTTTGTAACTTTCCAAGTGCCATATCCATTTGAGGTGCAATGCCACCAACCAATTCTCCTGAATCAAGGACTATACTTTTTTCTGCAAATTGAGGAAAATAACTATCCATAAATTCAAGGACTCTCATCATTACATTAATAAGATCTCCATTTGAACCTTCTGCCATATTTTTAAGAGTATCAAGACCCATGATTACTTCAGGCCCTGCCTCTCCTCCTCCTAAAAGTTGTCCCCCTTTGCTACCAAAAATAGTCGCACCATTAAGTAGCATCGGCTTATTCATAGCTTTTTTGTACCAGTTTATTGATAAATGTGGCACAGATGGTGGAGCTAACGAAAAATGTCCTCTTATGCTAAAATGTGGCAAACTGATATGTGGTAGTTTTAGGCTTATTCCTGCAAAGAAACCTTTAATTGCATCAACCACACTTTTTACCTTATTCTTTGCAGCTTCTATAGGTGTAACAATTGCGTTCTTAATGCCGTTCCATATAGAAACTGCAGTATTTTTTATACCATTAAAGATTGAACTTACAGTGCTTGATACTGCATTAAACACCATGCTTACCTTATTTTTTATTCCATCAACTACAGTAGAAATAGTAACTTTTATGGCATTCCAAATAGTCGTCAACACATTCTTTATGCCATTAAATATTGTAGTTATATCCGACAAAATTGCTGTTAGAACTGTTGTAATAACTGTTTTTATCGCATCCCATATAGTACTTATAAAAGTAGAGATACTTGTCATAATAGTGGTAATAATCTGCATTATTGAACTTAGTACAGTGTTTACAATGTTTTTAATTACCTCCCATATAGACATGATCGTGTCTTTGCAGTTTTCCCATATAAAGCGAAATGGCAATGTAATAAGTTCAAAGTATCCTTTAATGAGTTCTACTATAAACATCAAGGCTACAGTAAGTACATTTTTTATAGTCCCCCAAACTGTAGTGAAAATACTTACAAGTCCGTCCCATATTCCCTTAAAGAAATCCGAGATACTTTGCCAGATGCTCATAATAGAAGTCGATACTGTTTCCCACAAGCCTTTAAACCATTCCGTAATCTGTCCCCAGTTTTTAATAATTGCTATAATGGCTACAACTGCTGCAATGATAGCAGCAATAATACCGATGATTGGAAGAAGTGATACATTAAGAGCACCAAAGCCTACTGCTGCCCCACCCGCTGCAGTACCTGCGGCCGCTGTTCCTACTGCACTTGCACCACCTGCAACTCCAGCTGCGGCAGTTGCTGATGCCACCCCCGTAATAAGTCCAATAAGGCCACCAAGAGCAGATGTAATTGTTCCAACTGCAGTTATTACTTTTCCTACTACAACAAGCACTGGTCCTACCGTTGCAGCTATAAGTGCAATCTTTACAATAGCCCCCTGCATACAAGGAGATAGGTTGTTCCATTTTTCATTTAATGATTTCATAGTTTTTGAAAATTTCTCTAGCATTGGCTGAAGCACTGTCATTAGAGAGTTTCCCACATCAGCGCCTACTATCTTTAAACTATTAAGTGAGGTCTGAAATTTATCTATTGGATCAAGTGTTTCATTAAATGTGCTATCTACATTTCCAATATTATCTTTTAAGGATGTACCTAATTCTTCAAATGATAATGAGCCGTTTTTACATGCTTGATAAATTGCGCCGCCTGCTCTTTTACCAAAGAGCTCATAAGCAGCCTCTAAACCTTCAGTATCCGATTTTGCATTTACCATGCTATCTTGAATATCTTTAAGAGCCTCTTTCATTGGCTTTCCGTTTGCAGTAGCATTAGCTAGTGCTTTTGTAAGTCCTGTCATTACCTGTGATGTATCAGCTCCAGACATTTCAACATTACCAAGGAAATTTGCTGCATCACTTGCAGAAAAACCAAGTTGCTGAAGTGCTGCACTATTTGTGACCATGCTTTTAGCAAGGGTATCCATACTAATACCTGTTCTTTGACCAACCGCATTCATAGTATCAAGTAGTGCTCCAGCATCGCTTGCTTTTAGACCAAAGGCAGATATAACTTTCTGCGTATTATCAATCGCAGTAGAAACATCTATATTATTAAGCTGAGCAAATTTTATAAATTTACCAGAAAGTTCTTCTAGCTTTTTACCAGTAAGACCAAATCTAGTATTCACTTCACCAATTGCAGCACCTGCTGTTTCAAAGTCTGTAGGAATTGAGGTCGCAAGATTTTTCATGCTATCTTGCATTTCATTTAAAGCTTTACCTGATGCACCTGTTTTTTGGACAATTATATCCATACCAGCATCAACATCATTAAATGCCTTTAAAGAAGCAGCACCCATCGCTACGATAGGTGCGGTTACATGAGTAGATAGATCTTTACCAACCTCTGTTGTCTTATCTCCAACTTCCTTAATCTTATCCCCTGCCTCTTTCATAGAAACAGATAATGCAGATGGTACTTTCTTTGCTTCTTCCTCTAGGCTTTTTAGTTTATTTTCTGTTTCAATAATTTCTCTTTGAAGAGCGTCATACTTATCTTGGCCTAGTTCTCCATTTTCTAGCTGAACTTTTGCTTGTTTGTCTGCTTCCTTTAAGGCATTTAGCTTATTACTAGTTTCAGATATTTCCTTTTGCAATAGTTGCTGTTTTTGAGCAAGTAATTTAGCATTGGAAGGATCAAGTTTTAATAGTCTATTTACATCACGAAGTTGTGACTGAGTGCTTTTTATAGTAGAGTTTACACCTTTTAAGGCTTTGTCTAGACCTGTTGTATCTCCACCAATCTCAACAGTAATTCCCTTTATTCTATTTGCCACTTGCATCCCTCCTTTCCTAAAATTGGGCATAAAAAAGACACCTACATAATGTAGATGCCTTATTATTTTAAGATTAAATTATCATACTGTATATGAATCAAAGCTACCTCTAAAACCACATTTTTTTATTCTTTTTTTAAATTCAGAATTTCTTTTATCATCGTAGCTATTTAGATGCCATATAACTTTTTTAGTATTTATGCTCTTACATATTTTTTCTATATACACTAGGTCAACATCTGAAAATGAAAATCCATAAGAATAAATTCTTTCAACTCCAGAAAGTTTATCAAAAAAATATTTATTTTTTTCTATCGCTTGTTTAGTGTCTTTCTTAAGACTATTTTGTAGTTCTTCCATGTGTTCTTCTGCCCCAGTAAACTTTAATTCATAATAATCAAAATTAAAAGTACTTCCATGTCCAAAAATAATATCACTACCTCTTGTCCCATGAATATGACAAACATCTTTTATTCCATATATTTTCTCTAGCGTTTCAGTGTAATTGAAATTAATAAACAAATCATTATGATTATCAAATAAACCTTGCATCTTTATATTTGGTTGCACATCAGTTATATCTACTTTCTGAATCCAATCTGAAAAAAATTGTTTTATCATATATACTGCACACAATATATTTTTTGCGGTATCTTCATTGTTTTATATCGTATGATATTCTTTATCATCATCTCTTAATTCAAATGGGCTAAAAAAATCATCATATTCTATCACCCCAAGTGTAGTTTCAAGGTTATTCCACTCATCTCCTTCTGCCTCTGAAATAATTTTCAGCAAAAAACTAACTACTTCAGTTTTGTTATATACTTCATCACCATCTTGATTTATGGTTGATTCAGGAACATACACATATTCTGCGTCTGCAATTGGAAAATTTTTAGTTAAATAATTCTTAAAATCCGAGTATCTAGTTGGCAACTTATGTGCTAAGTCAAACCCATTACCAATTATAAATAATTTTTTCATATTTACACCGCGTCACTTCCTTTTGTTACATTATACCATTTTCGTGCTCTCCTATAAATCAAAACTTATCAAATTCAGCTTGACCTGCCACTTTGCTATATTTCACAGTGTCATTTGATTTCTCAGTCCAAATATCTAATACCATTCCTATTGTAAGTAAATCCAGTTCAGAAATGCTTATTCCTATTTCCACACATCTTAGTAGAAATAGTGCTGTTGTCATTTCCCTGCTACTTTTTGGAAGTTTTTTTTAGACTGAACTTCTGT
>ERZ1673752.5215-NODE-5215-length-10054-cov-9.131413_pt1 | contig 10054 bp, 8 predicted proteins | sample MGYA00580195_ERZ1673752 | MGnify/ENA primary metagenome ERZ1673752 (study PRJEB41218, sample SAMN15661744) | gut metagenome | host: Homo sapiens | place: Canada: London | collected 2015-08-20/2019-03-30 | study: EMG produced TPA metagenomics assembly of...
GACCTGGGAGTTAACCCCACCGATGAGGGCAACCATATTCGGGTTACCTTGCCAGAACTCACCGAGGAGCGCCGCCGCGACTACGTAAAACTTGCCGGCCAAAAGGCAGAGGAAGGACGCGTATCTATTCGCGGTATTCGCCGCAAAGCCCTGGATCAGCTGGGTAAGCTAAAGAAAGATGGCGATGCCGGCGAGGACGAAGTAACGCGTGCAGAAAAAGAAATCGAGGCTTTGACGAAAAAGCAGGTAGACGCTATGGATGCCCTGTTAGAAGCCAAAGAAAAAGAACTAATGGAGATGTAGTTGAATCCTCATCCCCCCGCCGGACGCGAGGGATCTGCGTCTTTAATGAACCCAGAACCTACCAAGAATCCTCCCGCAAAAGCGAAAAAGTCACGGGCAGGACGTAACCTACCGGCCTCGATTGCCGTGGGGGTAGGCCTGGGTGCCTTGGTGTTAGCGTTGCTTCTGGCGCCACCGGTATGTTTCTTGGTATTCATCATGGTGGTGGCAGTGATGGCCGAATTTGAGATGGCGAGGGCGGTATCCCGGATTAGGGTAAAACTGTGTTTGCCACCCCTGGTGGTGGGCAGTATCGGGATGCTGGTCTGCGCCTATCTGTTAGGTCCGGAGGGGGTATGGGCGGCGCTACTGGCTACTTTGATAGCTTGTGCTATCTGGCGGTTGAGTAGTGGCCCTTCCAAGTTCGCGACTCGCGACCTGCTAGTGACCTGTTTTGTTGCCATCTATTTGCCCTTCTTGGCATCCTTTGTGGTCATTATGCTGCATAATCCCCATCATCCCGCCCCAATAATAGTGTGGATTGTGATCACAATATGTAATGACATTGGCGGATACGCGGCGGGGGTACTTAAAGGTAAGCACCCGATGGCTCCGGCAGTTTCGCCCGCCAAATCTTGGGAAGGGTTCGCCGGTTCCGTAGTGATGTGCACACTTGCTGCAGCCGTTGCGGTTTGGGCGACCGGAACTCAGCTCTGGGCAATCGCAGTGCTGGGGATCCTGACTCCCATTGTTGCTACCTGTGGAGATTTAGGGGAATCCCTAATAAAGCGGGATTTACAACTTAAAGACATGGGTAATTTACTACCTGGTCATGGCGGAGTGATGGATCGCCTGGACTCGCTGCTGATTACCGTACCCCTCTTTTTCCTGGTGTCCTTGTGGATCTTTTAAAGGATGGGAAACTCTAAATGGCAAAGCTAGCGCAACCAGGATCGGCTGAAAAGCGACAAAAGGACGGATCCCGGGTATCTTTGCAGGATGCCGGCTTCGCTGGTAAGGCTAGCGGCTCTACCAGTGATAAAGAGTTGATGCGCCGAGCCAAACCGCGGCGTGATCCCTCCCAAGTAATGCCCACCGACCAAGCCCCTGAGGGAGCTAGCAGCCCGGATGCGCGTCCCGTGCTGCGTTTTCAAGCAACTAGACGTGCGAAACCCCCGGAGCATTTGGCAGATTTTGATCTGGCGGGACGCAAAGAAATGCTAAAAGCGGCCGGTTTTCCGCCCTTTAGAGCCGACCAATTATCCCGTCACTATTTCGCTCACCTAACTACCGATCCGCGCCAGATGTCCGACCTGCCCGCTCAAGGACGGGAAGAACTCACGGAGCTGGCATTTCCGTCACTAGTTGAGCAAGTGGTTCAACGCAGCGGTGATCAGGGAATGACTCGCAAATACCTGTGGCGGCTATTTGATGGAGCCGAAGTAGAGTCGGTGCTAATGCGCTATCCCTCCCGGGCTACCCTATGTATTTCTTGCGAAGTGGGATGTGGAATGGCTTGCCCATTTTGCGCCACCGGACAAATGGGTTTGACCCGTAACCTTTCTACCGCTGAAATCGTGGAACAGGTGCGCCTGGCACGTAAGGTTTGTCAGGAGGGCGAACTAGGCGGAGATCCCTGCAATCTCTCCAACGTGGTGTTCATGGGGATGGGCGAGCCCCTGGTTAACTATCGGGCAGTGCTGGGCGCGATTCGCCGCTTGATCGCAGATCCGCCGGAAGGATTCGGAATGTCGGCGCGGGGAATCACGGTTTCTACTGTGGGACTGGTACCCGGGATCAAAAAGTTGACGGAAGAAAAAATCCCGGTCACCTTGGCGATTTCGCTGCACGCTCCCGATGACGAACTCCGGGATGAGCTAATTCCTATTAATTCTCGATTCCAGGTTAGCGAACTGTTAGACGCGGCTTACGATTATTTTAAAGCTACCGGTCGGCGGGTCTCCATCGAATACGCCCTGATAAAAAAGATGAATGATCAAGCTTGGAGGGCGGGACTACTCGCAGATTTATTGAATGCTCGCGGGCATGGCTGGGCACATGTGAACCCGATTCCGTTAAATCCCACCCCCGGATCTATCTGGACGGCGAGTGAATCCCACGCTCAAGCAGAATTTGTGGATACTCTGGAACGTAAAGGTATCACTACCACTATCCGCGATACTCGGGGACAAGATATCGATGGAGCGTGTGGCCAATTGGCAACTAAATCTCGGAAGGAGAGGACTGGCAAATGAGCGAGAACAACTTTCCTAGGGCCGGTTTTTTTACGCGAGGATACGAACCCTCCCAGGTGGACGAGTTTTTTGCAGATGCTCGCAAAGCCTATGAGGGCGGGATACCGGCCGAAAAATTCTCGGCCGCGCAAGTGCGGGGTGCCCATTTTGACCTAGTGCGTCGCGGATATCAAACTGCCGCGATTGACCAGGCTATGGATCGTCTGGAAGCCGCTTTCGTGCGGCGTGACCGCGCCGATAACGTGGCAGTTAATGGTTCGCAAGCCTGGATGGAAAGGGTGGCGCAGCGGGCAACTACCCTTTATCCGCGGATGCTACGTCCGCGGGGCAAACGTTTCGCTCACCCGGACGGTAAAGGCTATGACGCCACCCAGGTGGATGAACTACTTGACCGGCTGGCACAATATTTTGACTCGGATAAGGGAATCACCTCCGCCGAGATTCGTAGTGCCACTTTTAAGACTGCAAAGAATGAAAAGGCGTATAAAGAGGGCGTAGTTGATGCCTATCTCTCGCGGGCGGTAGAAGTACTGCTGGCGGTGGAATAACTGTTTGAGTTCGGGTAGTAACCGGCAAAATATTTTCACGATCGGGGAGGGGTAGTGCGCGACGTTTTCATTTTGGGATCCACGGGATCGATTGGTACGCAAGCACTGGAGGTAATCGCTCAGCATCCGGGGCGGTTTTGTGTGCGCGCCCTTAGCGCTGGCGGGGCTAACCTTGCTTTATTGGCGCGCCAAGCTGCCCGTTTCCGCCCAGAAATAGTGGCGATTTCTTTAGCTAGGGGCGAGGAATTCGGGACTGCGCTAGCTGCGGAACTTCCCGGGGGTGAAGAATATCAACCCGAGATTTTGACGGGAGAGGATGCTAGTGCCCGAGCGGCGGGCAGAGCCAGCCGGCAAGCGGTAGTCCTCAATGGGATTACCGGCGGGGTGGGGCTGGCTCCTACTTTGGCCGCCTTGGAAAGTGGGGCTACCTTAGCGCTGGCAAATAAAGAATCTTTGATTGTGGGTGGCGCCTTAGTTAAAGCTGCCTGCCAGTGCCCTGGCCAAATCGTACCGGTAGATTCCGAGCATTCGGCGATCGCTCAAACCTTAGCTAGTGGTGTCCACCATAAGGGGCTAACCAGCGTAAACCAGGATGGTTGCAGTGAAGTTAGCCAGATTATTCTTACTGCCTCTGGCGGTCCGTTCCGGGGTAAGAAACGTGCGGATTTAGCTCAGGTTAGCGCGCAGCAAGCCCTTAATCACCCCACCTGGTCAATGGGGCCGGTGGTGACTATCAACTCTTCCACCCTGGTAAACAAGGGTTTGGAACTTATAGAAGCTCACCTTTTATTTGAGGTTACGCCCGAAGATATTGTGCCGGTGATTCATCCCCAATCGATTATTCACTCCGGGGTAACTTGGCGAGATGGCGCCACTATTTTGCAGGCCTCCCCGCCCGATATGCGCCTTCCGATCGCCTTGGGGTTAGATTGGCCGAGCCGCCTAGAAAAAACAGTTCCCCCTCTGGATTTCACTAGCGCTCAGCAGTGGCAATTCGAACCGGTAGATCATGAAACTTTCCCGGCGATAAAACTTGCCCGGCAGGCAGTGGCGGCCTCAGCTTCGCACCCGGCAGTTTATAACGCCGCCAACGAAGTATTCGTCGATGCCTTCATAGATGGAGACTTGCCCTACCTGCAAATAGTGGATTCGTTAGCGCAAGTACTAGCCGAACATACCGGCATTGATAATCCGGATTTAGCGCAAATCATACAGGCGCAAGCCTGGGCGAAAACCAAGGCTCAGGAAATTGTCATGAACGCTAGATAGGCTATCCCCATGGCTTTTTTGCTGGGAATAATAATTCTGGTTATCGGACTGATTATCTCTATTGGCCTGCATGAATGTGGGCATCTGCTGCCGGCTAAAAAATTTGGGGCGCTAGTTCCCCAGTTCATGATTGGTTTTGGGCCCACCCTGTTTTCACGCAAACGCGGGGAAACCGAGTACGGAGTTAAAGCCTTCCTCCTAGGGGGTTACTGCCGCATCCTGGGAATGTACGGACCGGGTGACCCAGATCAATTCGCCTACAAACTGGACGGCAAGAAACTTTCGGTACGCCAGGCACGCGCCCTGGATCCGGAGGAAGCTGAAAACTTGGTTCCAACCTGGTCACAAGAAGCCCGTGACGCCTCGCTGTCTGAGATTCCCTTATCTCAGCGCCACCGTGGTTTTTACAACCTGCCGGTATCCCAGCGCCTAGTGGTAATGTTCGGCGGGCCAGTGATGAACCTATTTTTAGCGTTCGTGCTGATGGGGATAGCAATGCTGGGGATTGGGATTGCCACCCCCACCACCACTGTTGATAAAGCCGTCTGCTTAAAAGCAGGACAAGTGGTTGATTGCGGCCAGGAGGGCGCCCAGCCTTCCCCAGCAGCCAAAGCCGGGATCAAACCGGGAGACAAGTTACTCGCTTGGGATGGCAAAAAAATTAACACCTGGGAAAACCTGCGAAAATACGCTAAAGCTACCCAGGGGGACGCCACTGTGTCAGTCCAGCGTGGCGGGGAAGTTATCGACCTACACCTATCCGGGATAGATGGGAAAGCCGGGCTGTATGCGCGTTCGGTGCGTCAAAGCACGGGACTTGCCACCTACGGGCAAACTATGTGGCAAATGTTCTATCAAACCGGGGCAGTAGTATTAAAACTCCCGGTAGCTGTGTGGGACGTGGGAGTTGCGGTCTTCACCGATACCCCGCGCGATAGCTCCGGAATCATGTCAGTCCTGGGAGTAGGCAGAATCGCGGGAGAGATCGGCTCTGCGCCCTCAACCCAGGTGACCCTGGCAGATCGCGCTGGGGGCCTGCTTTCTCTGCTAGCTTCCCTAAATATGGCGCTGTTTGTATTCAACCTGATTCCGCTGCCGCCCTTAGATGGCGGACATATTGCCGGTGCTTGTTGGCAAGGAATTAAGAACACCTATGCACGGCTCCGTTCGCGTCCGGCTCCTGGCCCCATTGATGCCGCGAAAGCTGTGCCATTGACCTACGTGGTGGCAGGATTGTTAATAGCTATGACAGTGCTACTGATGGTGGCGGATATTGTTGACCCCATTCGCTTACCTTAGTTATTGAGTTAGTTTTGGGGAGCGGAAGTCGTTTAATACTGGCGGTCTTTCGCCCTCAGGGATTACTGCTAATAAAGCCCAGGGAATAGCGGAGGTAAAAGCTTTATTATTTCTAGAAACTAGGGCTTTAGCGTCTGAAAGCGTCATAATAGGAACGTGAGCGTTGAACTAGGAATTCCGGAAGTTAAGCCCGCGGGTTTCCCGCGCAAGAAAACTCGCAAGATTCATTGCGGAAACGTAGAAATTGGGGGAGATGCCCCGATTAGCGTACAGTCCATGTGCACCACCAAAACCACTGATATTGGTGCCACCTTGCAGCAGATAGCGGCGTTAACGGCCGCCGGGTGCGATATTGTGCGGGTAGCCTGTCCCAGTGCCGATGATGCGGAGGCTCTGCCGGTAATCGCCCAAAAATCTACTATTCCAGTAGTCGCTGACATTCATTTCCAACCCAAATATGTGTTTGCCGCGATTGAGGGCGGCTGCGCGGGAGTGCGGGTTAACCCCGGTAATATCCGCAAATTCGATGACCAAATAGAAGAAATTACCAAATGCGCCCGCAAACACGGCACCGCCCTGCGGATTGGGATAAACGCCGGTTCCCTCGATCCACGAGTAATGGCGCGCCACGGAAAAGCTACCTCGGAGGCTTTGGCAGAATCCGCGGTTAATGAGGCACGCCTGTTCGAGCAATACGATTTTCATGATTTTGCGATCTCGGTTAAACACCACGACCCGGTGACTATGATTCGCGCCTACGAATTGCTTAGTGAAATGGGGGACTGGCCACTGCACCTGGGGGTAACCGAAGCCGGTCCCCAATTCCAAGGCACGATTAAATCGGCTACTGCTTTCGGGGCACTGCTGCGTCAAGGAATCGGGGACACAATCCGGGTTTCTCTGTCGGCAGACCCGGTAGAGGAAATAAAAGTCGGGATCGAAATCCTGCAATCTATGGGACTAAAAGAACGCACCCTGGAGATTGTTTCCTGCCCCTCCTGCGGACGCGCCCAAGTTGATGTCTACAAGTTGGCAAACGCAGTAACCGATGCCCTAAAAGACGAGATTAAAGTACCGCTGCGAGTCGCGGTAATGGGGTGTATCGTCAACGGTCCTGGCGAGGCGCGAGAGGCCGATCTCGGGGTAGCCAGCGGTAATGGTAAAGGTAAAATCTTTATCAAAGGCGAAGTGATCAAGACGGTTCCCGAAGAGGAAATCGTGCCCACCCTGATTGCGGAGGCGCATCGTCAAGCTGAGCTCCTTGGTCTAGAAGAAGGCTCCGGTGAAGTTGAGGTCGCAATTCCTGGTCGCTAAGCTTCCCGAGTTTGCTACTTGTGGCGCGAGGAGGATTGGTGTTTCCTCCTGCCCAAGAATTCGGAAAACGTAGCGACGTTTCCCGAATTCTTATGCCCACCGCGCCTGCTCGAATAAAACCAATCCTCCCCGCTTAAGTCCAGCCAACCGGAGCATCTTTTCCCGCTCCTGCCCCAAAATTCCAAAATCGTAGAGACTATTCCCACGGCGAGGATTGGTTTTTCCTCCTGCCCAAGAATTCGGAAAACGTAGCGACGTTTTCCAAATTCTTATGCCCACCGCGCCTGCTCGGATAAAACCAATCCTCCCCGAATAAGTCGAGTTTCTTTTTTATTGTTTTCCCGCGCCTTTTATTGCAGGAAGATAGCGGTCTTGCAAATTCTTGAGCGGCGTTGAAAGTGACCATAAAGTTGGTTTCTATCACCGTAACCCCGAGCACGAGAGAGAATTTTTATCCGACCAGGCTAGGTGGGTGTAAAACTCGCAGATGCCCGCGGGTATCTGCGAGTTTTTGGGCGGAAGGAAAAACTTGTCGCTCGCGCGGATTTACCAGATGGCTGCCACGTACCTAGTACAGAAGGCTTTCACATGATTACTGCCGGAACGGCGCGGTTTAGGTTCCTTTGCATCATCTACTAAACTGGCGAACGTGGCTTACAATATGTCGACTTATTTTGTCAGGACTTTGCGGGAAGACCCGGTAGATGCCGAGGTGGATTCCCATAAACTGCTGGTGCGCGCCGGTTATATTCGCCGCGCCGCACCCGGAATCTATACGTGGACCCCGCTGGGGCTGCGCACGATTCGGCGCGTCGAGCAGGTGGTACGCGAAGAAATGGATCGCATCGGCGCCTTAGAGGTGGCTTTCCCCGCGCTGTTGCCCCGCGAACCCTATGAAGCGACTAACCGCTGGGAAGAGTTCGGGCCTTCCCTGTTTAAACTACAAGACCGCAAAGGCGCTGATTATCTGTTGGCACCCACTCACGAAGAAATGTTCACTCTGTTGGTGAAAGACTTTTATTCGTCCTACAAGGATTTGCCAGTCGTCCTCTACCAGATTAAGGAAAAGTATCGGGACGAGGCACGCCCGCGGGCAGGACTGATTCGTGGCCGCGAATTCATTATGAAGGACGCCTACTCTTTCAATATCGACGATGAAGGGCTAGAAGCCTCCTATCAGCAGCAACGCCGAGCATATCAGCGGATTTACTCGCGGTTAGGGTTGGATTTCGTGATTTGTTCCGCGATGGCGGGTGCTATGGGGGGCTCGCGCTCTGAAGAGTTCATTTTCCCTTGTGCTATTGGGGAAGATACTTTTGTGCGCTCTGAGGGCGGGTATGCCGCCAATGTGGAGGCCGTGACCACTATTGCGCCCGAGCCGCAAGATTATTCGCATGTTCCCGCCGCGATTGAACGTAAAACCCCCGGTGCGCACACTATAGAAGCATTGGTGGATTACTCGAATGAGCATTTCCCACGCGAAGACTGCCGGGCGTGGACTAAAGCTGACACTTTGAAAGCCTTCATGGTTGCCGCGACTTATGCCGATGGCAAACGGGAAGTGCTGCTCCTGGGTGTCCCCGGAGATCGCGAAATTGATATGCGCCGCCTGGAAGCCTCCTTGGGGGCAGACGTAGAAATGGCCACCCCGGAAGATATGGCCGCTTACCCCAATATCGTGCCGGGCTTTACTGGCCCCACTTGCGCCGGGCCTGACCATCCGGATCGGAAAGTAGACGAGGACGGAAATATCTCTGGCAGCCCCCGCTGCCTCCTAGACCCGCGAGTGGTGGAAGGTACCGAATGGATCGCGGGCGCTGGCAAAGAAGACACCCACCTTTATCACCTGGTGGCCGGCAGAGATTTCCGCGCTGACGGCTTTATTGAAGCTGCAGAGGTGCGGGACGGGGATCCGGCGCCTGATGGTTCCGGAGCCTTGCAGACCGCGCGCGGAATCGAAATCGGGCATATCTTCGCCCTCGGAACAAAATATTCCGAGGCGCTAGGGCTAAACGTGCTCGATCAAAACGGGAAATCCCAGGTAGTAACCATGGGTTCCTACGGGATCGGAGTTTCCCGGGTTATGGCCGCTATCGCCGAGGAATACCATGACGAGGTCGGGCTGAAATGGCCAACCAATGTGGCACCCTTCCAGGTACATGTACTGGTGACCGGCAAAGGGACAGAACTTTTCGAGGCCGCAAAGCTGCTGGGGGAGCAGCTCACCGCCGCCGGGATTGATACTTTGATCGATGATCGCAAGAAAGTATCTGCCGGGGTTAAATTCAAGGATGCGGAACTGCTTGGCATGCCCTGGCTGGTAGTGATTGGGCGCGGACTGAAAGAAGGAACCGTGGAAGTGCGTTGCCGCGCCAATGGCGAGCGCCGCGAAATCGCAGTTGCAGATGCCTTCCAGTATGTAAACGACCAGGTGCATCGGGATCTTGAGGAAGCCTATGCGCGGGCAGAAAAAATCGTTCCAGCTGCGGTGGCAGCGGGCAGCGAGGAGGAATAAGCAATGGCATTTCGAGAAATCAGAGTAATCGGAGATCCGATTTTGCGTACCCCCTGTGAACCGGTGGGCGAAATCGATGAACATATAAAACAGCTGGTAGAAGACTTGCTAGAAACGGTAGATGCCGATGGGCGTGCCGGGCTGGCCGCTAATCAGATTGGCGTGGGGCTGCGGGCTTTCTCCTGGAACATTGACGGGGAAGTGGACTATATCCTTAATCCCCGTCTGGTAGAGGTTTCAAAGGATGAATACCAAGATGGCGATGAAGGCTGTCTATCAGTGCCCGGTCTTTTCTTCCCTTGCCAGCGCGCCTGGTATGCCCGTGCTGAAGGAATTGACCTGGATGGCAAGCCGAAAGTGGTGGAGGGTGAAGAGCTGATGGGGCGTTGCATCCAGCATGAATGTGACCACTTGGATGGACATCTTTATCTTGATCGCCTGGATCGGTTAACTCGTCGCAAGGCCTTTAAAGAGATTCGCGAAAAAGGCCTGTAGCTGCGCCTGGGCGCGGAGGCGAATTTTACCTCGCGCCCCGAAATCCGGAAAATGCTCTGGCATTTTCACGGATTTAA
>ERZ1673752.5237-NODE-5237-length-10018-cov-4.525846_pt1 | contig 10018 bp, 7 predicted proteins | sample MGYA00580195_ERZ1673752 | MGnify/ENA primary metagenome ERZ1673752 (study PRJEB41218, sample SAMN15661744) | gut metagenome | host: Homo sapiens | place: Canada: London | collected 2015-08-20/2019-03-30 | study: EMG produced TPA metagenomics assembly of...
AGCAAATCCGTATAATTAAACTTGCAAGTGTATCCAAAGGAGGGTATAAGGTCTTGCCTTTTTCCGAAAAGTTAAAGGGGTACCCCTTTATACAGGAACTGTGTTCCTGTATAAAGGGGTACCCCTTTATACAGGAACTGTGTTCCTGTATAAAGAACTCTGTCAACGCGCCAACGAAACACAGAGTCCGCCCCAACCATTTTTAATATTATAGCACAAAGTGTTGAAAATTTCAATAGTGAGCTGAGAATGTTCAAAAAGAAGTTGCAGCTTGCTTGTTGGCGTCTTGGAAGGACAGGACTATCTATGGGTAAAAGAAAGACAGCCATCTATAAGATCATCATCGATGCCGGAGGAAACCGCTACGAATTTTACTGTGATGTATCGGGTGCGCTCGTTTGCACGACCAGGAAAACCTACACGGCAGAAACACCTGAGCAGGAATTATTGCTTGCTTGGGAAAAGGAAGGCAAAAAGCATTTCAATCACTGCCGTAAATGCAGCAAGTGGGTTATTGATGCGATGTTCAATCCCGAAGTGGTAGAATGTGTAGAATGTGCTCCCTTTGAAGCAGAAGCCAAATTCTGCAAGACCTGCGGAGCCAAGGTCGAAGTCCCAGGCAGAAAATGCCCCTCCTGCGGCAACACGCTGAATTACGAAGGGAGGACAGATTAGTATGATACAAAAAGCACGGTTAAAGAATTTAGAACACTTTGGCTTCGGCCCCAATGTGATGAAGAAAACCAAAATCTGTTCACAGTGCGGTCGGGTGGCAAAGGCAAACTCATCCTACTGTTCGAAATGCGGCGAGAGGCTGCCACCGGAAACCCTCTTTGACTGCTACAAGAAGCAGCATACTTGCTGTCCCAATTGTGATACTGTGTTGGCACCCGGTTCGCAGTATTGTCCGAACTGCGGAGAGCAGATCCTGCTCAAAGCGGCGGGCAATGAGAAGGGCGGTGTGAGCGATTAGTATGAACTTAAAAGCGTTTTTCAAAGTTAAGAAAAACGTCCATGCTTCTCCCGGTTGTTCGGCAGCGGGAGCAAGCGGCTTACAAACTGTCGGACAAATTAACCAAACGGTGCGCCATTCTCCAAAATGATGAAAAATGGCGGACGCTCTCTTCGGTTCGGTATCCGAAAACTATTTTGCTTCGGTCATCGACAGTGTTTAAATCAGGCAACACAAAACGCATAAAATCTTCAAAATGATTTATGGTACGCTGGTCATGGAGAGCGGTATGGTGGTGGACAGCAAGCAGAGCGTATGTCCCGACTGCAGTATGCGGCTTCTCGGCAAAACCCTGTATGACCGCTACCGGGAAAGGCATCTCTACTGTGACCGCTGCGGTACGGTGCTTGCCGCCGACGCAAGATTCTGCCCCCCACTGCGGGCAGTCACTGTACCTGAAAGCTTTTGTCGACTGAAAGACCCCGCACGGCGGTCTTTCACACAACAATCTGAATGAATATAAGGAGGAAAAGCAATGAAAACCAAAAAGCGAAGTAAAATATTAAGCCTTTTGCTGGCGCTTTCCATGCTCGTCGGCATGGTGCCGTTTTCGGTCATTCCGGCCATGGCCGCCGGCTTCGGCGATGTGCAGGTCACAAGCAGCTATCCCTATGACCCCAACCCCCGGTGGGTGGAGATCAACAATTCAAGTGGCAATAAAAGGGGAATCAGCTATCTCAAGTCTCTCATGGACACAACCGGTCCCGGCTACAAAGTCAAGTATATCAAGCTCACCAGCGACCTGGAGTATCTGGGCGACGATAACTTCAACCTGACTATGAGCGTCAACGAATGTGTGCATCTGGACCTCAATGGCCACAAGCTCATCTACGGCGTGGACGAAAAAGTGGGGGGGAACCCCTTCATCACGGTGAACGGCGGCAGCGAGCTGCACATCTATGACTCCCAGAACGGCGGCGGCTACATCCACTATGAGGGCAAGCTCACCAGCAAGATCGGTGCCATCCCCCGGGATCTCATTGTAGTCAAAAACGGCGGCAAGCTTTTCGTCAACGGCGGCGAGCTGGAGGCAGGCCGCTCCAAGGAGATTTTCGGTACCTGGAATGAAAGCTACCATATCGACAGTCAGCGTGACAACTATCAAGATATCGATATATGGACGGGCAAAATCCGCCATCTTATCGCCGGCGACGCCATCGACCTGCAGCCGGGCAGCCAATGCGTCATCAACGGCGGTGAGTTCTACGGCCGTGGTGACTATGATTGTCATGGTGCTGCCATAAGGGCCTGCGACGCCACCCTCATCATCAACAGCGGCTACTTTAAGGGCAATTCCGGCGCCGACGCCCTGTTGATCGATAATGGAGACAAAACCGGCACCTACATCATCAACGGCGGTGAGTTCGATACCCATAAAAATGACCGCTTGATGCGGGACGATGGTGACGGCCTCTGGGCGAATGACGGCGAGTTCTATTTCGGCATTTACGGCTACGCCATCAAGAATAAACAGAAAGTGACTTTCAACCCCGGCGCCGATGTGGCGATTTCCGGCACCGGCGGCAACAAAGGCCGCCAGACCATCAAGGTCACTCCCAAGCCCACCGGCGTGAAGCTTACGCCCACGGACTGGGATACCTTCTCTTTCGGCTACAGCGGCCTGGGCTCCAATGAGCGCATCCTTACCCTGGACGCCGCCAGCTACACCCCCCACTACAAGGGGCAGGAGCACTGGCTGAACCAGGACTATAGCAACAATAGCTACTACTATGTGGCGGCCATCTGGCAGATCTTCGACATGGACGGCCAGCCCGTCAGCGAGGAGATCGTCAAAACCGGCAACAACTTTGATGAACTGGATAAGAGCGTGGATATGCGTACCTTCCAGAGAGTGGAGGGCACCGGCGCGCCCCAGCTGGAAAACGGCCATCAGTATGATGTGCGCTGTCAGCTGATGGAGAGCTGGTTCGGCTATGATAAGAAAGCCGCCGTCCGGATAGATGACACAACGTTCCGGTTCTACGCCTCCAACTTCGACCAGTCCCACATCAAATTCGGCATTACCGGCGTTCGGCAGGACATGAATGCGTCCGAGTTCACTCTGGAGGTCAAGGGTGAGGATATAACCCCGGCCTACAGCACCAGCATTACCGACCGTGGTTACACCTTCGGCTACCAGAGCGGCGATGAGTTTCTGCCTTTGGCGAGTGGCGGATCTGCTTTAGCGGGTGAATGGATCTCCCTCAGCGGGCTGCCCGGGGGAAAACAGACCATCGTGGGCTGTATGGACGGTGTGGATATCACCGGCATACGCCACAGCTTCTATAACCGTCAGGAAGTCTTTGTGATGCCCAACATCCAGTTCAAGCTTACGAACACTGACTACCGGAGCTATACCAACGACCGGATCACCATCCCCGCCAGCGGGCAAACCGTCTGGCTGCGCTCCCCCACCGATGAGCAGCTGGAGGAGATCGGCATGACCTCCTCCAGCGTCCAGTGGGAGATGCTCAACCAAAACACCGGCAAGTGGGAGATTCTCACCGGCAACAATACCCCCGGAATCCAGGAGGGCTGGGGCAACCTGCAGCTGACGGACGGCCGCTCCGGCACCTACCGGGCCAGCGTGGAGTTTAACGGCCAGCGCTGGTATTCCCCCGCCGCCGCGGTGGAGGGCAAGGACTACTCCGCAAGCCAGAAGCTGGAGGTGACCTCCGACTGCCAGTCGATGGAGGTAGACAAGAACAACAGTGCCATCTTCACCTATGCCCCCGTCCACAACAGCGGCGACTGGGGCGCCAGATGGTATCCCGGCGTCATCGTCTATAAGGACAATGTGCCCAAGGCCTTCTATGACGCTATGTATGCCTGGTCGGGGAATGAGAAACTGTCTGACGGCGGCGTTCTTGTCAGCATGAACAAAACCGGCAGCGGCCAGAACCCCAAGGATTGCAAGCTCTTCTCATCCACCGCCATCTTGCGGAACGAGGAAGCCATGGTACCCGGCAACTATACCTTCATCCCCTGTGTAAAGGTGGAACTGGCCAGCGGTGTCTATGCCCCCGATCTGGTGAAAGCCAACCCCATCAACCTGAGGGTGAATAAGCGGGTCACCAGTATGGATATCGCCATCAACGGTGAGAACCTCACCAACGGCGTGGAGCACACCCAGGACAACGCCCCCGTCTATACCATGAGCGAGTCGGTGAACAAGGTGTCCATCTCCGCCATGAAGAACCCCGGCAACGCCAACATTCCCAGCAGCAATGGCGCCGACATCTCCTGGTCTTCTTCCAACCGCAACATTGCAGAGGTGAAGGGCGGCCAGCTGTACGCCTACCGGCCCGGCACCGTGGTCATCACCATGACCTACAAGGGCGAACTGGTCAACAAGAACGGCGTGCGAGAGACCCTCAATTTCACCCGCCGGATCAAGGTGACCGTTCCCATCGCCGAGGTGAAGATCGACGAACCCAACTGGAAGAACAGCCTCAACCTGATGTATTCCCAGGTGAAGCTGAATGGTCTTCAGGTCCGCAGCTATAACGGCGAGTGGCAGTCCGGTAATGGCTATGTGGAAAATACCGTGACCCGCATCGCCCGCTACGAGGGCGATTACGGCTGGGACCCCTCCGAGAAGCGGGTACTCTACAACGACAACTACTATATAACATTTCACCTCAAGCCCAAGACGGGCTACCAGTTCCCCCTGCGGGCGACCACCCTCAGCGGTGAAGGGTTGTATAGGGCCAACACCGCCACCATCCGCACCAACCGTGTGGGCTCTAGCGACATGAATACCGCCGACAAGTTTGGCTATTGGGCCTCCGGAGAGTGGAATCCCAACACCCTGCAGACGCCCAGCGTATGCGGCATCGTCATCTCCTATCAGATGGAGCTGCTGCGTGAGCCCAACACCGTGTATGTGGATCTCGTTGCCATCGAGACCGCCGAGCCCCGTGAGGGCGACCTGCGCTACGCCGGCGAGGTTCCCGATGATCTGACAGGTTGGCATCCCAATGACGTGATGGGCGTGCGTGTCCTCACCCTCAGCGGCGAGACGACACAGGACGGAAGCCCTCTCCTCGCCAGCAGCAGCAATGTGTTCAAGATCTCCACGCCTCTCCTTGGCTCCGGCACACCCTATACGCCTTTGGCAGACGGTGAGGTCACCAACAACGGCAACTCCTTTGAGGGTTTTACTGTGTTCCGTGACGAGGAAAACAATCTCAGCCGTGAAAAGCTGGAAAATGCCCGCTATGAGGCAGCCACCTATGCCCATGAATTGGGGATTTATCTGGCAAATCAGAGCGCTGCCGGCACAAAGTATTACTTCTCTCCGGATGTGCGGGTACTGGTCAACGGCCATGAGGTACAGCTCATCGACAGTCTCGGCAACCCCGGCTACAATGGCGATTCCCTGAAACTCGGCTACTATTTCGTCTCCGATCCCAGACCTTCCCTCATCAACGGCACCATCGAAGGCCTGAATGCACCCGTCACCGGAGCTGTAGCCCAGACCGCCGATGACCTCACCGTCACCGGCAGAGACTCCGCAGGCGAAGCCAGCGACAAGATGTATGTTTCCGGTCTCGTCTGGTTTATCGACGCAAATGAAAACGGAGTATTGGACGAGGGCGAACGGTGCGCTCCAGAAAACGGCTTCACCCAGGACGGCAGATTTATGGGCGGCAAGAAATACAGCGCCTTTGTGACCCTCGCCGTGGAAGCGGAGGACGGCCGCATCAACAATACCGCCTTTACCTTGAAGCTGGACGGCATCGACACGCCGCTGAGCACCTCCCAGGCCCAGGGCGTCTACACCTTCCCAGAAACGGAAATCGTGGGCTACACCGTTTCCGGCACGGCAACGAGCTTTAACAGCGATACCGATGAAGTGATTATTCAGCTCACCGAAAGCGGTGCGGCCGAAGCTTCTTATGAGGCTGTTGTCAAGGGTAACACTGCAAGCTACTCCATCGCAGATGTTCCCGCCGGCACCTACACCATGAAGGTGATGAAGAAAAACCATGTCACAAGAGAGTACACCGTGATAGTCGGAACCAATCCCGTGGTGCAGGATGTGAAGATTCACCTGAAAGGCGATATCGACGGAAACGGAACAGTTACTACGATGGATTATATGAGAGTAAATTCCCATGCAAAAGGAATAACACTCCTTACTGATTATGCTCTTAAATGTGCCGATGTTGTCGGTACAGACGGAAAAGTCACTACCATGGATGCAATGCGTGTCAATGCGCATGCAAGAGGTACGGCAAAACTTTGGTAATATGATATCAAGGTTCAAAATGTCTTAATACCAATGTTCCCTCCCCGTACGCCATATGGGGAGGGAGGCGGAGGTTTAAGAATATAAAAATCGCAGAGAAATCTGCGCCGCCGTTTTCGGGACTAAGCGAGACCCCGAAGACGGTGCGTAAAGGGACGTCCCGCAAATATATTCTTAAAGGAGGAGCTTGGTCATGAACAAGCGAATCACATCCCTAGCGCTGGTGTTTGTCATGGTCCTTTCTTTGCTGGTAACTGCAGTGCCGGCATTGGCTGCGCCGATCGAATCGACACAGCTTAAAGTAACCGCAGACAAAACATCAGCAAATCCGGGTGATACAATCACCTACACCATCACAATGGGCCCTGTATCGGATATGGGTTCCATGCAGATGTGTCTGGACATTCCAACCGGGTTGACCTATGTTGCGAATTCCACAGAACTTGCCGATGGTCTAAAGGCCACTCTTGGTTTTGACGACGTGGCTTGGACGGAAATAAGCAAAATGATCAACGGCGTGGCATCCGCTGCCGACTACGAAAGCAATACAGATACCGTGATTGCAAAATTTCAGTGCACAGTGGATGCTGGCTTTAGCGGAACGGCAGAAGTCGGTTTAACGAATCTTGAATTCGGTTCTTGTCAAACTTTTGAGTACCACACCGACAGGTTCTCTGTTGTTAAGGCTTCAGTCAATGTCACCATTCCTCACGCCCATGTGTACGATCAGACAAACACGGATGCTGCACATCTGAAAACCCCGGCAACATGTACAGCGGCGGCTGTTTATTACAAGAGCTGTACTTGCGGCGAGAACGGTGAAGAGACCTTCACATCCGGTTCTGCACTCGGACACGATTACACCAAAAAGGTGGAAAACAATACTTATTTGAAGACTGCAGCTTCAAATTGCACGGAGTACAATGTGTACTGGTACGCATGCTCCCGTTGCGACGCCAACGCGAAAGATGACGCTGCGGCAACCGATAAGTATTACACCAGCACCACCGCCGGCAATCACAGCTTCACAGAGAAGATTGAAGATGCCGCACACTATGTTGCAGGCACCGGCACAGACTGCCGGAGTGTAAAGAAGTACTACTATGATTGCGCATACTGCAATCAGATCGGTACTACCACTTGGGACAGCACTACCTACGGTGAGCACAACTATGCAGCCGTATGGAGCAGCGACGCTGACGGTCACTGGCATGAGTGCTCCCTGTGCCACGGCAAGAAGGACGAAGCTGCTCATACTCCGGGCGCAGCGGCAACCGAGACAACACCGCAGAAGTGTACTGAATGTGATTACATCATCACTCCTGCACTGGGTCACACTCACCACATGACTCCTGTTGCGGCAAATCCTGCCACCTGCACGACTGACGGCAACAAAGCATACTATGTATGCTCCGGCTGCAGCAAGTGGTTTGAGGATGCAACAGGCAGTGTAGAGATCACCGACCACAGCAGTGTTGTGCTTGGACAACTCGGTCACGACTGGGTAGCTGCAACCTGCACTACTCCTAAGACCTGCAGCAGATGCGATGCTACCGAAGGCAATGCTCTCGGCCACGACTTTGCGGACGTATGGAGCAGCGACGCTTCAGGACATTGGCATGCGTGCTCGCGCTGCGACGCCAAGGATGGCGAAGCAGCCCACACACCTGACCGTGAGGCAGCAACTGAGACCGACCCGATTAAGTGCACTGAATGTGATTACGTTATCACTGCTGCGCTTGGTATGCAGGATTACACTGTTGAAATGCCTGTTTGCCTCGCCGTGAAGCTGACAGGTGATGAGAAGCCTGCCAAGGAAATCTTCAAGTTCGAAATCTATGACCTGGGCTACGAGGATACAGAATTTGAAATCCTGAATGACACCGTGGTTGCAGAGAACGTTGAATTTGACGAAAATGGCGTTGCATTCCTCTACGGCTTCCTCAAAATTAAGGTTGTAGGCGAAGAACAACTGTGCAACCTCACCGAGGGCTTCAAGGTCCGCATGGTGAAGGGCTCGACAAAGGGTTGGACCTATGCTCCCGAGCAGTGGTGCGTCGAACTCTTCTTCGAGAACGACGCTCTTGATGTCAACATCGGCGTTAAGGAGATTGTTGACGGAGAAATCAGTGAAGTATATGCCAACGGTATGAGCTTCGCTGTGAGCTACGAGGCCGTGTCCGAACCCAGCTCGTCCGAGTCCGGCAAGCCTGAGAACCCCGATTCTCCGCAGACCGGTGACAACAGCATGATGGGTCTTTGGATCGCTCTGCTCTTTGTTTCCGGCGCAGGCGTAGCGGGAACCACAATTTATAGCAGAAAGAAAAAATATTCTGTAAAATAATGTGTGATTAACACCAAGCCGGAGGCGGCGACGGCGAAATTGCTGTCGCCGCCTTTTCGTCACTTTGAAAGGCTGTTCAGCCGGAACAGCCCTTTCTCCAAAGGAGCAAAAGGCAAAAGCATATTTTGCTTTTTTGGAGAGAGAAAAAGAAAAAGGAGCAAATCTGCAAATGAATGATCACGAAAATGAAAATGAATACGAAGTATTCTTGAAGATTTTTGAAAAGAGTCATTCGTCCGGTAGCGACGAAACACAGGAAGATACGCCGGCAATACACAGAAAACAGCCATTGCAGGAGCCAAGAAGGTCCACTCGTCAGATGCCTCCCCGTTCCGGCTCGACCTCTCGACAAAACTCTGCACCTCTGTCTGAATATCCGGAAAGGCGCACACAGCCTGCGAGAAAACCGGGAATGTACCTTTCCCCCAAGCGCAAAGCTGCAAAAAAACGCAGACAGCGCCGTCTAACCATTATAACCGTGATACTGGCCGCTGTGATGATTCTCTCAATTATTTTGATTGTCAAATCCTGTAGCGGCAGCGGTGATGCACTGAAAGGCACATGGGATCTTGACGGTGTGACGGTATATCAGTTTGACGGGAACGGACACGGCTCGCTGAATCTACCCAGCAATACATACCCGTTCACCTATGAGATAAAGGACAATGAATTGTGTATCGACTTTGAAAGTGATACTGCACGGGATGCTGACTATACCTTTTCTGTGAAAGATGACGTACTCACAATGACCGGCGGCGAAGGAAGCATTGAACCCGGGAGAGTGTATGAACTGACAAGACAAGAGTAATATATGGTGTTCAGTAAAAAAACAGGAGCTATTTAACGGAGGTCTATATGAAAACTAAAAAAGTATTACCGTTAATTTTGCTCCTGTTTGTCGCTATAATGCTTTTGTCTGTTGGAATGATAGCAAAAGAGTATCGGGAACGCCAAGAAGATATAAAAGGGTTTGAAAAATTAGAGGATATTATAACTGAAGTAGAACAAACGGAAATGACGGATAATGTTGAACAGACCAAAACACCGCAGGAACAGAAACAGTCCTCACGCAATCTGACGCCGCTATTTGAATTAAACGGCGATTGTATCGGCTGGATATGTATTCCGAATACGGCGGTGAATTATCCGGTTATGTTTACGCCCGAAGAACCTCAGAAATATCTTCGTAAAAACTTCGAGGGCGAATATAGTGCATCGGGCGTTCCGTTTTTGGACGGGGCTTCTACCATGGAATATGACAATCTGATTATCTACGGTCACAATATGAAAAACGGTACGATGTTCTCTGATATTACGCAATATAGGGATAAAGCATACTGTGAGGAACATCCGTACATTGAGTTTGAAACAGCAGACGGATTGAGAATATACCAAGTCTTTGCGGTGG
>ERZ1673752.5251-NODE-5251-length-9981-cov-15.916079_pt1 | contig 9981 bp, 6 predicted proteins | sample MGYA00580195_ERZ1673752 | MGnify/ENA primary metagenome ERZ1673752 (study PRJEB41218, sample SAMN15661744) | gut metagenome | host: Homo sapiens | place: Canada: London | collected 2015-08-20/2019-03-30 | study: EMG produced TPA metagenomics assembly of...
TTAGAAGAGACGTGTAACGGCTGTTACGTGTAACGGTTGTAGGGACGCACGGTCGTGCGTCCGTTGTATCAAAGCGGGATGTGTAACGGTTTTGACGAGTAACGGTTTTTGACGTGTAACGGTTGTAGGGACGCACGATCCGTGCGTCCGTCCCCGTCAAAACCACGACGCTGTGACCTTTGATACAACGGACACCGTAACCTTTGATACAACGGACGCCCTCCGACTGGACACTCCCGTGCGTCCCTACAGCCGTTACTCGTCCCGTGCGTCCCTACAAAGGGCTACTCGTCTCTTCTAACTTCTAACCTCTAATCTCTAACCCAATACCGATTATGTCAAGAAATTTACCGAATATGTCAAGTCGTATTTCAAAAAAGTGTTGTACCTTTGCACCAAGAGATACTAAAAAAGTAACACCAACTCCTATGCGATCACGCATTCATAACATACTATTGCTCGCTGGCATGCTACTCACCATAGCCGCCACGACGAGTTGTGTCTACAACACACCAGGAGGGGATGAGGAGCTCACACTCTTGATCAAGCTCTCGCCAACTACTCCCTTCCGCGCCATCGAGGATCATGCAGCAAAAGACTCATATACGGTAGGCGACTTCCAGCCCATCACACTCTTCTTCTACGATGCTCAGGGCAACCCCACCGAGCCGTACCGTGTCGAGCTCAAGAGCGCAGACGATATAGCTCTAGCGATGGGCACCGGCTACGAGATGAAGGTTCGTCAAGCCGTCAAGCAGGTCTCTGCCGTCGCTGGGCGTAGCGGCGTCTTGAAGCCCGACAACCTCGAGTCCCTCTCTATCCACGAGCTGCAGAACCTCGGTGGTGCCGAAGATCAGAAGGACGGCTTCCTATATAAGGTACCCTACGTAGCTCCTATGACCGAGATAGTGCCTGACCAAGCCAATGCTGAGCGACTCATCGTCACGCTCCAGCCGGTCCCCAACGTAGCACGCCTAGAAATCTCTGGCAATATAGAGGTACCCCTCGAGTCGCAGGAGAACACTGTCAAGTGGATCATCGACAACAAGATGAAGACTTACACGCAGTCTCAGACTGACTACTCTTGGCTACCCACGCCTGAGGACCTTATGCTGCGCTCCATCTCGGATGTCACCATACGAGGCATCTATGTCAATAATTATAAGGAGACCCCCAATGTCGCCAACGCTGATCGCACACGCCTGACTGATGACAACTATAATCTGGACGGCAAAGTCTGGACTGGACACAATGACGCGATGCACACCCTCTTTGGTAAGCTGAATGAAGACAACGATTACGCTAAGAAGATGACCACCGGCAAGGTAGACGCTTATCAGATCTACCCAGGCGTTACTACAGTTGACAAGGCCGAGGCACTAGACCACATCATCGTAGCGGTCGACTACAAAGTGCACACCCGGGTGGGACACTTTAACTATAAGGTGTACAACGCGACCGAGGATAAAGATGTCTACGCCTGCACCAGTGTAGAGGATCGAGGCGTGCAGACGAAGACGCGCTTCATCACCATACGTAAGTTCCTCGTCACCGATACCGAGTCGCTCGTCTCCTTTGACGCGGGCAAGATATACCGCATCAACCTGAAGGACCTCAGTCCGCTCTTCTCGACAAATACCAAGCCAGGTATCAAGACAACGGATGACATCGAAGAGATAACGCCACGTCCCGAGGGCACCGACGAACTGCCCGAGGAGACCTCCAACACGATCCCCGTATCCGTCGTCGACTGGACACACATCAACATCAACACAACGCTAGACTAACAGAAAAACGAATAACCCTTTGAACGAATAACCCGCTGTAGGGACGCTCGATCTGAGCGTCCGTTGTAGAACGGCAAAACAAATAGCCCTCGTAACTTTAACGGGGACGGACGCTCAGGTCGAGCGTCCCTACAGAGGGTTACTCGTCTCCCCCAACCAGACAATAACCAAACAGTATATTCACTTTTAATCAACTAACAAAACTTTATGAAGTACATGAAGATGGCCGCCATCGCCATGATGGCACTCGCTCTGTTCTCCTGCAACAAGAAGGACGAGCCAAAGAATGAGGATGCAATCCTCCGTATCCGCATCAACGACTCTCAGCTACGCACTCTCGAAGGTTCTATCGCTACTGGTGATAAGACTGAGTGCATGACAGACGTCGTCCTAACACTAGACAATGGTGAGGAAATCACGCTAGATGCTACTAAGCTTGCCCAGGCAAAGACCGACGAAGGCTACAAGCAGGATGTGACCCATGTAGTCAACACGGTTGCTCTTACTGCTAATGGTAAGATCGAGGCTACCACAGACATCACGACGCTTCAGGGCAAGATTATCAAGACTGAGGGCATTCAAGAGTCTGACTATAGCAAGGTTATTCCTCTAGCAGCTGAGGCTACACAAGTAGAGGTATCAACTGTTGGCGACAAGACTGTCTACACAGTTACCCTCGAGCCTAAGCCTGCTGTTGCTCGTCTAGAGGTCTTCGGTAAGATCACTCCTAAGGATAACAATGAAGGCAAAAATGCTTTCGAGTCTATCACAGTAGAGCATGTCTATGTCAACAACTACCTCTCTACCATCGCTGGTACTCGCCATATGTGCGTAACCAATGGTAAGGACGGCTTTGCAGCTGACCCTGCTCTCCAGGATGCAATGAACGATGAGATCAAGAATGCTGAGCTAAACGACTTCGTAGCTGGTGACAAGGTCGCTGGCTACCAGCTCTTCCCCAAGAAGGCTGCTGAGAAGGCTGAGGGCGAATTCTTTGATCACGTTATCCTCAAGCTCAATATTAAGTATACCCAAGCTGCTCTAGACGCTAAGCCTGAGCTCAAGGACATGACTCAGCGCTACGTCACAATCGTTCGCTTTATGAAGGAGCAGACGAAAGACCTCGACGGTGGCTTCGAGGCTGGTATGGTCTACAAGCTGAACCTTGATGAGCTCAGCAAGGACTTCAAGACTGGTGATGATGGTACGCCCGATCCTAACAACCCTGACACTCCAGATCCAGAGCCCAACCAGAAGAAGCAGCTCGTTGTCAAGGTTAAGCCTTACACTTGGACGGCTCAGAACATCAAGCCCAACATCAACGGCGGTTACAAGAAGTAATCACGCCTGACGTACAGACACGTACGTCTACAATATAGTTTCGCGGCGTGGCTCACGCTCCACGGCGAGCGGAGCCACGCTAGCGACACTAACCTTTCCCCAACACAGTCACTGACTATCCCACACACTAGCAGCACTAGCTTCACTAGTCCCACTAGAGCCACTAGAAGCACTAGATTCACTAGAGTCACTAGTTCCACTAGTTCCACTAGTCCCACTAGAATCTCTAGCTTCACTAACTACTAATCAGCTCCGCTACCTCCAATGGCAAAGAAAGTACTACTATTACCCCTCACAGTGCTACTCATGGCGCTACTCTCCTCATGCGTGTATGAGGACCTGAGCAAGTGTCCCGAGCCACGACTACGCTTCGTCTACAACGCAGACGGTAGCGACAACGTCCTGCCCAACTATATCCAGGATGGGCACCTATATATATACGACGAGTCGGGAGCGGTATGCTATACACAGCAACTCACACGTCGAGACTTAGCAGAGGGGATTCAGCTACCCGTCTTGACCTTCGCCCAGTACCGAGTCATCGCCTGGGCCAACGTGACCAAACAGTCACAGATAGCTAACCCGGACCAGCTCGCCAAGGCTGACATCACAGCACAGCCAGACGACAAAGGCATTTACCGAGGCACTGACTCGCTATACCGTGCTGAGCTATCACTAGACCTGCGCCACGAACCGCAGGGCGAGTACACCGTACCCTTCTCATCAGCTCACATCGGGCTCGATGTCGTCGTCAAGGGTTATGACACATTCCACCCCGGTGCGGGTGCGCCACAGATAGAGATCCTATCGGGCGGTACGCACTACACCTTCGTCGAGCATCCCGCTGGCATACCTTTGCCCGATGCTCACAAGACCTTCGTCCCTAACCTGGGGCACTCCGAGCGTGACGACATGTATCGCGCACGCTTCGACCTCTTCCGCTTCACCGATGCCAAGGCACCCGTGTTGCGACTCGTCGATAGCAAGTCGGGCAAGGAGATCGTCACGATCAACATCACCGACTACCTCAAGGAGCACAACCTCACCTTCGACAAGCTACACGAGGCCAACCTCCCCATACTGATCACTTTCACAGACTCTGGATCTGCCACCTTGAATGTCATCATCAAACCATTCGAGTGGGGCAGCATCAACATCAAGCCTGACAAATATAAGTAGACATTAGAGATTAGAAGTTAGAGATTAGAAGAGACGAGTAACCCTTTGTAGGGACGCACGATCTGTGCGTCCGTTGTAGAACGGCAAAACAAATAGCCCCGTAACTTTAACGGGGACGGACGCCCTCTCGCTAGATACTCTCGAGCGTCCCTACAGCGGGTTACACGACCGATCTTCCCAAAAAGAAAAAACCACAATAACTATATGACACGTCTGACTAAATACACCATTCATCTCATCAGCGGCTTGCTGCTCGCTCTGCTCACCGCAGGGTGCGTCGCCGACCGCAACGTGAGCGACTGCATCACCGAGGGTGAGGACGTCGAGCTCGAGTTCGCCCTCCAGGTACCCGCACTAGAGACATCCCTGCGCCAGCTCACCGCTGACCAGGAGAAGCAGATCAACAGCATCCAGGTCCTCGTCTTCAACACCGATGGCATCACCGATGAGTCTCAGGAGACCTTCGCCTATGAGGCTCCCGTCAAGAGCTTCGAGACAAGTACCACCGACGGCTATACACGCATCCGCTGTGGTCTCAAGGCTACTGAAAATAAGATGCGCGTCGTCTGCATCGCCAATGCAAACATCGATACGAAAACGAAGAATCTCGAAGGCACGACCAAGCAAGTCATCCTCGAGAGCGACCAGATGAAGCAGACCTTCACCAAGAAATGGCTTACCGATGGCACGCAGTTCATCCCTATGTGGGGTGAGAGCGATGCGCAACCCGTCAGCCGCACCACTACGTTCAACAGCTGCGAGGCGAGCAACAATGGTAAGTCAAACACCAAGAACGATGGCGTCATCCACCTCGTCCGTGCCTTAGCACGTATTGACGTAGGCGTCAAATTCGCTGACGATCCCACCAGCGAGAAGGCCACGGGTAGCGAAACCTTCAAGATCAACTCGGTACGTGTCTATCGCTACGCACAGTCCATGTACGTGACCGGTACGCAGGCAACTACCTTCCGTCAGATGGGCCCTAATCGTGAGCCACTGCCTCACACGCCAGCTACGATGACCCCTGCGGATAACAATAACCCGCTCGTCTTCACTGCTGAGAACGAGGAAGATGCCAAGGGCTATGTACGTAACATCTACATCCCCGAGATCAGCAACCATCTCGATAATGGTCAGAACAAGGGCAGGGACGCACGCACCTGCCTCGTCATCGGCGGATACTATGACGGTAGCACCAAGGAGACCTACTACCGTGTTGACTTTATCAAGCGTGAGGACGGTAAGCCAGAGGATAAGATTACCAAGCAGCTAGACGTGCTGCGTAATCACCGCTACCGCTTCAACATCACCGATGTAAAAGGTCCTGGTACCAGCGACCCCGGGGACGCACTCATCACCGAGCCGGTCAACATCACCTGCGACGTCGTCGTCTGGGACGAGGCTGACATCGACAAGATTATGTACGACGGACAGTACTACCTCTCCGTCTCCAAGGATAAGTTCCACTTCGGCAAGGATGCCACCAGCGAGAGCTACACCATCCGCACCAACTGGCCTAAGGGCTACGAGATCGTCGACAAGAACGGCGATCCATGGGCAACGACCGAGGCTGACGCTAAGACGAAAGGCACCTGGGCATACTTCACCGAGCCCGCAGGTCAGACCTTTGAGAAAGACAAAGACATGACCAGTACGGTCAACGTCCTCGAGAATACCACTAACGCTCTCCGTACCATCGCTCCCACGGAGCTCTTCGTCAAGGCTGGCCGTATCAAGTGGCCTCTCAAAGTCACCCAGTCCGACAAGGTCGAGCTAGACATCACCCTCTACGAGGGCAACAGCAGTGGCATCTACGATCCCTCCAAGCCTATCAATCGTCTTGAGGTCAAGCGTGGTGAGACGAAGTATGTCGTTGTCAAGTACACCAAGGGTGCACAGCTCGAGCGTCGTATTATGACCGACAACGAGCACTACCATTGGACCCCAAGACCAATATGGGATAAGCCTGAAGAGGGCGTAGCACTCTATAAGGTTGAGCTACTCGATGGTGAGCTACCAGAGGAGGAGTTTGCCCTCTCTGAGGTCACACGCTTCCATATCAATAAGGGCGGTGCTGAGGCTAATGAAGACCTTACCACCTACAACTTGACAGACGATGCGCTACCCTTTGCTGACCGAGCTTTCACTTGGAACTTGATGAAGAAGAATAGGTACTATGCGCTCATCAACGACAAGCCTGCCTTCTTCTATATCAAAGCGACTGCTCCTTACCAGCTTAAGATTACTTCTATTGAACTAGCTCCTGGTTCCAACCAGACTGACAATACCAAGGTGGTACATGGTTGGTCTGTGGACAAGGTAATCAAGGTGAGTCCAGGACAGCTCACCGGTGATAAGATAGAGTTCACACCTTACGACTATATCGAGGGTGAGACAGGTATTACTGCTGGAGATCTCAAGGGCGCATCCGTCTCATTTGAGATTACCTCTACCGATCCTAATAGACCTTTCCAGAAGAAGCCCTTCACCATCTACTTCCAGGCTGGTATCGTACAGCCTACAGCAAACTGCTACATCTACAAGATAGGGCAGAAGATGCCTATCATCATCCCCGTTTCTAAGCGAATCAACGAGGCTGCAGACTGGTACAACGCTTATGGGGCAGATTTCGATGCTGCGGTATATGAGAGGTTGAGTAGTTTCAAAAAACGTCGAGAAGATTACGATAACACGGGTAAATCAACCCTCAATCGTCTTGAAAAGGATAATAAGAAATGGCGTGTAGAGGTCCTTTGGTCTACGATTGACCCGACGGGTCGCACAAGTGGACTGAAGGTGTCTAAGGAGTTTTATCCAGGTGTCGAAGAGCAGAACTATATGTCTGTAAAGACACAGGGTACCGTCCAGCCAGGTAGTGCCGTAGTAGCTTGTATTAGAGAGGGTGACAATGTAGTCCTTTGGAGCTGGCATATATGGGTTGTCGATACCTATCCTTGGGAGGCTATCCAAGGCTTTGATCCAGGGCGCGTGATGAATCGTAACCTAGGTGCTGCCAAAACTCCTGGTGCTGGTACCTTGATGGGAGATAAATGGCCCGATCCACGAGAGATGGGTATGTACTACCAGTACGGCCGTAAGGATCCATTCTTCGCATACGATCAACTACAGGTAACTGCACTTGATAAGCGATTTGATGTAAGTAAGAATCCTAAGATTTACTATTCGAATAGCAAGTGGGAGCAAGGTAATGCTACGAGGTCTTGTAATTTGGGTACTGATATGAAGTTCTATCGAATGAGAGACCTAATAGAGCAACCTACTAAGACGGGAGAGCGCAACGCACAGAACGAGTACATCCTCGAGTTCGGTTCTCGTGATCCTAACGTCGGTACCGATTATTCTGTCCCAGCATCTCTCGCTATCTGGCAGGGAAGTGAATTTGCCCTTGAAGCTAATGTGTCAGTGCGTATGAATGCAAACTTGACTACCATCAAGACACCATTCGACCCCTCACCCTATGGTTGGAAAGTTCCCTCTGCAGGACGCGAGGCTGACTATATAAAGATTGCTACATGGATGAACTATAGACACTATGGATTCTTCCACAAGGGACTTTATGATAAGTTAGACTATGCAGAGGCAGGTAATGCTTGCTACTTACACTTAGCTACACGCGTGTCTGGCTATGATGTGCTTGGTACTTTTGTCTATAACCCAAAAACCGGAGAGTATAGGTATGGTCCAGCGACAAGAGCCAACTGTTCTGATCAAGTCTTTTGTCCGTCCAATGTGCTTCCTGTTCGTCCCATCACAAACGAGCGCGAGGCTGACTACAAGAGGTACACAGAGGAGGGCTTCTACCAAGCAAGATAGAAGGTAACACCCGCACCGTCCATCACGGCACCGCCCCGCCAACGCGGACCGCTGTGCCGACAAACCACCCCGAGGGGGCGCCACCTGCACATTCGCAGGTAGCGCCCCCTCGCTCGTTGTACCCCGTGACGTGTCACCCTGGATGTGTAACAATTTTGACGTGTAGTGGTTTTGACGTGTAACGGTTGTAGGGACGCACGAGACGAGTAACCCGTTGTAGGGACGCACGGTCTGTGCGTCCGTCCCCGTTAAAACCACGACGTTGGGACATTTGACACAACGGACGCACAGAGACGAGTCCTGTAGGGACGCTCGGTCTGAGCGTCCGTCCCCGTTAAAACCATGTCGTTGGAACTTTTGATACAACGGTCGTCGTAACCTTTGACACAACGGACGCACAGATCGTGCGTCCCTACAACCGTTACACGTCTCGGTAGGAAATGGGAAATCGCCAGTGAGGAAACGAAAATCCCCCACGGAGGGGCGAAATAAAACTTCGGAAGAATGAAATGAAACTTCGGAAGAAAGGATTTGAAGTTCCGAAGAATTTTTGATTTGCTCGGGGGAGGGGGGAAAGATTAGAGGTTAGAGGTTAGAGGTTAGAGATTAGAAGTTAGAGATTAGAAGTTAGAAGAGACGAGTAACCCGTTGTAGGGACGCACGATCTGTGCGTCCGTTGAATCAAAGGTTACGGTGTCCGTTGTGTCAAATGTCCCAACGAAGTGGTTTTAACGGGGACGGACGCACAGATCGTGCGTCCCTACAGCCGTTACACGTCAAAATCGTTACACGTCTTGCTTTGATACAACGGACGCACAGATCGTGCGTCCCTACAGCGGGCTACACGTCAACGGGGTATAAGTTCGTCTGATTTGTTGGCTATCTCAGTAATTGTTACTTTTGCGTTGTATCTCAAGCACGCATCTTATATGTCCCCCCCTTGCTACCATGATCGCAAATCTCCCCGCGCGCCCTTTCACGATTACAAAGCTGGTGTTTACTTCGTAACTATTTGCACTAAGGATAAGCGACATTACTTCGGCAGAGTCCAAGATGGCATCATGCATCTTAGTCCCATAGGGGAGTTTTGTCAGGAACAATGGGAGAAGGTCTCCGAGCATAACCCTTATGCAACCGTTCCGTTATTTGTCGTCATGCCGAACCATGTCCATGCTATCGTGTCGATCAATCAAGGTACGGAGCGTGCTGTCCAGGAGACGACTCGAGAAACTTTAGCAATCGTTGTAGGAGGGATCAAGCGTGAGGTCACCATGTTTGCGCGCCAGCATAAGATGGCGTTCGACTGGCAGTCAAGGTTTTATGATCGTATCATCAGGAACCGTAAAGAGGGTAACAGTATAGCGAACTACATCGAAAACAATGTGGCACGCTGGGACAGCGACGACTACTACAGCCAGGAGCCATAATGATGTGCAGCCCCGTCGTAACGGGAACGGACGCACGAGACGTATAGCAATTTTGACGTGTAACGGTTTTGACGAGTAACGGTTGTAGGGACGCACGATCTGTGCGTCCGTTGTATCAAAGGTTACGGCGTCCCGTTGTGTCAAAGCGGAACGTGTAACGGTTTTGACGTGTAACGGTTGTAGGGACGCACGATCTGTGCGTCCGTCCCCGTTAAAACCATGTCGTTGGAACTTTTGATACAACGGACGCACAGATCGTGCGTCCCTACAGCCGTTACACGTCAGGGTGTCATCCAGCCGTTACACGTCAGGGTGTCATCCGGCCGTTACACGTCAAAACTGTTACACGTTCCTATTACTACGTGTGTGGTAGAAAATGAGTACCTTAGCAGGCGCTTATGTGTACTTGGTCG
>ERZ1673752.5254-NODE-5254-length-9977-cov-6.536384_pt1 | contig 9977 bp, 7 predicted proteins | sample MGYA00580195_ERZ1673752 | MGnify/ENA primary metagenome ERZ1673752 (study PRJEB41218, sample SAMN15661744) | gut metagenome | host: Homo sapiens | place: Canada: London | collected 2015-08-20/2019-03-30 | study: EMG produced TPA metagenomics assembly of PRJNA649273...
GGAAGTCCACCAGACGGCGGGAGACCTCCTTGTTGGTGGACTCCAGATTCAGCACGACGGTGCGCTTGTTGTTCAGGTGGTCTGCAATGGTGCTGGCGTCCTCGAAGTGCTCGGGCTTGACCAGAACGACCTTCAGCTGGGTGGTGGCGTGGATGTTGACCACCTTGCCATTCCGCTTGGGGGTCGCGGCCTCCTCGGGGGCGTCCTCCTCGTCGGCACCTGCGGTGCCGACGCCGTTGTTGTTATTCACCATCTGAGGGCCGTCGTCCATGTACTGATCGTCGTAATCGTCCTCACTGCCAAAAAGTCCTTTTTTCAGACTATCCACAAAAGACATAGAAACTTGCTCCTTTCATTCAGGCAGCTCACGCCGCCCGGCACCCCTTTGTGAACAAAGAGTTGCTAATAGCTTTTTCTATTATCTGATTTTTTGCATCAGATGTCAATAACTATAAAAGCTTTCCATCATACAAATTTTGTCCTGAGACGATGATCTCGTCATAAAGGCGGACTTCGCTGATGGTTTTGGTCTTATCAGTGCTGCTGGGCATGACGATGCAGTAGTCGCCATCCGTCACCAGCGGATGGGCGCTGTCCACAGGGTCGATCTTACAGAAGCGGGCGAGATTGCCGTACTTGACGTAGACGCCCGGGATGTAATTTTCGCCCTGCGTCTCAGACTCGGTGCCGTCTTCCTTTAAATAATGGACAGCCTCGATGGGGATACGCAGGCCGGTAGTCTCGTCCACGATGATCTGGGCCTTGGCCCGGCTGAGGCGGAGGACATCGCCGTTGATGACCTCGCAGGTGACGACGAAGCGGGCCAAGCCGCTGGCCTCGTCGATGCTCACCTCCGACACCGACGCCTTGAGGGGCGTTTCCATCTGGCCGGGAAACTTGATCTTCACCGAGCGGGTCAGGGGCTTGCCGTTGTCCCCCAGCAGCTTCTCCCCCTCCTTGGCCGAGCAGAGGCCGACATACCGCCACGTAAAGCCCGAGACGAGCTTGCCCGCGCAGCCGTCCAGCGGCAGCTCCGGGTCGGAGTTCAGATAGGCCTCAAGACCGGCAGCATCCAGCGCGAGGATGTCGTCCGCCCCGGCGTTGAGCCGTCCGGCGGCGGTGCTGCGGATGAAGTAGCCGGTCTGGGGGGCGGTGATCTGGGTGGGCGCGCCCAGCTGGGCCTGCACCTGCGCCGACTGCTGAGTGAGGGCCGCGATCTGGGCCGAAAAATCCGAGACTTCCCCCGTGATGACCCAGAGCTTGTTCTGGGCGAGGATATAATTCTCCTCGCCCTGCGCCGTCTCGTCATAGGCGGAGCTGTCCAGCGCATCCATCAGGTCATAAAGTGCACCGGAACGCTCTTTTCTCAGGGAGTCCAGCTGGGTGGCGGTGGTGTTCTGAGACCGCTGCAGCAGCTCGATCTGGTCGTTCAGGGCCGTGAGCTGCTGGCGGAGGCCCGCCTGTTCCGGGCTGCTGTAGATCTCGGCCACCGCAGCGCCCGCCGAGACGCGCTCGCCGTCGGCGGCGAGGTAGCCCAGCGTCCCGCTGCCGGAGATGTAGGTCTCGTCGAAGAGCAGGACGCCGTCGGCGCTCACGGTATCCTCCACCGTGGCAAGCATCGCTGTCTCGTAGGTGTTGGGCGGGAAGAGCACCTGCAAGGCCTGATAGCCCACATAGATGCCCGCCAGAACCACCGCCACCACAGCGATGCCCGCCAGACGGCTCAGCACACCCGGCGTTCCGGGTTCTGAATGCGTTTTATCGGCCATAAAAGGTCACCCTTTCGCTAAAAATTCTCGGGTCAGTCGGACAGCCTGGGCCGCAGCGTCCGGCGCGGAGGCGTCCAGCCAGACCACGCCGTCCATATGGCGGAACCACGTCAGCTGACGCTTGGCGTAGTTGCGGGAGGCCTGCTTGAGCTTGTCGGCGCACTCGTCCAGCGCAGTCATCCCCTCAAAAAAGGGAAAGAACTCTTTGTAGCCGATGGCCTGCGCCGCCGTGCGGTAGGTCTGGCGGTGGTCGTAGACCAGCTTCGCCTCGTCCAGCAGACCGGCATCCAGCATCCTGTCCACCCGCAGGTCGATGCGGCGGTAGAGCTGGGCGCGGTCGGGGAAATCCAGCCCCAGCACCAGCGAACGATAGGGCCGCTCGGGCGGGAGGGACTGGGCTTTCTGTTCACTCAGACGCTTGCCGGTGGCGCGGAAGTGCTCCAGCGCCCGCAGCACCCGCACCTGATTGTTCGGGTGGATGGCGGCAGCAGCCTCCGGGTCGGCCTCCTGAAGCTCCTTGTACATGGCTTCCGGGCCTTTTTCGGCCAGCTCGGCGGCCAGCTGCTCCCGCAGGCCATCCGGCGTCTTTTCGGCGGCAAAGCGAACCCCGTACAGGAAGCTCTGAACATAGAGTCCTGTACCGCCCACAAGGATGGGCAGACGGCCCCGGGCGGAGATGTCCGCTTCGAGCCGCCCGGCCAGCGCGACGAAATCCGCTACGCTGAACGGCTCATCGGGGGTCAGGAGGTCCACCGCGTGGTGGGGGATGCCGTGGGTCTCGTCGGGCGTGACCTTTGCCGTGCCGACATCCAGACCCTTATAGAGCTGCATCGAGTCGGCGCTGATGACCTCGCCGCCAAACGTCTCGGCCAGCGTGACACCAAGGGCGGTCTTGCCGGTGGCCGTAGGGCCTACGACGGCCAGCACCGGATGCTTTTTGTTACACGATTCGGCCAAACTGCTTTTCCAGCTCCTTTCGGGTCAGTTTCAGGACGCAGGGGCGTCCGTGGGGACAGAAGGGCGGCACCTCGCCGGAAAGGATCTTCTCGGCCAGCACCATCAGCTCCTGCGGCGAAGTGCGGTCCCCCGCCTTGATGGCGGCGCGGCAGGAGATGGAGTGGAGCACCCATTCCGTCCGCTCGTTCAGGGCGTCGCGGCTGCCGTGAGCCAGCTTCGCCGCCAGCTCCACCAGCAGGTCCTCGGCGCTCCCCTGCTCTACGTCGGCAGGCACAGAGCGCAGACAGACCGAGCTGCCGCCGAAATCGCTCACCTCGAGGCCTGCGCTTTCCAGCAGCGGGAGATTCGCAAGGAGAGCCGTTTTCTCTTCCGCCGAAAGCTCGATGACCAGCGGCTCCAGCAGGAGCTGGCTGGGGACGTCGCCGTAGTTCGCAGCCAGCTTCTCGAAGAGCTGGCGCTCATGGGCGGCGTGCTTGTCGATGATACAGACTTCATCGCCCCGCTCCGCGAGGATATAGGTGCGGAAAAGCTCCCCCACATACCGCAGCGGCTCAGGGCCGTCCTGCACATCAAAGCCCAGCTGCTCTGGGGCCGCGCTCTGCTGCGGCGCGTCCGGCACATCGGGCAGGGACGGCAGCGGCGGGCGTTCCGCTCCCACCGGGGTCGGCTCCCACGCGGCCATGTGGTCGCGGGTGACGTCCGGCAGGTCGATGTCCGGCTCCACATCCAGCTGGGATTCGCTGGACGCAGCCCGGAAGGGCGGCGGCTCAAGAGTGCTGTCCTGCACCGGAGGCTCCGGGCTGTGGAGGACGGCATCCATCGGCAGCAGTGCATCGGCTGCAACCGTTGTCCAGCTGTGTTCTGGCTCCGGAGCCGCCGTTTCCGGGGCTTTTGCGGGCAGCGGGAGGATGTCCTGCTCCGGGGCGGAGGGCTGTGCCGGGCGGGGCACTGCCGACGCCGCAGGGCGGAGGGAGCTTTCGGTCGGACGGGGCAGGCTTCCCGGCTCTGCCTGCCCCGAAATGACTGCGGAAAGTCCTGTAAAGCAGTTATTCTTTACATTTATATTTTCTTTCGTTTCGCTGTTTTTTGATTCTCGGGATGCATCGTTGTCTTTATCTTCATCGAAAACGAATCGTCTCTCCCCCGTGCCCGGCTGGCTCAGAGCCAGCTTGACGGCGTGGTAGACAAGGTCAAAGATGTCGTTTTCCCGGGCAAATCGGACCTCCGTCTTGGCCGGATGGACATTCACATCCACGAGGACGGCAGGCATCTCAAGAAGCAAGATCCCTCCAGGGAACTTGCCCTGCATCATGGTGCCCTTGAACGCCATCTCCATGCCCGCCATCATGGTGCGGTTGCGGACGTAGCGGCCATTGATATAGAAATACTGCATACTGCGGCTGGCGCGGCAGCTGCGGGGCTGGGTGATCAGGCCCCAGACCCGGTAGACGCCCTCACGGTTGTCCACCTCCATCAGGTCGCGGCTGAACTCCCGGCCCAGCACAGCGTAAGCCGCACTGCGGAGCTGGCCATCGCCGGGGGTGACATACTGCAGCTTGCCCTCGCGGAGGAACTTGAAGCTCACCTCAGGGTGGCTAAGGGCCACATGGCCCACGAGGTCGGCCACGAAGGTGCCCTCGCTGGAATCCTTTTTGAGGAACTTCATCCGGGCGGGCGTGTTGAAGAAGAGGTCCCGGACGCGGATGGTGGTACCGACGCCCCGGGCACCCGGTTCGATGGGCTGCTCTTCCCCGCCCTCGATGCGGTAGAGGGAGGCGCACTCGTCGGCCTCGGTACGGGTGAGCAGCTCGACCCGGGCCACGCTGGCGATGGAGGCCAGTGCCTCGCCCCGGAAGCCCAGCGTGTGGATGCTGTTGAGGTCGTCTTCCGTCCGGATCTTGCTGGTGGCGTGGCGGATGAAGGCTGTGGGGATGTATTTCGCCTCGATGCCGGTGCCGTTGTCGCTGATCTCGATGAGGCGGACGCCGCCCGACTCGATGGAGACGGTGATCTGGGACGCGCCTGCGTCGATGGCGTTTTCCAGCAGCTCCTTCACGACCGACGCAGGCCGCTCCACCACCTCACCGGCGGCGATGAGTTCTGCGGTGTGCTTGTCCAGAACGTGTATCTCTGCCATTCGTTTCCCTCCGTTTCAGATAAACTCAGCCCTTCAGGCTGCCGCTCAGGGTCTTTTTCAGCTCATAGAGGAAGTTCAGCGCCTCGATGGGGGTCAGGGTCTCCACGTCCAGCGCCTCGAGCTTTTCCATCATCTCGCTGGGGACGGCGGGCGAAGAATACTCCTGCAAGGCGTCGAAGTCCATCTGCTCCACCTTATTTTTCGGGGCGGAAGCCTCCAATGCACGCAGCACCTCGTGGGCGCGGCGGGTCACAGTGCCGGGCAGACCGGCCAGCTTCGCCACCTCGATGCCGTAGCTGTCGTCGGCAGGGCCGCGGACGATGCGGCGGAGGAAGGTGATGTCCTCTCCCCGCTTCTTGACGGCGATGTTGTAGTTCTTGACCCCCTCGATGGACCCTTCCAAATCGGTCAGCTCGTGGTAGTGGGTGGCGAAAAGAGTCTTGCAGCCGAGGCCCTTGGCCGGGTCGGAGATGTGCTCCACCACGGCGCGGGCGATGCTCATGCCGTCGAAGGTGGAGGTGCCGCGGCCGATCTCGTCCAGCACGACGAGGCTCTTGGGGGTGGCGTTTTTCAGGATTTCGGCCACCTCGGTCATCTCCACCATGAAGGTGGACTGTCCGGCGGCGAGGTCGTCTGATGCGCCGATGCGGGTGAAGATAGCATCCACGACGCCCACATGACAGCTGGACGCCGGGACGAAGGAGCCGATCTGGGCCATCAGCGCGATCAGCGCGTTCTGACGCATATACGTCGATTTGCCTGCCATATTCGGGCCGGTGATGATGAGGCAGCGGTCGGTGGTGCAGTTGAGCTTCGTATCGTTGGGCACGAAGAGGCTCCCCTTCAGCATCTGCTCCACCACCGGGTGACGGCCCTCGGTAATGGTCAGCTCGTCGCTGTCGTCCACCACGGGGCGGCAGTAGTTGTTCTCTGCCGCCACCTGCGCCAGCGCCGCCAGCACGTCCAGCTCGGCCACGGCGTTGGCCGTCCGCTGGATGCGGTCGAGTTGACCGCCGATCTTTTCCAGCAGCACAGCAAAGAGCCGGTGCTCCAGTGCGATAAGGCGCTCGTGTGCGCCGAGGATCTTGTTTTCCAGCTCCTTCAGCTCCTGCGTGATGTAGCGCTCGCCGGAGGTGAGGGTCTGTTTGCGGATGTAGGTCTCGGGGACCATCTGCTTATAGGAGTTGCTGACCTCGATGAAGTAACCGAAGACGTGGTTGTAGCCGATCTTCAGCTTGGGGATGCCCGTCTCCTGCCGCAGGCGCGTCTCCAGCTGGGCGAGGACGCCCTTGGTGTTGTCGCGGATGGAGCGCAGCTCATCCACCTCGGAGTGGTAGCCCTTGGCGATGACGCCGCCGTCCTTCAGGGTGGAGGGGGCATCCGGGTCGATGGCTGCGAGGATGGCCGTTTTGACGTCGTCCAGCAGATCGATCTGACCTGCAAGGGCGGTCAGCTCAGGGCAGCCGCAGCTCTCGGCCTGCGCCCGCAGGTCAGGCAGGCGCTCGCAGGTCTGGGCCATCGTATAGATCTCCTTGGGCGTGGCCGAACCATAGACCGCACGGGTCATGAGGCGCTCAAGGTCGGCGATATAGTGGAGCTGCTCGATGAGGTCGCCCCGCTGCATGGTCTGGTTCACGAGGCTCTCTACCGCGCTGAGGCGGCGGTTGATGGCAGCGCTGGACACCAGCGGCTGCTCGATCCAGCTGCGCAGCATCCGCTTGCCCATGGCAGTGCTGGTCTTATCCAGCACCCACAGCAGGGTGCCGCGCTTTTCGCGTCCGCGCAGGGTCTCGGTCAGCTCAAGGTTTGCCCGGGTGACCGGTGAAAGCCGCATGAACTGGGCTTCGTTGTAAGTAATAACGGTCTTTAACCGCTCCACGCCCTTGATCTGGGTATCGTGCAGATATTCCAGCAGCGCGGCCATGGCAAAGCGCACCAGACCCTCGGCAGCTATGCCGGTGGTCTGCGGCCAGTCGCGGCCAAACTGCTCTTCCAGTGCAGACGCCACCAGCCCCGGCGCATAGCGCTCGTCCTCGACCAGCTCCACCGAGCAGTTCATATTCTTCTTGATGTAAGCGGTCACCTCGCGGCAGTCCAGCAGACCGGGGTTCAGCAGTACCTCGCTGGGGTGGTAGCGGCACAGCTCGGTAATGACCGCCGGGGCGATCTTATCCGCCGTCAGTTCGGTGATATGCGCCGTACCGGTGGAAACATCCGCAAAGCACAGACCGGCCTTTTTTCCCTTGAGGTACAGGCTGGCAATGTAGTTGTTGCGGTCGTCCTGCAGCATACTGCTTTCAATGACCGTACCGGGGGTGACCACCCGGATGATGTCCCGCTTGACAAGCCCCTTGGCTTTAGCGGGGTCCTCTACCTGCTCGCAGATGGCCACCTTATAGCCCTTGGCGATCAGGCGCGCCACATAGCCCTCGTAGCTGTGGAAGGGCACGCCGCACATGGGGGCGCGCTCCGCAAGGCCGCACTGCTTACCGGTAAGGGTAAGATCCAGCTCCCGGGACGCCGTGACGGCATCATCGAAGAACATCTCGTAAAAATCGCCGATGCGGTAAAAAAGAATTTCGTCCTTGTGTTGATTTTTGATCTCAAGATACTGCTGCATCATGGGCGAAAGCTCTGCCATGGTTTTTCCTCTTTCCCTTGTATGGTTCCGTCAGCCGGTTTGCGGGCTGTAACCGCCGGTGCAAACAAAACGCGGTCTGTGTTGCACAGCCGCGTTCCGATGAAAACTCTGCTTAGTGGCAGCCGCCGCAGGTGGAGCAGCTGCCGGTGCAGGAGGCAGAAGGCTCCTGCACGGTCATGGGGTCGCCGCCGTTCATGGCGGTGTTGATGATGGCGTCGATATAGTTGACCAGGTTCTCGCACTCGCGCTTGGCCTCGTTATATGCCACCATACCCTCGTTGCCCATGATCTGACCGTAAAGGCTGTTCACCTTCTCGTTCAGCTCAGCGATGCGGGCGTCGTCGCGCTCGTTCTTGCCGATCTCGTTGTTCAGATCCATACGGGCCAGATTGAACTCGCCGATCAGGTTCTGCAGCTCCTCATCCTTATCGTTTGCCTTGCGGGCCTGATCCAGAATGACGTAGCGGGGGTCGGTCTGCAGTGCCATAGCGGCACGCTTGAAAAGATCAATGCAATCCATGATTGGGTTCTCCTTGTTGTTTTTATTCTTTCTGGGGCAGTTTGCCCCGGAATCACGTTTTTATGCTTCCACTTCGCCCAGCAGCACAGTGGCGCGGGCACCGGTAAGATGTACGGTCGCGTAGCTGCCCAGCAGTGCCGGGTCGGCGGCAAACTCCACGGTCAGGTTGTTGTCCAGCCGGCCGGAAAGGGTGCCCTCGTTGCGGCCGTAACCTTCCACCAGCACCCGGACAGTCTGCCCTACCTGCGCCTTGACCAGTGCCATGGCGATCTCGTCCTGTGTAGCCAGCAGGCGGGTCATGCGGTCGGTCTTTTCCTTGCGGGGGGTGGGGTCCGGCATTTCGGCAGCCTTGGTGCCTGTACGCTTGGAGTAGATAAAAGTGAACAGCTGCATATAACCCACCTTGCGCACCAGTTCCAGCGTTTTTACAAAGTCCTCCTCGGTCTCGCCGGGGAAGCCCACGATGATATCGCTGGAAAAAGTGATGCCGGGCACGGTCTTGCGGGCGTAGTCGATGAGTTCCAGATACTGCTCCACCGTATAGTGGCGGTTCATCTGCTGCAAAAGCCGGTCGGAACCGCACTGCACCGGCAGATGCAGGTGCTTGCACAGCTTCGGCTGGGCGGCGATGGTATCAATGAGCTTATGGCTGGCGTCCTTGGGGTGGCTGGTCATAAAGCGGATGTGATAATCGCCGGGCACGGTGCACAGCAGGTTGAGAAGGTCGGAGAAATCGATCTGCTCTTCCAGACCCTTGCCATAGCTGTTCACGTTCTGACCCAGCAGGGTGATCTCCTTATAGCCCGCTTCCACAAGGCTGCGGAACTCCGCAAGGATATCGCCGGGCTTGCGGCTCTTCTCGCGGCCGCGGACGTAGGGCACGATGCAGTAGGTGCAGAAGTTGTCGCAGCCGTACATGATGGGCAGCCATGCGCGGAACTCGCTCTCGCGGCGGATGGGGATATTCTCCACGATGACGGGGCGCTGGGCCGGCTCCATCAGCACCCGCTTGTGCTTTTGCAGCTTCTGGGCGATGAGCTGGGGCAGGGTGTCGATGCCATCCACGCCGAAGACGAGGTCAACGTAGGGGTAGCTCTGGCGCAGCTTCTCCACGACGTGCTTCTGGTTGGCCATGCAGCCGCAGAGCCCGATGATGAGGCCGCGCTTTTTCTCCTTCAGGCCCTTGAGGGCGCCCACGTTGCCAAAAACGCGCTGCTCGGCGTGCTCACGGACGGCGCAGGTGTTGAAGAGAATGAGGTCGGCATCCTCGGGCTTGTCGCACAGGCCGTAGCCGATGTCCATCAGCACGCCCTTGATGCGCTCGCCGTCGTTGACGTTCTGCTGACAGCCGTAGCTGTGGACGAAGGCCAGCGGCGGAGTGTCGTAGGCCAGCTTGACCAGCTCAGCCGCCGCGTTGTTATGTTCAAATGCTATGTACTCCAATGGAACCATCCTTCTCTGCCGCCGCGCACCGGCGGCAGACATCGTTATACTATAAAAAGCTCCTTATAGTATACCCTTTTTGGCCTTGGAGGGCAAGAGCTTATTTTTACTGTGCCTGCTTGGCGGCGCAGGCTTCGCACAGGCCGAACAGCACCACAGCGCAGTCCTCCACGACGCCCTTCTGGTGGCGCACCAGCTTCATCACCTGCTTTTCGTCCACGTCGGCGTCCACGACACCGCCGCAGCAGTTGCAGTAGAGGTGGCTGTGCCAGCACAGCGTGTGGTCGAAGCGGTCGGCCTTTCCCGGGATGGAGACGCGGCGGACGCGGCCCGCCTCCACGAGGCTGTTGAGGTTGCGGTAGACGGTACCGAGGCTCAGGCCGGGGCACTCCCTGGCCGCAAGGTCAAAAATCTCTTCTGCGGTGGGGTGGTCGCACAGCTGCTCCACCTTCTGCAATACCAGCTCGCGCTGCTTGGAATAACGCATGGTCTTGCTCCTTTTTCTTATCG
>ERZ1673752.5259-NODE-5259-length-9974-cov-13.835266_pt1 | contig 9974 bp, 4 predicted proteins | sample MGYA00580195_ERZ1673752 | MGnify/ENA primary metagenome ERZ1673752 (study PRJEB41218, sample SAMN15661744) | gut metagenome | host: Homo sapiens | place: Canada: London | collected 2015-08-20/2019-03-30 | study: EMG produced TPA metagenomics assembly of...
CCGCCCTGATTCCGTTCCTGGAGCACGATGACGCCAACCGCGCCCTCATGGGTGCCAACATGCAGCGCCAAGCGGTTCCGCTGCTAACCACCGAGGCTCCGCTAGTTGGTACCGGCATGGAACGGCGCACCGCTATGGACGCCGGGGAAGCATTAATCAGCGAACACGCCGGGGTAGTAGTAGAAGCCGATGCCGCACACGTACAAATCATGTGCGATGACGGCTCCTACTTCACCTATAACCTGGACAAGTTCCACCGCTCCAACCCGGGCAACTGCTACAACCAGCATGTACGGGTCGCCGCCGGTGACCGGGTTGAGGTCGGGCAGCTAATCGCTGACGGCCCGGCAACCGATCATGGCGAACTCGCCTTGGGTAAGAACCTGCTGGTTGCCTATATGTCGTGGGAAGGCCTCAACTACGAGGACGCGATTATTCTTTCCCGCCGGGTAGTCCAAGATGACGTGCTCACTTCGATCCATATTGAAGAACACGAAATCGATGCCCGCGAAACCAAACTGGGTCTGGAAGAAATCACTCGCGATATTCCCAATATCTCCGAGGACGCCCTCGCTGACCTTGACGAACGCGGCATTATCCGCATCGGTGCCGAGGTACAGGCTGGCGATATTCTGGTCGGGAAAGTAACCCCCAAGGGTGAAACCGAGCTGACCAGTGAAGAGCGCCTGCTGCGCGCTATCTTCGGCGAGAAAGCCCGGGAAGTGCGGGACACCTCGCTGCGGGTTCCTCACGGTGAATCCGGGATCGTGATCGGGGTTCGCGAGTTTAACGACGAGGACGACGAACTACCTCCCGGTGTTAAACAGATGGTGCGCGTTTATGTTGCGCAGCGTCGCAAGATCACCATTGGCGATAAAATGGCTGGTCGTCACGGTAACAAGGGTGTGGTTTCCAAGATTCTACCGATCGAGGATATGCCCTTCTTAGAGGACGGCACCCCGGTTGACATTATTTTGAACCCCATGGGTGTGCCTGGTCGTATGAACATCGGGCAGGTTCTCGAGTTCCACTTGGGTTGGATTGCTCACCAGGGTTGGGATGCTTCCAAGCTGGCAGAAGAGGGCGCCAAGTGGATTGAAAAACTCCCCAAGGAAGGCCTCACGGCTCCCGCAGGGCAAAAGGTCGCCACCCCGGTATTCGATGGTGTGGAAGAAGATGTTTTGACCGGACTGCTCGGATGCACCCGCCCGAACGCGGATGGGGATCGCCTTATCAATGCGGACGGTAAAGCTCGCCTGTTCGATGGGCGCAGCGGCGAACCGTTCCCCTACCCGATTTCGGTGGGCTACAAGTACATGCTGAAGCTGCACCACCTGGTAGATGACAAGATTCACGCTCGTTCCACCGGGCCTTACTCGATGATTACGCAGCAACCGTTGGGCGGTAAAGCCCAGTTCGGTGGGCAGCGTTTTGGCGAGATGGAAGTGTGGGCGATGGAAGCCTATGGTGCGGCCTATTCGCTACAGGAACTGCTCACCGTGAAATCTGACGATATTACCGGCCGGGTGAAGGTCTACGAGGCGATTGTTAAGGGCGAGGATATTCCCGAGCCTGGCATTCCGGAATCTTTCCGCGTCCTCATACAAGAAATGCGCTCCCTCTGCCTGAATGTGGAGGCCTTAGACGCCGAAGACAATGTGGTGTCCCTGGCTGAAGACGATGACGGTGCTGAGCGCGCCAGCGAAGAGTTGGGGATCAATATTGGCTCGCGGCCAAACCCCAATGTTTCTTTGGAAGAAATCTAGGCAGCAGGGAAGAGAAGGTAAGAGTCGATTATGGATGCAAATAAATTCGATCAACTACATATCGGCATGGCGACCGCCGAGGGCGTGGCTGAATGGTCATTCGGGGAAGTCAAGAAGCCGGAAACTATTAACTACCGCACCCTGAAGCCGGAAAAGGATGGCCTGTTCTGTGAACGTATTTTCGGTCCTACCCGGGATTGGGAATGTGCCTGCGGAAAATACAAGCGGGTGCGCTATAAGGGCATCGTTTGTGAACGCTGTGGGGTAGAGGTTACTCGCTCCAAGGTGCGCCGCGAACGCATGGGGCATATTGAACTGGCAGCCCCGGTTACCCATATTTGGTATTTCAAGGGCGTGCCTTCCCGTTTGGGTTACCTGCTGGATCTAGCGCCTAAAGACCTAGAGAAAGTTATTTATTTCGCGGCCTATATGATTACCGAGGTCGACGAGGATGCCCGCCACCAGGATCTTCCGAATCTGGAAAACGAGCTCAGCTTGGAAATACAGCGTTTGAATGAACGCTACGAGGCCAAGATTGTTGCCCGCCAGGAAAAACTGGAAAAAGATTTGGCGGCACTAGAGGCTGAAGACGCCAAGAATGCCGAAAAGGAAAAAGTGCGCAAAGCTGCCGATAAAGAGGTGGCGCAACTGCGGCGGCAACTGGATCGGGAAGTTTCTCACCGTGACGAGGTCTTTACCCGCTTTAAGGAACTGCAGGTAGGCGACCTTGAAGGTAATGAGCGGCTCTACCGCGACTTGGAGATGCGTTACGGCATTTACTTCAAGGGCGATAAGGGCGCGCAGGCGGTTCAAAAGCGTCTGCGGGACTTCGACCTAAAGGCCGAGGCTGAAAAGCTGAAAGAGGAAGTGGAAACCGGTACCGGTCAGCGCAAAACCCGCGCTCTCAAACGGCTGAAAGTGGTTTCTGCGTTCTTGCAGACCGGAAATAGGCCGGAATCGATGGTGCTGGATCGTATCCCGGTGATTCCTCCGGACTTGCGCCCCATGGTGCAGTTGGATGGTGGTCGGTTTGCGACCTCTGACTTGAATGATCTGTACCGCCGGGTAATTAACCGTAATAACCGCTTGAAGCGACTGCTGGATTTGGGCGCTCCCCAGATCATTGTGAATAACGAAAAGCGGATGCTGCAGGAATCTGTGGACGCCCTATTCGATAACGGCCGCCGGGGACGTCCGGTGACTGGTCCGGGTAACCGTCCCCTGAAGTCACTGTCCGATATGCTCAAGGGCAAACAGGGGCGTTTCCGCCAGAACCTGTTGGGTAAGCGGGTTGACTATTCCGGTCGGTCTGTAATCGTGGTAGGTCCGCAGCTGCGGCTGCACCAGTGCGGTCTGCCCAAGCAGATGGCTCTGGAACTGTTCAAGCCGTTCGTAATGAAACGTCTGGTGGAACGGCAAGAAGCCCAAAATGTGAAGGCCGCTAAGCGGATGGTGGAACGCCAGCGTCCGCAGGTGTGGGACGTGCTTGATGAGGTCATTACCGAACATCCGGTGTTGCTGAACCGCGCGCCTACCTTGCACCGCCTAGGTATTCAGGCTTTCGAACCGATTTTGATTGAGGGTAAAGCTATCCAGTTGCACCCGCTAGCTTGTGGGGCGTTCAACGCGGACTTCGACGGTGACCAGATGGCGGTACACCTGCCGCTGGGGGCGGAAGCCCAGGCGGAGGCACGGATTTTGATGCTGTCTTCGAACAACATTTTGAAGCCGGCTGATGGTCGTCCGGTTACTATGCCTTCGCAGGATATGGTGATTGGTATTTACCACTTGACCTCGGATCCTGATCCGGCGCTACCGGTTGCTACCGACGAGGACGGAAACCAGATTATTCCCAAGTTCTCTTCTTTGGGTGAAGCCATTATGGCCTTTGACCAGAACCGCTTGGATATTAACGCTACTGCGCTGATTCGTTTCGAGCCGGGTACGGTGCCGCCGAAGGATTGGCAAGCTCCGGAAGGCTACGAAGAAGGCGATTCGGTAGAGTTCGAAACCTCTATTGGGCGTTGCTTCTTCAACGAGGCGTTGCCGGTTTCCTATCCGTTTGTAAACGAGCAGATTGACAAGAAGGGGCTTTCTCGGATTGTCAATACTTTGGCCGAGCGTTACGACAAGGGCAATGTAGCGGCCTCCTTGGATGCTTTGAAGGAAACTGGTTTCCATTGGGCAACCTGGTCGGGTACCACTATCGGCTTCGCTGACGTAGTGGAACCGCCGGCAAAAGCGAAGATTCTCGCCGAGTACGACGAGAAAGCCACTCAGGTGCAAGAGGACGCCGATCTCGGTTTGATTACCGCCCAGGATCGCTACAACGAACTGGTGGATTTGTGGACCGAATGTACTGCCAAAGTGGCGCAGGCTATGCGGGAGAACTTCCCCGCACGTAACCAGGTGAACCGGATGGTTTCCTCTGGTGCTCGGGGTAACTGGGATCAGATTCGTCAGATTTCCGGTATGCGTGGCTTGGTGGCTGACCCCAAGCAGAAGTTGATTGAGCAGCCGATTAAGTCGAACTACCGTTCGGGGCTGTCGGTGCTCGAATACTTCATCGCCACCCACGGTGCGCGTAAAGGTTTGGCTGATACCGCGCTGCGTACTGCAGACTCGGGTTATTTGACCCGCCGTCTGGTGGACGTTTCTCAGGATGTTATCGTGCGCGAACAGGACTGTGGCACTCGCCGTGGTCTGGTGCTGCCCATTGGTGGGGTCACCGAGGATGGTCACGTTTACAAGCTGGATATCGTAGAAACCACCGCCTATGGTCGTACCTTGTCCAAGGATGTTACCGATAAGGACGGCAACCTGGTATTCGCTAAAGGTACCGATGTGGGTGACGCCCAGATTGATGTGCTGATCGAAGCGGGAGTCACCGAGATTCCGGTGCGTTCCGTTTTGACCTGTGAATCCGAGGCCGGTACTTGCGCCTCCTGTTACGGGCGCTCACTGGCGACCGGTAAACGGGTTGATATTGGCGAGGCCGTGGGGATTATCGCTGCCCAGTCGATTGGGGAGCCGGGCACTCAGTTAACGATGCGTACCTTCCACACCGGTGGTGCCGCGGGCGCTGCTGATATTACCCAGGGTTTGCCGCGTGTACAGGAGCTCTTCGAGGCACGTACTCCTAAGGGTGAAGCGTTGATCACCGAGGCTTCGGGACGCGTAAAAGTAGTTGATGACCCCGGTCAGACCCGTCACCTGGTAGTGGTACGCGATGACGGTCAAGATGACCTGATTATCGATGCTCCTCGCCGCATGAAACTGATTGTTTCTGACGGTGACCATGTCGAGGTAGGTCAGCAGCTGACTGAGGGTCGCCTGGATCCGAAGAAGGTGCTGCGCATCTTGGGTGTGAACTCTACCCAACGACAGCTGGTAAACGAGGTGCAAGAGGTTTACCGTTCGCAGGGCGTGGATATTCACTCCAAGCATATTGAGGTGATTGTGCGTCAGATGTTGCGGCGGGTAACCGTGTTGAAGTCGGGTGATACGGATCTGTTGCCGGGTACTCTGGTGGATTCGATTCGGTTCCGCTCGATTAACCGTAAAGTTGTTTCCGAGGGCGGGGAGCCGGCTGCGGCACGTCCGGAGCTGATGGGGATTACCAAGGCTTCACTGGCAACCGATTCTTGGTTGTCGGCGGCATCCTTCCAGGAAACCACCAAGGTGCTAACTGATGCGGCCTTGAGCGCGAAGAAGGATCCCTTGGTAGGCCTGAAAGAGAACGTGATTCTCGGTAAGTTGATTCCGGCGGGTACTGGTCTGTCGATGTTCCGGGATGCCAGCGTAGAACCTACTGAGGAAGCGATGGCTAAGATGGGCTGGTCAGCTGACGATTTCAAAGTCACTGAACTAGACGATGACTTCTTGGCCGGCATTAATTTTGAAGATTCTTTCGGTTTGAATCTTTAATCTAAGTAGTTGAGTTCCCGAAGGGGGCTTGCCTAGCTAAGCTAGCTAGGCAAGCCCCCTTGGCTTTTACCTGTGGTTTTATTTGAGGCAAAGCGGCGGACAGCCATATATGAAAAAGCTCTCAAGGAAGATGAGACTATCACCTTGCTTTAATCTTACCGCTTGGTAAGATTTGACTATGAGTATGAGTCGAAAAAGGAATATTTTAGTAGCCACCTTAACGATGGTGGGGCTGGCAATGGGGGGACTGTTCGCAGTTTCTGGGAGCCAAAATGTGCAAGCCGCTGACCGCACTCCTACGGTGCGCGAATGCCGGGTAATGCATAACCAGGTAGCTAAAGGACAACCCATCACCAATATAGATACCTTTTTGATTGGCGCTACCAGCGCCGACTCTTATACTTTGTCCCTATATTTGGGTAACACCAAGTTCCGCCCAGCAATCGAAGCCGCAACCAAGATGTGGACCGAACGCAGTGGCGGAAAGATTAACTTCCGCTTCGTGGATTCGATGGCTAATCGTCCGGTACGGGTAATCGATTCCCCCTATTCCGAAGGTAAAGCGATTGGTACCGCCTATGCTGCCCAGCGGCTCTTATACTTGCGTCTTGATCGCAGTGGCTGGCTGACGCAAGTTTCTACTGTGGCACATGAAATCGGGCATCTTTTAGGTCTGGATCACACTTGTAAAGGCGATTTAATGGCCGCCGGTATGGCAGGGGTTAAAGATTTCAAGAACCCGATTGGGGACGCCGATGTGGCTTTAGCGCTACAAGGTTTAGAAAAATATTTAGGCTACCCGGCGGGCTCCGAACCGGCTCAGCCCACTCCCAATCCCACTGCTGAGGTTCCTCAGCCCAGTGAAGATCCAACCGCTGTTCCCGAGCCCACACCGGATCCGGCGCCTAGTGAAACCGCGCAGCCCAGTGAAGATCCGACGACTACTCCTGAGCCCAGCCAAGAGCCAGAGCCTACGGCTCAACCTACGAGCGAACCGGCTCAGCCGGAGGTTCCCAGTGAAACCGCCAAACCGACCCCGAATCCCACTGCTGAGGTTCCTCAGCCCAGTGAAGATCCGACCACTGCTCCTAAGCCGACTCCGGATCCCCAGCCAAGCGTAGAACCTACCCCCTCCACCCCAGAGCCTACCTTTACCGAGGCGCCAACTCCGGACGATCCGCCTACTGCGGTACCGGAGCCAACTACGCAGCCAGACGAGCAAGCCGATAACTCCAATAATTTTGTAGTTAAAGTTCGGGTGTTCTTCGTGAGGGTGTTCTCCTGGTTCGGCGGATTCTTCCGCGCGATCTTCTCCTAGAGTTTAAAACCAATAAGTGAGCCCGCTGGTTTTCCAGCGGGCTCACTTCGTTCAGGGTGCGTATAGGCTAGCGATCGGCTTTCTGAGCGCCGAGCTGAGCCTCAATCTCGTGGGAGCCGTCCTCCCGGATTACTGTGAGTTTTACTTTGTCCCCCGGGTTGTACCAGCGGACATAGCCGGTCAGTGCAACTCCGGAACCCACCAGGCGCCCATCAATTTTAGTAATCAGATCCCCTTGCTTGAGCCCGGCTTTATCGGCTCCCGAGCCGGGAACTACCGAGGACACCCTCGCCCCCATACGAGACTCGCCCGAAATCTGGGCGATTCCGGTCTCAATGGTGACTCCCAGCATCGCGTGGGTGACTTTGCCGGAGGTGATAATCTGATCGGCCACGTTACGCACCAGGTTAACTGGAATAGCGAAACCGATACCGATGGAACCGGCCTGTCCCTCCCCCGAGGAACCGAGAGAAGCAATCGAGGAGGTAATCCCGATAACCTTGCCGGAAGCATCAAAGAGAGGGCCGCCAGAGTTACCGGGGTTAATCGCCGCATCCACCTGAATAGCATTGGTAACTACCTGTTCCCCGGCGCCAGAACGCTCATTAAGTCCCGGAATCTGAATCCCCGATTTACCCGAAGACTGGGTGACTACTACCGGGCGATCCAGCGCCGAAATGATTCCGGTGGTAACCGTGTTTTCTAGCCCCAAAGGAGAACCGATGGCAGCTACCGGCTGGGCGACTCGCAAATTCGAGGAACTTCCCAGCGCAGCCATCTGTAAATCTTTCGGAGGTTTCACAAACTCTAGAACTGCCAGGTCAGTGGAAGAATCTGTGCCTAATATCTTGGCTTCATAGATTTTGCCGTTATAGAGCTCTATCTGCACCTTCGCTTTCCCGGAAACTGCGGAGGCAACGACGTGATAGTTGGTAATCACGTGTCCGGCCTCATCGAAAATTACCCCGGATCCGCTTTCCCCGGAATCGCCGGAAGCCACCTGGATAGCTACCACCGAGGGCTGGACGGCTTTGGCTACTGCCTCCCAGTTAGTGTTCTTGGCGCTGGCCTGGACTACTGGTGCCTCGGTCGCCACTTTCACTGGAGATTTGCCAAGCGAGGTGGTACTGGAGCCAAGCTCCGCAGGCAGTAGCCATACGCACAGGGCCGCTGCCACCGCGATTGCGATAGTAGCTAGCCAACCCGGACCCCGTTTAGTTTTTTCTTGTTTTCGGGGAGGCATCGCGGCCGGTTCCCAAGCGTGCTGCTCCGGGGAGGAAAATGTTCCCTGGGGTGAGGGGGAGTAGGGGAATGTAGTAGTGTTTGTCGCCTGCTCGGGGGCAAAGTCGTTAGAGAAGAAACTTTCATTTTGTGAGGGCGATTCCCCGCTAATACCAGAGCTGTAGGGGGAAGGGTATCCCTCTAGTCGTGCCTGTCCAGCGGGAAAATCCTGATCAGTTTGGGGACTGATTCCACTATTGGAGGATGCCTCCCCGCCGCTAATTGCCGGGTTGCCGGGTTGAATCTGGGTGATTCTGCCGGTTAGTTCGGGTTGCGCGTGCTCGCCCGGGTCGGTATCAATATTACAGTTGTTTCCATAGCTGCTTGAGGGAAAACTATCGTTACTGGGCTCGGGAATTTCTCCTGGCCAGCCGGCACTTTGCCAATCATCCATTTCCCAGTCGTCGAGCGGCTGATGAGCGTTATCGGGTCGGGGTGAATCATTGTTGTTCATCATCAATCTCAATCTCCTCTTTATCTCTTTGCCCCCATACTGGCACCGACAACTGTTTCCACTCTGGATGTTTTCTGGATGTTTTCTGAATAGGGAAAGTGGTCTTTGTTGTTCGGAGACCAGCTGTTTTTACTGGAACAAGCGTTTTTACCGTGGTCGCCGCTGCTTGCGTTTTTGTTTGTTATGTGTCGCCTTCTCAGAGTTCTTTTTCCCACTTTTTTCCGCTGCCTGGTGATTACGGTTCAGACGGGGATTTTCTAAATTCCCGTCACCTAGCTGCTCGCGGTACCAGGCGGGAGCTAGTCGCGTACCCCGGGAAGGCGAAAATCCCAGCTGCTGGTAGTAGGCGCGCAGCCACGCCGGACGCACTCCTTCGGGATAGTAGAAGTTAGTTACCCCCCAAATAATCCCTACCAGACCGATAACTGCGCCGATTAAAACTATGGTCAGCAGGAGATAGTTCCAGGGTCTGGGGGCGGCGTTCGCAGGCAGGGTTGCTCCGATAGTTAGGAAGAACAGTCCTAGTGCCGGCAAGAACACCAACACCCAGCGTTCATCCATAATCAGAATGCCCGAGCGGGAAATGTCTTTCTTTTGCTTCGGGATCCAAAAGCGGGCTCGCGCACTGCCATGCCGGATCCAGGCTGAGCCAGCCAGTAATACTGCTCCCATAAGCAAGGCGACAATGTGGTTCATAGCAACTAGCCTAACCTCTTTTGAGATTTGCTTGAGTCTCGCGTCAATACCATCCTCTAAAATTCGTAGCCACGTCCCGGGAGCCCCGGTAGCTATCAGTCGCTCGAAAGGAATCAGAGATACTGGCGAGCCAACTGTACTGTGTGGGGACCGTAAGATCCTCCGAACAGGTTAGCGTGTACTGCCAATATATGGATCTGGTGGAGACCGATGCGTTCTTCCCACCCCGAAGCTAGGGGAGAGACCTGGTTGTAGCCTTGGTAGATTTCCTCCAGGTAGGGCTGCCCGAATACTCCCAGCGCCGCCAAATCAGTCTCCGCGTGTCCGCCGGAAGGAGCCGGGTCAATCAACACCCCCACCACTGAAGGCAGGGCTTGATCGGGGGTAGTGCCTCGCCCGGCCAGGCGAGGGAAACGTTTTAACGCCCCCGAGGGCGACCACATTACATTCCCGGTCCACAGGTCACCGTGGATCCGGGCGGCCTTGGTTTTTACTAGCTCCGGTTCGGGAACGTCGAAGATTCCATCCCGCA
>ERZ1673752.5260-NODE-5260-length-9974-cov-6.775784_pt1 | contig 9974 bp, 10 predicted proteins | sample MGYA00580195_ERZ1673752 | MGnify/ENA primary metagenome ERZ1673752 (study PRJEB41218, sample SAMN15661744) | gut metagenome | host: Homo sapiens | place: Canada: London | collected 2015-08-20/2019-03-30 | study: EMG produced TPA metagenomics assembly of...
TGCTTTATTCTCTACCCTAAGTGTACTCCTCAGTGTATACAATGTCAACCAATTTCTCTTGTTAGCAATGGCTAAAACCTTATCTTTGGGGAAATATTAGCCCTTACAAGCGATGTTGCATTCATTCGCAAACTACGAGATGCAAATGTTTTGTTGCATAAAAATACATATGGCATAACTGTAAAATAGCATGCCATATGTACTATATAAATTGTTTAATAATTTAATTCAATTTTAATTCGTTTGCTGTTTAGGAGCCATTGATTGCTGAGCTTGATATGTCAACATTCCTCCCATAATTGCATCCTGGAATTCATAATTCCTATTTACATCTACAACCTTCCATTCGTCTTTTTTCTTGTCATAAACCAGATTTATCTTTGCCTTATTTTTAACTTTCTTATCAGCCTTTTTAAACTCTTCCTTCATTCTCTTGTCTATAGTCTTGTTGAGTTTGTCTTCCTTCATGGCTTTGAGTTCTCCAAGATTCTTCATGAAGTATTTATTCATGTTTTGGGACACCTTTACAAAATCGTACGTCGTAAATTCAACTGTTGCTTCTGCCTCTTTGTTCTTTTTTACTTCCTTGGTTTTGATAATTTTAAACTCAAAATCCTTCATTCTATTGAATTGTTCTTGAGGATTTTTATCGAATTCCTTTTTTATTTTTTTCTTTTCGTCACCCGAAAGTTTACGCCCTGATAGCTGTTCTTCCCACTTAACTATATCGCCCTTTTGTAGGTTTTTCAGAAATGCTTCCGTAGCTCCTTTCGGAGTTTTAGTATCAGCTCCACATGCTGCTAATCCAATTACCATGCACAAAACAATTGCAATCCCTAATACTTTACTAAATTTTTTATTCATTAAAATTTCTCCTTTTCATAAAACGTTATCATTATACATCCTGCAGTAAACGGTTGCAAGATAAAATCAATGTTATATAATAGTTCCATGATTACTAACAACATTAAGGAAATATCAACAAAATATAATTTAAAGGCCATAATATCTATGATGCTATCTTCAGCGTCATTTGTTGGCATGGCAACGATGGTAAAAATCTCTGGTTCAAATATACCATTGATGCAGCAGGTTTTTTTCCGCAATCTAGTTATGCTCATATTTGCCTTTATAGTAATTCGTCAACAAAAGATTAGTATCCGAGTTAAGCCTGTCCATCGACCTTTTTTGACCATACGATGTGTCTTCGGATTTTTGGGAGTAATAAGTGTTTTCTATGCCAGCAGTCATCTATATTTAGCAGACGCTCAAATTCTTCAGAAGCTCAACCCATTCTTTGTGACATTTTGGGCAGTTACACTGCTCAAGGAGAAGGTCACTTGGCGCAGAATCCTAAGCATAGTGCTTGGATTTATCGGTGCTGTGATTGTAATTAATCCTACAGGCAATCTGGAACTTGCACACCCTGATAACTCTGCTTTTTGGGGAAATGGTAGTTTTTCTCTCATATTTCCCTTCTTAGTTGGAATTGCATCAGCATTCTTTGGAGGGACTGCATATGCAATGGTTGGAAAACTGGCAGGTGCCATCGAAGGCATGGTTATAATATTCTACTTTTCATTATTTTCAATGATTTGCTCTGCATTATTCATCCCATTTCACTGGGTATCTCCAGATCCTATGACCTGGATCTATTTGATTCTGATAGGCGTGTTTGCCGCCAGTGGGCAATACTTTATAACCAAAGCTTATACATCTGGTAAGGCAAGTTCTGTTGCTGTCTTCGACTATACAGGCGTCATCCTGTCACCTATTGTAGGAATGATCGTATTCAATGAAAATTTGAAACTGACTACTCTCATCGGTATGGCGGTCATCATCGGATGTGGTATTTGGGCTATAAGTCTTAATAAGACAAAATAACTGTCAATAGCTATTTTCTCTCTCACTTTCAATTCTTTTAAATTCGTCAACATACTTCACATTTGGAGGTATAGTCATCAGGTTTGCCAAGCCCTCTTCCAAAAGAGTTTTGTTGAACATCTTATCATCCAAATACACATACGCGAGGATTCTCCCATACTTATCTCTTTCTTGTACATCCGTTTCAAGGCGTACGTATTGGCCCTCGAGATGGTCCTTTGTGTATTTGCTTGCTATCTTCCCCATAGGTGTATTTCTTGATTTGTCTGGATGGACACTTTCAGGTGTATCGATTCCTATCATCCTGACTTTCTCTTTCTTGCCATCCATTAGAACAACAATCGTATCTCCGTCAACAACCCTATCACAGTAAACCTCGCCATTCTGAATCGAGGATGACTTGTCATCCAGCCAGTGAGGGATCAATCCTTCCGGTATAAGTCCATTGTCTCTCCCATATGTTATTGTAATAACTATAACTAGTGTAATTATAGCTGTTATTAATTTCTGCTTATTAGTTATACGTTTACGTCTTTTTGCCATATCAGGTCCTGATTTGAAGATTATTCCCCTATCTATCTTATGTTAAAAAAAGTTTTGGCATTTTCACATGTTATCCTGGCAACCTCTTCATAATCCATACCCTTGATCACAGCCATTCTTCTTGCAGTATGCTCTACATATGGTGATTTGTTTGGTTTTCCCCTGAAAGGTTCAGGTGTCAAATACGGTGCATCCGTTTCCACCAAAAGATATTCGATAGGGATCTGTTTCGCCACCTCGACTCCCTTTTTGTTATTCTTTTATGTAAGTGGGCCTGCCATCGAAAGTGTTCCACCAAGTTTGATATACTCCAATCCCTGTTCTACACCTCCTGAGTAACAGTGCAAAAGAACACGTGCATCGTCAACTTGCCTCCCGTCACTCAATGTTCGCTTTGGGAACCAAGCCTTTCTCTCATCTGAAAACGCACCTTCTTCAATAAGTATATCCATTGTATCTTTTGCAGCTTCACGAGAATGGATTACTATTGGCATCTTCAGTTTATTCGCTAGACGAATTTGCTCTCTAAACCACTTTTGCTGATCATCTTTAGGGCTATGCATGTAGTGATAGTCAAGGCCCATCTCACCAATAGCCTTCACCTTGTCTTTCTTTGCAAGTCCTTCTATAAGTGAAACCTCCATTTCATCAATATCTGAAACTTCGTGTGGATGAATACCCACAACGGCATAGCACCATTCATTTTCATTGGCATTTTTAACAGCCTGTAGAGATGAAGCTAAATCAAATCCAACGTCCATAACATACGATACGTTAGAATCATTTATTTCTTCAATTAACTGTTTCCTGTCACTATCAGAATATTTTTCGAAATTTATATGTGCATGTGAATCAAATAAAATTTGAAGTTACCTCCTATTTCATTCATGAACAAAGTTATAAAATTAAGTCAAAAATAATTTTCAAAATTAATATTGTCTTCTATGCAATCGTTTCTCCATCTGGTGCTTCTGTTTCCACAAGTTCCAATTTCTCACCATTATCTGCATATAGAATCATGCCCTTAGACTCAAGACCACGAAGTTTTCTAGGCTTTAGATTTGCAACAACTGCAACTTTCTTGCCAACCATCTCTTCAGGTGTAAAATGCTCCGCAACCCCTGATATTATCTGTCTTTTTTCGGTTCCCATTTTTACTTGGAAGACAAGCAATTTATCGGCTTTTGGATGTTTCTCAGCCTTTATGATCTCTCCAACACGCAAATCTATTTTGTCGAAATCGTCATAAACAATCTCAGGCTTAAGTTCTAGAGGAATATTGTCATCTGATTCATCATCAGCGGTTTTCATTTTCTCGAGTTCTTCGAGTTCCTTTTCAATATCGATTCTTGGAAATAGTGCCTTGCCTTTCTTGACTTTCTCTTGGTACATCATTTCGAACTCTTTCGCATCTTCCCAAGCCACGTCAGCATACCAAAGCCCCATTTGCTTTCTTATCTCATCTGATGTGGAGTGCATGAACGGATAAATTAAAATTGATACGATTCTAATTGACTCAGCTAAATTATGCAGACAAGTGTCAAGATTGTCTTTATTTGCCTCATCTTTTGCTAGAACCCAAGGCATTTTTTCGTCGATATACTTATTCGCTCTTCGAACTAAAACCCAAATCTCTTCGAGTGCACTGTGGAAGGCGAATTTATCCATCTCTGCTTCAACCTTGTCAGCCGCTGCAAGTGCAACAGCTTTCAGGCTCTTGTCATACTCATCTTCTATCTTGGCATCTGGAACTATGCTAGAGCTGTATTTTTCGATCATGGAGACTGTCCTTGAAACTAAGTTCCCAAGGTCGTTAGCCAGATCCGAGTTGATTCTCTTGATAAGTGCTTCTGTACTGTAATTTCCATCATGTCCAAAAGTATATTCACGCAAGAGGAAGTACTTAAGCGCATCAATGCCATATCTATCAATAAGTTTAACAGGATCAACGACATTGCCCTTTGATTTCGACATTTTTCCACCGTCAAGTAGAAGCCATCCGTGCCCAAGGACCTTTTTAGGAAGTGGCAAACCTAAAGACATCAAAATAGCTGGCCAAATAACGGTATGGAATCTTACGATTTCCTTACCTACAAGGTGAACATCAGCTGGCCAATACTTATCATAAAGCTCCATATCATCTGGATATCCTAGTGCCGTAATGTAGTTGCTCAAAGCATCAAGCCATACGTAAATTACGTGTTTCTCATCAATTGGAACCTTGATTCCCCAATCGAAAGTTGACCTTGAAATGCACAGATCATCAAGGCCTTGCTTAACGAATGCAAGCATCTCATTTCGTCTAGCTTCTGGCTCAAGAAAATCTGAATTTTCAAAGAGTTCTATCAGTCTGTCCTGATATTTCGAGAGCCTAAAGAAATAAGCTTCCTCGTGTTCTTCGGTTACAGGTCTTCCACAATCAGGACACTTGCCGTCTTCAAGCTGGCTGTCAGTCCAAAATGCTTCACAAGGCTTACAGTAATGCCCGCTGTAAACGCCTTTGTATATGTCACCTTTCTCATATAGCTCCATGAAAATTTTCTGAACCCTTTCAATATGTCTAGGTTCAGTTGTCCTGATAAAATCATCATAGGAAATTTCCATAGTTTCCCATAGTTTTTTAACTCCGGCAACTATTTTGTCTACATGTTCCTTAGGTGTTATACCTTTTTCCTGAGCGATAGTCTGAATCTTCTGCCCGTGTTCATCTGTTCCTGTCAAAAATCTGACGTCATAACCTGATAGTCTTTTAAATCTGGCCATAGCATCGGCCATAACTGTACAGTAAGTATGACCTATATGCAGATTATCGCTCGGATAATAAATAGGCGTAGTAATATAATATTTTTTCTTATCGCTCATTCTTCTAATTCCTTCCTCAAACTAACTAAATTTCAAGATCCTCGTCTGTCCAGTCTTCTCCGCTCCACTCTTCTTCAGGCCAATCTTCATTGATGAAAATTTTCTTCATAATCCTGTCCATTCCTATTACAAGTGCAGTGCTGGCAACAAATCCAACTCCTATTATTGCAAGAGAAACCTTAGCTACCTTCGAGAAACTGTTATTTGTTTGAATTTTCTTACTTTCCTTGCTCATTTCTAAACCTCCCTTTACAACTTAATATTTTCTTTTTTCAATATATTCTATAATTAAATTAGCAGCCTGTTCATAATCTATGTATGACGAATTCAAACTCAGGTTATAGTTCTTGATATCTCCCCATTTAAAACTAGTATGGTAATTATAATAATTTTCCCTAGCCTTATCGTACGTCTTAACTAGTTCTTCTATAGTCTCAGGTTGCTCGCCATACTCCTCAATACATCGCCTGATTCTATCCTGTCTCTCAGCATGTATGAAAATATTTGTCACTCCGGGCACATCCTTTAGAACAAAATCTGCACATCTTCCAACGATTACTCCCTCGCCAGTCTCTGCAATTTTTTCTATCACCTTATATTGCGCTACAAAGACTCTATCATTGATGCTCATAGGATCCGCAGAAATAGATTCTCCAAGGCAAATAGCTGATGACAATCCATAGGTAAAACTGTTTTTCGCTCTAAGTTCTTCCCCCTCGAAAATACTCTTGTCCAGCCCACTTTCTTCAGTTGCCATTTCAATAATTTCTTTATCATAGAATTTGACGCCTAGCTTCTCGGCAACAATTTTGCCAATGATTCTACCGCCACTTCCAAACTGTCTACTAATCGTAACTAATTTCTTCATTGATCCTCCTACAAATTGAGCCAATGCCATTGTTATGCTAGTATTATACAACAATTTAACCACTTTTACAACAGGATATTTGGAAAATTTTGGTAAATATATCACCCTTGCTACGTTGACAAAACATTAGTGTTTTGTTACAATTCTACTTGCCGTGAAAGGCGACAATTCAAACCTTTATAAATATTATTTCACATTAGTTTCTTAGAAATTAATATGGGGAATTGGCGCAGTTGGGAGCGCGTTTGACTGGCAGTCAAAAGGTCAGGGGTTCGAATCCCCTATTCTCCACCAGACATGTATAGGGCGAACGTTTATTCCTTAAACGGAGTTCTTCTCTGACATGTTTGCTCTTATACAAAATCACAGCCTCCAGCTTAGCCGGTGGTTTGTTTTTAGGATTTCGCTCGGGTGCACGGTTACTGCAGTTACTAGTCATGGGCGTTAATGCTTAAAAACACAGCTCATTCGAACGCACGGGTATATAACCATAGAACTTGCGAGGAAAGGTTAAAAACGCTGTGGATAGCTCACTTCATAAACATCAATAATGGAGGGATTTGCATGAGAGAAATGAGAAATATGCTGTTTTCCGATGAGAAAAGAAAAGAATTTTCAGGAAGCATCAGAACTGGAAAGAATAAACGTAAAGCAATTCTCGAAAATGGAATGTCTCTTGAGGAGGCTTTTTCGTATGCTTACTTGGATGTTTGCCGGACACTGCGTGGAATTAAGTGTGTTGGCGACCCCATCGAGGTCCGTAAGCAGTGTATTTCAAAAATCCTTACATTTTGCGAAAATGATCTTAATGATCTCTCGCATGTGCAATGTGAAAAAGACTTTGATTTTGCACACAAGAAAATATCTGAAATCATCCGAGAATTCTATTCCGAAAATAATTATGATGGATTTACTGTAGGAAAAACGCAAAAGTGGATCAATATGGCATTCAAATATGCATGTATCTACGACAAAAAAGATGCGAAAATGCTAAGCCGTATTTTTAACTATTGCCATGTTCCCATTGATCGGTATATCGCTACCCCAATTGTCAATGAGCTTGGTGTAGCATTACCGAAATATGACGGATTTAAAATGCCTAAGCATGTCGCCTTTGATGTATCAAAATGCAATTATTCTTGGAGCAAAATTGACAACTACGATGATTACTTAACCTGCCAGAAATCCATTCGTGAAGTGTTACGTCGAAACAATCAGCCACAAAATGCACTTGAATGGGAATACGCATATTGGATGCGTGAAAAAGAAAAGCACAGATGAGAAGAGCACGGAAAACTAGTAGTTTTCCGTGTTCTTTGTTTTATTTGATCACTTATATGGTTTGTTAGGTTAGCCTTATATCGCAAAATAGTTGGCAATTTGATCATTATATGCCCGTCGGAACTATTTCTTATTTTTATATAATATTTGTATTGTCTAACGTATTTCTACAGATCATCCTCAATAGCGCTGCTCTTGGCGTAAGCTGATGATCTAGCCTCAAAGAAATCGGTTTTAACCATGTTTGCATTGGAATACTGGCTTACCCACGCCATTGATGCAGGTTCTTCCTCGTATCCAGGATAAAGAGTCCCAAGCCCCAAAGAAGAATACCTCTGATTGCCAAGATACTTGATGTAATCTTCAACCATTTTGTTGTTCAATCCTGGTATGTCATTGCCTATAACGTATTGTCCCCATGCAATTTCCTGCTCTACGCCAGTCTTTATCATGTCGGCAATCATCTTCTTGTTTTCTTCGTTGAACAGCTCAGGTTCTTCTTTTTCAAGCTCTAAGAGAATTTTTTTGAAAAGCCACAGATGGGTATTCTCATCCCTGTTAATATACCTTATCTCCTGAACGCTTCCAGGCATCTTGCCATTTCTTCCAAGATTATAGAAGAACATAAATCCCGAATAGAAGTAAACTCCTTCGAGAATGTAGTTTGCAATACACACCTTGAGGAATGTATATTTGTTTGGATTCTCCAGAAACTCGTTATATAACTCTCCGATAAATTTATTTCTATTCAAAAGATGTTCATCCGTCTTCCATTGATACAGTATGTCGTTTCTCTCTGTCGGATTACAGATTGTGTCTAACATATAGCTGTAACTCTGGCTGTGTATGCACTCCTGGAAAGTCTGAATTGAAAGGCATAGATTGATTTCGTTAGCCGTTACATACTGTGCTATATTTGGTAAGTTCGCAGACTGAAGCGAGTCAAGATACACAAGGAAGCTGAGTATTTTGTCGTATGCAGTACGCTCCGCTGGTAGCAAATTCGGATAATCGTTTTTGTCCTGGTCGAGGTTGATTTCTTCCGGAATCCAGAAGTTATTCATGCCCTGTCTGTACCAGTCAGAAACCCATGAGTATTTCATGTTGTTGAAATCATTGATATTAGTTGTGTTGAAGTTCAAAAGCCTTCTGTTATTTACCTCGATATCACCATCCGGATTGAAAAGAGGTTTTTTTGCTATTTTGTTCTCGCTCATTTTTATCTCCTATTTTTAAACGAACTATTATTAAATTCCTCATACTGACCCACTTTTAATCTGAGTCGATCCAATTGTAATTTAGGCCGACCTATTTTTAAGCCGAGCAACTATCGCACTCTTCAGCTTCGAGCGATTTCGATCTCACATAGTAAACCGTCTTAACGCCCTCTTCCCACGCCAAAATATACAAGTTCAAAAGTTGACTCATCTTGTAGTCGTTATTTATCCAGAAGTTCATGCTCTGAGCCTGGTCGATATGCCTCTGTCTTGCACCCGCTGCCTTGATTGACCAAGTTTGGTCAATGTAGTGAGCCTGCTTGTAGTACCAGAACGTTTCAGTTGAAAGGTCCGGAGCCACCCTCGGCATAATCATGCCTTTCTTTTCTTCGAGATAGAACTTGCTCATAACTGGGTCAAGTCCAGCACTTGTGCCTATCAAAATCGATGTCGAGCTTGTCGGTGCTGTCGCCATGAGCCATCCGTTTCTCATACCGTCTTCCTTGATGCTATCTTTGAGAGCAAGCCATCTGTCGCTGTCATAGTTTCTGCGCACAAAATATTCACCTGTCTCCCACTCGCTGCCCTCGAAGTAGCTATAGCTTCCTCTTTCTTTTGCCAGCTCGTTGCTCGCCTTGATTGCGGCATATGCTATGTCTTCAAAAACTCGATCCGCAAAGGCTACGTGTTCCTCAGATTCCCAACGTATTTTGTTCTTTGCTAGCATGTGGTGATATCCTGAAACACCGAGTCCAATTGCCCTGTTCCTCTTGCTTGTAATTTCAGCATAAGGCACTGGGTAAAGGTTCAAGTCAATTACATTGTCTAGCGCTCTTACCGTCGTTGTTGTTACATCTTCGAGTTCTTCCTTGTCACTCACATCAATGTGTCCAAGGCAGAGCGATGCGAGATTACAAACAACAAAATCTCCCGGCTTAGTTGTCTGCACTACGACTTGATCGCCTTCTTCAGTAGTTATAGTTTTGCTAATAAATTCTGTTTCACTCATGTTTTGTGCAATTTCTGTGCACAGATTGGAGCAATATATCATGCCCTGATGCTTATTTGGGTTGGCTCTGTTAACCGTATCTCTGTAGAATGCAAATGGGGTGCCGGTTTCAACCGCAGATTTTAGAATAAGTCTTACCAATTCCTTTAGATTTATAGCTCTCTTTGAAATTCTTGAGTCGTTTACACAATCCAAATATTTTTCTTCCCACTCTTCCCCATAAGAATCTTCGAGAGAATAACCCTTTGTTGTTAAGATATCATGAGGGTCCATCAGGTACCAGTCTTGATTAAGATTTTCCTTGGCCATC
>ERZ1673752.5262-NODE-5262-length-9971-cov-13.913877_pt1 | contig 9971 bp, 7 predicted proteins | sample MGYA00580195_ERZ1673752 | MGnify/ENA primary metagenome ERZ1673752 (study PRJEB41218, sample SAMN15661744) | gut metagenome | host: Homo sapiens | place: Canada: London | collected 2015-08-20/2019-03-30 | study: EMG produced TPA metagenomics assembly of...
GATTCATGAGGTAGCCAAATGAGTCGTTTTGCTTCTGATGATAGGCCGCGTTACCGATTCGCACGGGCTTTGAATTGAGATAGCCGGAGAAGTGGTCCAGATGTTCTTCCACCAAGTCGCGTTCTCCTCTGATGCCATACATGATTTGAAAACCATTATGATTACCCACGAAGGTAGACTCCACGAACCGCATGAAGCGCTTTGCAGAACGGGTATGTCCCAGGTTGATGTGCGTCTCAATGGTCATCGATGCGTCCCTCAGCCAACAAAAGCGGTAATCCCAATTGCGCACTTCTCCAGGCGTTTCGGGCAGGCTGGTGGTCAAAGCCGCCAGCACGGCACCATTGTAAAAGGACAACAGTTTTAAGGTTAGGAAACTTCGCTCGATGACATCGTTATAGTGGGTGAACTTCTTTGTCATGTTCGACCAGTTCAACCAATAGACCAACGTACGACAATAATCCATCTTCTCCCGTTCAAGATCTATCTTAACCACCTTCTCATTGGATGCCAACAAGAAGAATTCATCTTTTTCAAGTTCGAAAACAACTCCATCCAAGACATCCTGCAACGGGAGGGAAGAATACAGATACTGTCGGTCTTTGCTGTTAGATGACGACATCGATTCTATATATTGCTCCGTCATGTTATAGATAGTCTTGCCTCGGGCATAATCAGGACGGGGCTGATAGTTGACTGCAAACCTTGGATGCCCGCTGAGCAGCCGGATATACCGGTACACCTCAGCCGGGTTGTAGTTTTCATCACTATGATCCTTTCGGTAACAAGGCATGAAATCAACGACAGCGAAAGCACCTTCTTCCGAGGTGAATGTCGTTGACAATATATTGGTATGCGGTATATAGGCCTGTGTCACTTCGTACTCTTCTCCTACTTCGAAGCCAAACGACCCTCCCTTTTCTTGATCCAACAAAGATGCAAAGACCGAAGGAGAGTCAAAATTAGGCATACAAAGCCAGTCTATCGAGGCACGGTCAGAGACCAATGCCGCCGTACAACTGTTGCCTATCACGCCGTAGTTTAATTTCATATTTTGATTGGTTGTCAGTTTGTTTTAGATAATGTTTCGACAGTCAAATTAGTTTTAAACCAAGCATTGACTGCTTTTTATAGATGAGTTAATCAAAGTCTTGTTCAGCACAAGCCTCATGTTCACGACAGCAAATTGTTCAAGAAAGGCAGTACATCTTTCTGTCCCAACAGATTATAACGGGCATCATCACAAGCATAACCCACCTTGATGGTCACCGCTTCTTCTGGCAAAGCCCTGAACATGTCCTCATCGGTTACGTCATCACCAATGGCTAAAATGAAATCATAAGAACGTTGATTCAAGATACGTTGTACTTCCGAGCCTTTTGAATATTCGGCAGGCTTTACTTCCACAATCTTGTTGCCTCGCATAATCTGGAGATTGTTTTGAGAACATATCGGTATCAAGGCGTGCATCAACTGTTGTGCCCTGAACATCCCAATCCAGTTGTCCACCTTACGATAATGCCATGCCACGGCCGTAGCTTTGACCTCCAAACGCGAGTTAGGTGTTTTGTCCTCAAATTCTCGAAGGATGTTCATGAGCCGTTCGTCCCATGCCTGCGGCTCCACATTCTCGTGCCACTCGCCGTTTTCCTTATAGAACGCACCATGCTCGGCCGCAAACGACAGCGGCAAGTCGCCCAACCACTTATCAAGTGTACGGTGGTCGCGACCACTGTTGATGACCACCGTATTGCGTTCGTCATCACACAGTTTCCGCAACATGTTCTTCACCTCGGTGGTGGGAGATGCTTTTTCAGGATCTCTACGGAAAGCAGCCAATGTACCGTCATAGTCCAACATGATGAGTCTATGTTTGCTGGCATTGTACTTTTGCTTGATGTCCGAGAATACTTTCTTAGAGATGTATTTCTTCATGAGCGTTTCATTGCGCTCAATAACTTCTTTCCACGCATCTACAAAGTCGCCTGCCCATTTCTTAACGCTCTGCTTACCAACAATGTCTTGCATGTTCTGCAGTCGTTCTTTCTGCTCCTCTTCAGGCATTTCCAGCGCCTCGCAGATGGCCATGCTAATCTGGTCGGTATCATTTGGGTTGATTTGGATGGCATCCGAAAGTTCTGAAGACGCACCAGCCATCTCGCTCAATATCAATACACCAAGGTCATTGTCTTTCGTTGCGACATACTCTTTAGCCACCAAATTCATACCATCACGCAGCGGAGTGACCAAAGCGGCATCAGCCAACTTGTACATCGCCACCAAATCTTCGAAAGGAAAAGCGTGATAATAATAACATACCGGTGTCCAACCGATGCCTGCATATTTGCCATTGATGGCACCAATGCGCTCATCAATGCGCCGTTTCATCTCAGCATAACTGCTCACTTTGTCGCGCGAGGGCACAATAATCATGGCCAGCGTCACCTTATTTTGATACTCAGGATGCTTTTCCAAGAACGTTTCAAAACCCACCAGTCGATGTAAGATACCCTTGCTGTAATCTAATCGGTCTACGGACAAAATGATTTTGTGTTTACCAAACTGACTCTTCATACGTTTTATGGCATCCTTCACGGGGCGCTTCTTTGGAGCTTCATGATACAATTCGTAGTTGATTCCCATTGGTAAGGCATCCACATGCACAGCACGTCCGTCTACCATGACTTCGTTTAACTTGAATTCAAGATGCAAGGTGCGCTCCACGGCGCTGATGAAATGTCGCATGTAGTCGTGGGTATGGAAAGCAATGAAGTCGGCACCCAGCAGTCCTCTCAACAAGTTACGACGTTCGGGCAGCACCCTAAACAACTCGTACGAAGGGAACGGAATATGATGAAAATAGCCTATCTTCAACGATGCCTTCCCATCACGCAACATCCCTGGCAACAACATCAGCTGGTAATCCTGCACCCATATCATGCTATCGTCATCAATATGTTTGAGCACCTCCTTGCAGAACAACCTGTTCACGTCCTGATAGGCCTGCCAAAAACCTCTACGGTACTTGGAGAACTCATAAAAATAGTGGCACAGCGGCCAGATGGTACTGTTACTGTATCCCTCATAATAATTATTGTATTGGGTTGCACTCAAGAACACCGGGTGATAATTGAATTGCTCCAACTCCTCCTTGATTTTCCTCTCATCGGCCTTCCGCTTCAAACAAACGCCCGGCCATCCTATCCAATGCTGTTCATAGGATGTTTGCAATGAGTTCAAGCCCGTTGCCAAGCCACCTTCACTACGTTCAAATTCAAAATGACCTTCACTAGTTTCCTTTGCCTTGACGGGCAAACGATTCGACACTATAAACAATTTTTTCCGCTTCATATTCCTCTGTTTTAGGTGCCTAAAACATGAGTAGCGACAACAGCTACCTACATTTCACGCTTTAGGCTGTTATGCAAATATACGAAAAATATGGCAAAAAGTAGAATGGTTGTGCAAAAAAATGGCATTCTAAATGTGTCACGTCCTCAATAAACGAACGGCATTCCAGGTAAGAATAATCTTTACAAACACCTCTGAAATACGCGCTTATTTGCGAGCAACAAGTAAGTTGGCTGCAAATATCGAAAATATGACAATATTGATAGTCAACGGTTTACGAAAAACGGGTGTACAAACAGGGGTGAAAAGACATGCTTTTGGGCTTATATAACGATGGATTAAGACCGGAAAGGCATCGAGTTTGAAGACCAAACTCAATGCCTTTAGCAGTCGAAAGCATGGCTATTGCCAAAAAACGAGGCTGGAAAGAAGAAAACAGCACATATTTTGAGCCAAAACTGGACTTGTTTTTTCTAGAATCAACTTTCTGGCGCACCCTTTTTTAGGGAATCAAAATTGACAAAAGAGCGGTGTTTCTGCGGGCTTCAGATTGCTTGCGTTGCCTTGGCCAGCCACTCGTTCTCCTCGTCCGATAGATGGGGTGAGAGCTGACGGTACACCTCGGCATGATAGGCGTTGAGCCACGCCTTCTCCTCCTCGAGCAACATGTCCATGAGGATGGGCGTGGTGTCGATGGGTGCCAGCGTGAGCGATTCGAATTGTAGGAACGTGCCGAACTGGGTTTCCTTGTAGGGGGTGACGAGCAGTGTGTTCTCTATTCGCACGCCAAATTTGCCCTCCATGTAGATGCCCGGCTCATCGGTAACGGTCATGCCGGCGAGCAAGGGAGCCGGTCGCCATTCCATACGAATCTGGTGAGGGCCCTCATGCACGTTGAGATAGCTGCCCACGCCATGTCCGGTGCCATGCATGAAGTTCATACCTTCGCGCCACATGGGCTGTCGTGCCAATGCGTCGAGCTGCGAGCCACACGCCCCCGACGGGAATTTGCACAGCTCCAGTTGGATGTGTCCCCGCAGCACCAGCGTGTACACGCGGCGTTGTTCGTCGGTCAGCTCACCCAAAGCGATGGTTCGAGTGATGTCGGTAGTGCCGTCTTGGTACTGCCCACCGCTGTCTATCAGCACCAATCCCCGCGGCTCTATGGGCGCATCGGTAGCGGGTGTGGCCTCGTAGTGCACGATGGCGCCATGCTCCTCGTAGCCCACAATGGTATCGAAGGACACGCCTCTGAACAAGTCTTGCTCGGAACGGAAGCGGGTTAACTTCTTATCGAGCGACATCTCAGTCTGTCCACCAGCCTCCACGGCAGGCTTGAGCCACCGCAGAAATTTAACCATCGCCACGCCATCACGTACCATGGCGGCACGGAAGCCTGCAATTTCGGCTTGGTTTTTCACCGCTTTCAACAGGGGGATGGGACTGGTAAGAGGAAGAATTTTGGGGCCGCTCACCCCTTCAAAAAGATGATGGTTAATCTGCTGCGGATCCAATGCGATGTTGTATTCGCCATAACCAGCCAGCTCATCCTTGATCTGGTCATAGCCGCTTACCTCCACGCCCTCACCTTTCAGATAAGCTTTCACGTCGGGCGTGAGCTTGTCGGGGTCAATGCACAGGGTGGCTTTCGTGGTACTAATCAGCAGGTAGGCCACGAACACGGGGTTGCAATGCACGTCGGTGCCGCGCAGGTTCAAAGTCCAGGCAATATCGTCGAGGGCAGATACCAGGGTGCCATCGGCATGTTGTTGGCGCAGGGACTGACGAATGCGGGTCAGCTTGTCAGCGGTTCGTTCGCCTGCATACCGCAAGGGCTGAATCTGCACCGTATCTTTCGGGATGCTGGGACGGTCTTTCCAGATAATTGCCAGTGGGTCCAGATTCGTCCGAATGGTGATGCCGCCCCGATCACGCATGTCCTGTTTCATCTGCATCACAAATTGGTGTGCGTTCACCTGACCGTCCATACCGATTTCGGTACTGTCGCTTTGTTGAAGTTCGGTACCCAGCCAATCAGCTATGGTGGGCGTCTCAGGCAAGCCTTGCTTCATCAATTGGAACTCCGTTCCAGCCAGTTGGTTGGCCGCAGCGATGAAGTAGCGCGAGTCGGTCCACAGCGCAGCATGGTTCATTGTGACGACTGCCACGCCGGCCGAGCCATCAAAACCAGATATCCACTCGCGCCCTTTCCAATGGTCGGGCACATACTCGCTGTTATGGGGGTCGGTACTTGGAAAGATAAATGCGGCCAGTCGCTCACGTTTCATCACCTCTCGCAACGCTGAAAGTCGGTCTGCAATCTCTGTTTTCATAGTCATTCTGTTTTGTTTATTCTATCGCAAAGATAGTTTTTTGCTGGCACAGCGACAAATAAAATTCTTCAAATTGTCAAGCACGGATGACAAACAAAGCCGGTTTTAGAATAAATAACAAATTAAAAAGCAATTAAAGACCAGTATGTTCCTACTTTTTATTAACTTTGTGGTCACAAGCAATAGGACATATATAGTAACATTTATAAATATTCAAATTAAATTATGGCATTTTTGACAAACGAAAAATTGACCATCGTCGGCGCAGCCGGAATGATTGGTTCCAACATGGTTCAGACAGCATTGTCTATGGGTCTTACAAACAACATCTGTCTTTATGACGTATTCTCACCAGAGGGCGTGGCTGAGGAAATGCGTCAGAGTGGCTTCGATTCAGTGAACATCGTTGCGACAACAGACGTTAAAGAGGCTTTCACCGATGCCAAGTACATCATCTCTTCAGGTGGTGCTCCCCGCAAGGCAGGCATGACACGTGAGGATTTGCTCAAAGGTAACTGTGAGATTGCAGAGGGCTTGGGCAAGGACATCAAGAAGTACTGCCCTGATGTGAAGCATGTTGTGATTATCTTCAACCCGGCCGACCTCACCGGTTTGGTAACACTTCTTTATTCAGGTTTGAAACCTTCACAGGTTACAACCTTGGCAGCTCTTGACTCTACCCGCCTGCAGAGCGCACTGGCAAAGAAATTCAACGTGATGCAAACAGAGGTGAAGGGAGCCGCAACCTATGGTGGACACGGCGAGCAGATGGCCGTTTATGGCAGTCATGTTACCATTTCAGGCAAGCCCCTGACAGAGATTATCGGCACACCCGAGTTCACCAACGAGGAGTGGGAGCAGATGAAGAAGGACGTGACCAAGGGTGGTGCCAAGATTATTGAGCTCCGCGGACGCTCTTCTTTCCAGAGCCCAGCCTACCTGTCGGTAGAGATGATTCGCTCGGTGATGGGCGGTGAGCCATTCCGTTTCCCCGTCGGCACCTATGTAAGCACTGACAAATATGACCATATCATGATGGCCATGAAGACAACGCTCGACAAGACGGGCGCACACTATGAGGTTCCACAGGGTACAGATGAGGAGAATGCCAAGCTGGATGCCAGCTATGAGCACCTGTGCAAGATGCGCGATGAGCTGGTAACGCTGAACATCGTTCCGGCTATCTCAGAATGGTCGAGCATCAATCCGAATCTTTAAACGCTGTTGTCTGAACAGACAGACAAACGATTATCACAGAAGGATGCAGCCAAGAAGATGCTGCATCCTTCTTTTTATTTGTATCTCTCCTGACGAACACGCACGGGAAGAAAACAGTAGGAGTGCAGGAGCTATTCGGCTTAATATTAGTACCTTTGCACTTGAAACTAAACATGATAGATGAAAATGGAATTGATAAAAGGTAAAAAGTTTGGAGGCGAACGGCCGCTCTTCGGTATTCACGACACGCGACTGGAGGATGTTACGATTACAGAGGGCGAGTCGGGAATTAAGAAATGCCACAACATAGAGGCCGACCACTGTCGGTTCATTGGCAAATATCCATGGTGGCATGTGAATCACTCGGTGATTACCAACTGCTATTTTGAGACCGGATCGCGCTCGGCGATATGGTATTCCAACGACATGGTGATGAGCGACACCATCATTGACGCACCCAAACTGTTTCGTGAAATGAACGGACTGAAGCTGGTTAACGTGCAAATCAACGATGCTGACGAAACTTTCTGGAAGGTAGATCACCTTACCCTGCGCAACGTGAAGCTACACGACGGCACCTATCCGTTTATGTTCTGCAACCATGTGGATGTAGACGGATTGGAAAGCGACAGCAAATACGTGTTCCAATATGTGAAGGACGCCGTGATACGCAACGCGAAGATCACTACCAAGGACTCGTTTTGGGAAACCGAGAACGTCACGGTGTACGATTCGGAGCTGAACGGAGAGTTCCTCGGATGGCACTCTAAAAATCTCAAACTGGTGAATTGTCACATCACGGGCGAACAGCCATTGTGCTATTGTCAAGACCTCGTCTTGGAAGACTGTACGTTTGGGGCAGATTGTGACCGCATGTTTGAGGAGTCGACCCTCGTGGCCGACATCCGCGGAGCGGTGACCAACATCAAGAATCCCACATCGGGACGCATCGAAGCTGACGCCATCGGCTCGGTGACCATCGACGAACATGTGCTGCAACCCAACGACTGCGAGATTATTGTACGCAACGAAACAACAAACAACAAATAAAGATGAAATACGATTTTGACGAGATTGTGAACCGCCGCGGCACCAACTCGGTGAAATGGGACGAGGCGAAAGAGGAAGGTGTCATCCCCATGTGGGTGGCCGACATGGACTTCAAGGCTGCACCCTGCATCCTTGAAGCACTGAAAAAGCGTGTCGAGCATGGCGTGTTTGGTTACACCATCGTGCCTGACAGCTATTACGAGAGTATCATTTCATGGTTCGAAAGGCGCCATCAATGGCACATCGAGCGCGATTGGATCATTTACACTTCCGGTGTGGTGCCAGCCATTTCGGCCATCATCAAGGCGCTAACGGAGCCTGGAGACAAGGTATTGGTGCAGACACCGGTGTACAATTGTTTCTTCTCGTCTATCCGCAACAATGGCTGTATCATCACCGAGAATGCGCTGGTGCGCAAAGGCAACTCGTACGAAATCGACTTTGACGACTTTGAGAGACAGGCTGCGGACGAGAAAACAAAAGTGTTCTTACTCTGCAACCCTCACAATCCGGCCGGACGAGTGTGGACGCCAGAGGAGCTGAGCCGCATGAACGATATCTGTCTCAAGCATGGCGTGAAGGTGATTGCCGACGAAATTCATTGCGAACTCGTCATGCCAGGTCATGAATTCACACCCTTTGCCGCCGTTTCCAAAGCGTGTCAGGACAATTGCATCACAACCAATTCACCCACTAAATCGTTCAATATTGCTGGATTACAAATCGCCAATATCATCACGAGCAATGCGGAAGACCGACAAAAGATTGACCGCGCCATCAATATCAACGAGGTGTGCGACGTCAATCCGTTCGGTGTGATCGCCCTGCAGGCAGCCTACAACGAGGGCGAGGATTGGATTGATCAACTCAATGTCTATCTCTGGGAGAACTACCAGGCACTGAAAACATTCTTCAAAGACAACCTCCCCCAACTCGAGGTCATCAACCTGGAGGGTACATACCTTGTCTGGGTGAATGTTCGGGCAACCGGCATGACTGGCAATGAACTGACAGACAAACTGCTGAAAGAAGGGAAAGTCTTCGTGAATCGCGGCACCATGTATGACGAAACCACAGGCGAGGATTACATTCGCATCAACATTGCCATGCCTCGCAGCCTCATGCTTGAAGGATTGAAACGCATGAAGAGTGTGATAGACAAGATTGTTTGAGATGCTGAATCGTTGAGAGAAAACTACAATGAACGAACTCAAAAGGGGAAGTTGCCAAGCAGCAGCTTCCCCTTTTTGCTTCAATTGTCATCAGCAATCTATGCTGATGCGTGGTTTTCTTAGAAGAAATAGGCCACACCTACACGCCAAGAGTTGGCCTGGGTCTTGTGGTTCTCTACGCTTTCCTTCACACCTTTCCATGTAATGTCACCCGTCTTACCGACACCTACATTGTAGTTGGCTGTAACTTGGAAATGCGTGGCGATGGTCAAGCCAACACCAGCATTGACACTGAAGTTAGATGACTTCAATGTCCACTCAGCTGCTTGATCTTCAAAATCAGAGAGTTTCTTCACCTTATCACCAATATTGAAAGCAATCTGCGGACCTGCAAACACGAAAATATTGGCTGCGCTGCCCATCCCAATACTATATTTTACGTTCACAGGAACGATCAGTTGTTGCTGTTTCAAAACGGTATTGAACTTATTGTTGATGCCTTCAACCTTAGCTTCTTGCCTGTTGTACAATGCAGACAGATCCAAACCAAGGCCAGGAGCAGGCAGACCCATCTTTAAAGTCGGACCAATGAAGAAGCCAGCACGATTGGATGTGTTGAAAACATCCTTGTCTAACGACATTTGACTGAGGTTCATACCTCCCTTGATACCAAACTTTACTTGTGCACTAACTGGTAAAACTGTTACCATGGCCAAAACCATGATAAGTGATAAAACACTTTTTTTCATTTCTTTGTGTATTTATTTAAATAAGAAAAAATAATCAATCATTTAACAATACTCTGTTAATAATCACATAATTGTTTGAAAATGAGCGAGTTGATTAA
>ERZ1673752.5265-NODE-5265-length-9965-cov-6.908779_pt1 | contig 9965 bp, 7 predicted proteins | sample MGYA00580195_ERZ1673752 | MGnify/ENA primary metagenome ERZ1673752 (study PRJEB41218, sample SAMN15661744) | gut metagenome | host: Homo sapiens | place: Canada: London | collected 2015-08-20/2019-03-30 | study: EMG produced TPA metagenomics assembly of PRJNA649273...
CTTTTCTTTCAACTTTTCGATTTCCTTCTTTTTGAACTGTCAAGAATTCCTTGACAGTTGAATTTATGTCTAATTCTTCTTCATCAAAAATATTTTTAATATGAAAACTTATATTTTGTTTAGTCGTATCATATAAGTCAGCCATCTGTTGTTGTGATAACCATACTGTTTCATCTTCAAGTTTTACATCTATTTTTGTCGTTCCATCATCAGTTTGATAAATTACAATATTATTGTTATTTTCTTCCATTATTATACCTCCATTTCTATTAGATTTTAAAAGGTGTCAACAAATATAATCATTGTTCACACCTTTATTTTACTACACATTTTTAATATTTTGTGGACAAGTTATAAAACTCGAACCAATTTGTAACTTTTATAATTATAAGTTTTCTCTTATTTTATACTACTTCCCGCAGCAATTCTTATATTTCTTACCACTACCACAAGGACATGGATCATTTCTTCCAACCTTTTTTTCTGTATTTACTACAGGAGTTTGTTTTTCAGAAATAGGATTTTGATCTCTTTCTTCTTTTAATGATGCATCAGTTATAGTTACACTTTGTTTTCTTTCTACTTTTTCGTCTCTTTCTACATGCATTAAAACTTTTGTAACATCAAGTTTAATTTGATCATTCATTTCATAGAATAGATTTGAACCTTCAATTCTATATTGTGCTACTGGATCTGTTTGTCCATAACCACGAAGACCAATACCATCTTTAAGATCTTCCATTGTGTCTAGATGTTCCATCCATTTGTCATCTACTACTTTAAGAAGTACAACTCTTTCTAGTTCTGCAAAAGTTTCTTCTGATTCTTCTCTTTTATTATTTAAAATATTTTCTACTTTTTCTTTAAGTGTTTTTAATATTTTATTATAATTTAGTTTATCTTCTTTAAGCTCATCTAGATTTTCAATATTTAATCTATTTCTAAGTTCATTTACAAATACTTCTTTGTTTAGCTCGCCACTTTCAATTTCGCCTTTATAGCTTTCCATTATCATGTCGACACTTGATTTTGCCATCTTGATAATTTTATCATGGATGTCTTCTCCATCAAGAACTGATCTTCTTTGAGCATAAATAAGTTCTCTTTGCATATTCATAACATCATCATATTTAAGTGTATATTTTCTAGCTTCAAAGTTTCTTCCTTCAATTCTTCTTTGTGCTGTTTCTATTCCTCTTGAAATTATTCTCATTTGAATTGGCATATCTTCATTTACTTTTAAAGTCTCATAAACTCTATTTATATATTCACCACCGAAAAGTTTCATTAATTTATCTTCAAGAGATATGTAAAATACTGATTCTCCAGGATCACCTTGTCTACCAGATCTACCTCTTAGCTGATTGTCTATTCTTCTTGAATCATGTCTTTCAGTACCAACTATTTTTAATCCGCCTGCTTTTATTACTTCTTCTTTTTCTTCTTTTATTTCATCTTTGAATTTATTTTCTATTTCTTTAAATTCTTTTCTTAAAGCTAATTTTTCTTCATCATCTGTATCATAATATGATGTTGCTTCAGATATTTCTTCTTCTGTTCTTCCATTTTTCTTCATTTCTCTTATTGCTAAATGTTCTGGATTACCACCAAGCATAATATCTGTACCACGACCTGCCATATTTGTTGCAATTGTAACAGATCCAAGTTTTCCAGCTTGTGCTATAATTTCCGCTTCTTTTTCATGATATTTAGCATTTAAAACTTCATGTTTTATTCCAGCTTTTCTAAGAAGATCACTTAATTTTTCAGAATTTTCAATAGATACAGTACCTACTAGAACTGGTTGGTTTTTCTCATGAGATTTTTTTACATCTTCTAAAACAGCTCTAAATTTAGCATCTTCAGTTTTATATATAATGTCTGAATGATCCTCTCTTATAACTGGCATATTAGTTGGTATCTCAATTACGTCTAAACCATAAATTTGTTTAAACTCTCTTTCTTCTGTAAGAGCTGTACCAGTCATACCAGAAAGTTTTGTGTATAATCTGAAGAAATTTTGGAATGTAATTGTAGCAAGTGTCATAGTTTCATCAGCTATTTTAACATTTTCTTTTGCTTCAATTGCTTGATGAAGACCATTAGAATATCTTCTTCCTTCCATAATTCTTCCTGTAAATTCATCTACAATTAAAACTTCTCCATCTTTAACTATATAATCTATATCTTTTCTCATAACACCATTTGCATGAAGCGCTTGTGATACATTGTGTACAATATCTGTATTTTCAAGATCATTGTAGTTTTCTATATTAAAATATTTTTCTGCTTTTTTAATACCTTTTGATGTAAGTGTTGCAGCTTTAGCTTTAAGATCTACAACATAATCATATTCTTCAATATTCTCTATTTGCTCTTTATTTTTTGCATCTTCTTCTACTACTTCTTTTCTATCTAATGTTCTTACAAAGTCATTTGCCATTTTATATAAATTTGTAGACTTTTGAGAACGACCAGAAATAATAAGTGGTGTTCTAGCTTCATCAATTAAAATACTATCAATCTCATCAACAATAGCATAATTTAAAGGACGTTGTACCATTTGTTCTTTGTATATAACCATATTATCTCTTAGATAATCAAAACCAAGCTCATTATTAGTTGTATACATTACATCACATGCATATTGTTTTTGTTTTTCTTCTTGATCCATAGAATTTAAATTAAGACCAACAGTTAAACCTAAGAATTTATATACTTTTCCCATCCATTCACTATCTCTTTTAGCTAAGTATTCATTTACTGTAACTATATGAACACCTTCACCAGTAAGAGCATTTAAATATACTGGAAGTGTTGCAACTAAAGTTTTACCTTCACCTGTTTTCATTTCTGCTATTCTTCCTTGATGAAGTATTATTCCACCTAGGATTTGAACATCATAATGTCTCATATTTAAAACTCTTTTAGATGCTTCTCTTACAACAGCAAAACTTTCTGGAAGTATATCTTCTAAAGTTTTTCCATTTTGTAATAGTTCTTTAAAGTATTCTGTTTTATTTCTTAATTCTTTATCTGAAAGTTTAGACATTTCTTCTTCATATGAATTAACTTTATCTAGAGTACTTTTTAATTTTTTCATTGTTCTTGTACTTTTTGTACCAAATATTTTTTGTAATATATTCATTTTCATGCCTTTCAAGTTAGATTATTTTTTTTATTTTTCTATTTTTTCTTTTATTTCTTTTTCTTTTTTCTCTGTTTTTTCTTTCTCTGTTTTCTCTTTTGTTTCTTTCTTATTTAATTTTATATAATTTAAAACATTTAAAGAAATAGCTCCTAATATTATAATTACTAATGCAGAAATATTTAATAGATTTTGGTATTTATCCATTTTTCCTTCATCTATTTCCTTAATATTTTTAAATTTTGTGTCTTCTTTTTTTGCTTCAATATTTCCATAATTTAAATATTCATATATATCATATATTAATCTTTGATTATAAACAAGAAGGATCGGTGGTGATGTTTTATTTTCAACATTTAAACTTGTTTTACCATAAAATATTTCATCTGATGAAACATATATCATTTTAGAATTTTTATCTCCTGTTTTTAAATTTGATTCTGTTATTATATTAAATTCTTTTTCATCATATTTTGGTAAATTTTTATATCTTTTTTCTGTTATATCTTCAAGTTTTTTCTTTTTTAATTTTAAAATTTCTTCTTGATCTTTTTTACTTATTTTTTGTTCTTTAAATATCTTTTCCAAATCTTCTTTTTTTGCAAGTTCTACTAATACTTTATTATATATCTCTTCTTTTGTATCTAATACTTTTTTCCTATAGTCTTCCCTATCTTTTATTTCTGTTGAATCTTTAGATGTTTTTGCAAGAATTTTTACATTTACATCTTTTTTGTTTTTTAAAACCTCTATTGGAGATGCAACAAATATTTCATTTTTCTCTGCATTATTTTTTAAATTTCCTAAGCATCCATCTTCTTCAAAAATAGGGTCAGCTTTTATTATATATCTTTTTTCAGGCTCTCCAAAGTCTTTTCTTTCTTCTTGGTATTTTGCTAGAGTTTCATTAATTTTTTCTCTTTTAAAGATATCTGAAGAATGAACTTTTATTCCATATTCTTCTAAAAACTTATTAAAGTTTTTAAACTCTCCATTTTTATTTGCTTTATTAAAATATATTGAAGTCATACCATTTGCAATAAAGAAATTTCCGCCTCTTTTTCCATAGTCTAAAAGATTTTTTAATACTTTATCTGAAATATCTTTATTAATAGCTGGGATTATTAATAATTCAATATTATCTGGAATTTTGTTTATAAGAAGTGCTGGATCTATTTTATCTGCTTTTAAAGAAATTTTCCCTATTAAATCTTTATATTCAGTAAGATCAAAATCTTCATCTGGTATACCAAAAGCAATACTTGCTTTCTTTTCTTCTAAACTATTTTTTTCCTCTTTATTTAATTTTAAAATTCCATTTACAACTTTATCTTCTAATAAATATTTATCTTCTGTTTTATCTTCACTTAAATATTTTCCTTCAACATCTGGTGAAATAGAATATACAATGTTTTTTCCTTTTAAAACAATATATATATATTCTTTAGATAATTCTTCTGGATCTTCTGTTAATTCTGGTACTTTATCTTTGTATTTAATTTTTTTGTTTACTTTATGTAAGTTTTCTGCAAGTCTTTTTACATATTTTCTTTCATTATTTCCTGGATAATAAATTTCTATTTCTTTTTGAACTTCTTTAATTTTATCTTTATTTTCTTTTTTTAATGTATATATTTTTTCTTTTGAAAGATCCATATATATATGTTTTTCATCTTTATATTTAGCACTTAATATTGTAGTTAATATTAGAAGTATAATTAATATATAATTTATGACTGTTTTGTTTTTTGTATTTTCGCTTAAATCTTTTTCTTTTATTTTTATAACTTTTATAACGAAATAGATTAATAAAACTGGTGAAATAATAACTAAAATATCTAAAATATTTAAAAGATTTTCAACTAATTTAACATATATTATATTTATTTCTGAAAATGTTTTAAATCCAAAAATATTGTTTAAAAAAATTATATATATACTTAAAATTAATATATTTAATAATAATATTATTTCATTTTTAAATTTTTTAAAATCTATTTTTATTTTTTTTGTTTTTTTACTTTTTTCTTCCTTAAAAATATTAAAATTCTTTATATATATAATATTTGAAATACAAAATGAATATATAAAAGATACTATAAAAGATATTATATATCTTTTTAAATCAAAAATATCTTTTAAGAAAATTATTTCAAATACCATCATACATAAAAATGGAATGATTGCTAATATAAATATTGAAACAAAATCTGGGATTATGCTTTTATACTCTTTTGTTTTACTTTTTTCTATTTTTTCTTCTTTTTTAGCTTTCCCTTTTATTTTTTCATTTAAATAAACTACAATAGGCAAAATAAATACATATATATTTAATAAAATTGCTATTGGTAAATTTGTATCAATTATACTTTTTTCATTTATGCTTGTACCAATTGTGTTTCCAAATATTAAGATAGATAAAATTATAAATATATATGTAAAAATACTTTTAGCATATTTCTTCATTTTCTCTTTTGTATTTTTAACGATCATAATGTTTTCCTTTTATATTATTTTTTTCTAATATTTCTTTTTGTTTTTCTTTTAAAGAAACTTTTTCCTTTTTTAAATCTTCTGGTTTTATTTCAATTTGTCCTTTATGTGTAAGAACTAAAATCTTATCTGCAATATCTTCTATTAGTCCTTCATCTGTTGCAATTATAATTATATTATTTTTCTTTAATTTTCTTAATAGATTTAATAGTTTTTCTTTTGATTCTTCTTTTTTTACATTAAAAAACGGATCATCTAAAAGCACTATCTCTGGCTCCCCTATAAATGCTGCAGCTATTGAAAGCCTTTTTTCTTCAATCTCATCTAAGTCTTTTATTTTTTCTTCTAAATCTAAGTCACTATTTACTAATTTTAATATTCTTTCTATCTCTTTTTCAACACTTTCAGCTTTTATTTTTCGAACTTTAATCATTAAATTAAGATATGCTTTTACTTTAAAATTTGAATATATATCTAAAACACCGCTATACCCAATAAATCTTCTAGCTCTTAGAACATTTCCTAATACTGTTTTATCTTTTATAAAAATTTTACCGCTATTTGGTTTTTTAAATCCAGATATCATGTCTAAAATTTCTTTTCTGCCAGATTGTGAATCACCTAAAATTACTAATAATTCACCTCTTTCAAGACTTAAATTTAAATCAGAAAGTAATGTTTTTCCATACTCTCTTTTATTAAGTCCTTCTATTTTAAACATATTATTTCCTCCTATTTATTATTGCTGCATAAATGTTTTTACCTTTTTTGCTAAATTCTTTTTCATGTTCTGTCTCTATATTTTCTACAAAATTTTCAAATATATTGTCTTTTTTTAAATCATTTGTAATTTTATATATGTATAACTCTGGTAAAATAATATCTTCTAGAAGATCATTATTTTCTAATTTATTTAATTGTTTTTTTACATTATCTAAAAGATATTCTTTATTATTATTTACATATTCATCAAATGATTTTTTATATCTATATGAAAATTTATGTACATTTAGTACATATATTAAAGAATCTTCAAAAAAATCTTGATCATCTGTTCTAATAAATATTTCTGCATTCTCGTCTAAAATCTCTAAATATTGTAAAAGCTGTCTTGGATGTGTTAGCCTTCTTTTTTTGTGTTTAGCTTTAGGCCATGGATTAGAAAAATTAAGGTAAATTCTTGAAATTTTTAAAAATTCAAAGCATTCACCTATTTCTTTTTTTAAATTTTCTGCATTTAAATTTATTAAAATTATATTATTCACTTCTTTTCCCATCTCTTCATATTTTTTTCTAATATTTCTATTTGCCATTCCAAGCATTGTAAAAGATGTTTCAATAACGATATATAATATATCATCATGAAGAGGTGCTAAATTTGAAATAAACCCACCTTTTCCGCAGCCTATTTCCATTTCTATTTTTCTAAAACTATATTTTTTTATTTTTTCTTCTAAAACTTTTTTTAAATCTTCTTTTTTTATATAAATCTGAGAACCTTCCAATTCATCATCAATCCATTTTTTCTTTCTTATTCTCATAAAAACTTTAATCCTTTTTTAAATTAATTTTATTTTCTTTTCCTTCTTTTATTCTTGCAATATTTTCTCTATGCTTAAATAGAATAAATAAACCTATTAAAATTGTTGTAAGAACAAAATATATATTTTGTTCTTTAAGTATAGAATGCTTGTTTAAAAAAATTGTTAAAATTGGAATTAATACTGCACTTGAAATAGATGCAATAGATACCATTCTTGTTATTAAAATAACTACAAGCATAAAAGAAATATTAATAAGGAAAACAAGAGGATTTATAGCAAGTATTATACCTAAAAAAGTTGCCATACCTTTTCCGCCTTTAAATCCAAAAAATACTGGGAACATATGTCCTAATATTGCTAAAACTCCGCCAACCATCATATATATTGCTGGATAACTTTCTTTAAACAATTTTGCTAATAAAAGTGGTAATAAAACTGCAACACTTCCTTTAAGCATATCTAGTACAAATGTTATTATAGCTGGGAAAAAACCTGCTGTTCTAAAAACATTTGTTGTTCCAGCATTTCCGCTTCCTATTTCATTAATATCTTCACCTTTTATTTTTTTTACAATAATATTTGCAAATGAAACGCTTCCTATTAAATATCCAAATATTATAGATATTATTAAAAGCCATATATTTACTGTCATTTTTTTCTCCTTTTTTATTTGTTTTTTCTATTTTTCCAAATTTGTTCTTCTTTTTTATCTCTAATTACAAGTTTAAGTCTTGTTCCTTCAAGCGGATAATATTTTCTAATATTATTTAAAATATATCTTTGGTATGAATAATGAAAAAGTTCTTTCCTGTTTACAAAAAGTAAAAAAGTTGGTGGATTTTTCTTTATTTGTGTTCCATAATATATTTTAAGTTTTACACCTTTATCTGAAGGTGGTTGATGCATATTAACAGATTCACCAATTATTTTATTTAAAATAGAGCTTTTTATTTCAAAAGAATTGTTTTCATATACCTCTATAATATTTTTAAATATATCATTTATTCTTTGTCCTGTTTTAGCAGATACAAACATAATTTTTGCATATTGTGCATATGCAAAATTAGTTAAAATATTTTCTCTAAATTCTTTAACAGAATTATTATCTTTTTTAACAGCATCCCATTTATTTACAAGAATAATAATTCCTTTTCCCTCTTCATGTGCATATCCTAAAATTCTTACATCTTGATTAGATATTTCCTCTGTAGCATCTAAAACAAGTATACAAATATCTGATCTTCCTATAGCAAATTTAGTCCTATCACCACTATATAATTCTATATTCTCATTTATTTTAGACTTTCTTCTTAAACCTGCAGTATCTATAAATACAAAATCACCATATTCATTAGAAAACGGCACATCTATTGCATCTCTTGTTGTTCCTGCAATATTTGAGACAACATTTCTTTTCTCACCAATAAGAGAATTAATTATTGAAGATTTACCTACATTTGGTTTACCAATAAGTGCAATATTTATTTTTTTCGTATCCTCTTCTTCACCTTTTTTAGGAAGCATATAATATATTTTATCTAAAAGATCACCAATTCCAATTCCATTAGAAACAGAAAGTCTTAGAGGTTCTCCAAGACCCAGATTATAAAATTCGAAAAGCTCAAAATGTTCTTTTTCTAAGCTATCTGCTTTATTTACAGCAAGTATTACTTTTTTTGAAGACTTTCTAAGCCTTCTTGCTATTTCTTCATCTTCTTTAGTAACACCTTCTCTAATATTTACTAAAAAAACAATAACATCAGCTGCTGCTATAGCCATATCTGTTTGGGATTGAATTTCTTTTTCCATCTCTCCTGTCTTTTCTCCAACAACCCCAGCTGTATCTATTATATCAAATTTTGCATCTCTCCAAGATGCTTCGCCTATTAATCTATCTCTTGTAACACCTGGCGTATTTTCAACTATTGCTATTCTTTTTCCTAATATATAATTATATAAACTGGATTTCCCAACATTAGGTCTTCCAATTATTGCCACTTTTGATTTCATGCTTCTATTTTATATCATAAAACCTTTATTTACAAGAAGAACAAATAAATAAAAAAGACAAATTAGATCATTAATAACCTAATTTGTCAGTTTTTCACTCAGAATCATCGTAACCTACTAAGCTTCCAAAAAATATTAAACTAAGAACAGGAATAAAATATACAAAATAATAATTTACCCCAGGCTCAATTACCATTAAAATAATTGTAAAAGCAAAACAAGAACTAGCTGAAATTCTTCTTGCAATCTTAAATTCAAAAGAATTAACTGGAATAGTTAATAAATTAACTAATATTAAAAACACTAAAATTATTTTTAAAACTTCATTAATTATTGTTCCTGTAATAGCTCCAATTAATATTAAATAACATAGCAAGCTACTAAAAGTATCAACCATTATGTTTTCATCATCACCAATTATTTGGTAATTTAAGTAGCTAAAATACGCTAAAGTTATAATTGTTAATACAATTACTAGAATCTTCATGTTTTCCCCTCCTAGCTAAAATCTTAGCACGGCAATCTTACATGAATTAATTATATCACGGTTGTATATACCATTCAATTTTATTTCATAATGCTATAGTTTTTAAACATTAAAACTTTTTTCCTAAATCTAAATACAATTCCAGCAAATACAGAAATACCTAAAACCAAAATAGCATTTTTCAAATTAGCTTTGCTTCCAGTAAAAGGAAGTGCTAAAACAGCTTTAAGATTTACATCATATCCAGATATTGTAGTTATATATCCCATGTTTAAGCTTTTCT
>ERZ1673752.5269-NODE-5269-length-9952-cov-10.501667_pt1 | contig 9952 bp, 9 predicted proteins | sample MGYA00580195_ERZ1673752 | MGnify/ENA primary metagenome ERZ1673752 (study PRJEB41218, sample SAMN15661744) | gut metagenome | host: Homo sapiens | place: Canada: London | collected 2015-08-20/2019-03-30 | study: EMG produced TPA metagenomics assembly of...
GCTCTTGGAAAAGATGTTGAAGGAAATATTTTAATTTCTGGTATGGAAGATATGCCACATTTACTAATTGCAGGAGCAACAGGCTCTGGTAAATCAGTTTGCATTAATTCTATAATTACTAGTGTAATCTATAAATCATCACCAAAGGATGTAAAGTTAATGTTAATTGACCCTAAGGTAGTTGAGCTTAGTGTCTATAATGGCATTCCACATCTTTTAATTGATGTAGTAACAAATCCTAAGAAGGCAGCTTTTGCTCTTAACTGGGCTGTTGATGAAATGGAAAAAAGATACCTTGCCTTTGCAGAAAATCATGTTAGAGATCTTAAAGGCTACAACAAGAAGATGGTTGAAGATGGAAGGGAAGACGAAAAACTTCCTAAGATTTTAATTATTGTTGACGAACTTGCCGACCTTATGATGGTTGCATCAAAGGAAATCGAAGAATATATAGCAAGACTTGCACAAAAGGCCAGAGCTGCTGGAATGCACTTAATCCTAGCAACGCAAAGACCTTCTGTTGATGTTATTACAGGAACTATTAAGGCCAACATACCTTCAAGAATTGCTTTCGCTGTAGCCTCTTCTGTGGACTCAAGGACTATTCTTGACATGGGTGGCGCAGAAAAACTTCTTGGCAAGGGCGACATGTTATTTTATCCAAGCAAATATCCAAAACCAAAGAGGATACAAGGTGCACTAATTAGTGACGGCGAAGTGGAAAGAGTAGTTGACTTTGTAAAAAATAATAACGAAATAAAAACTAGCCTTGAATCAAAAATAGAAAAGGCAATTGAAGACAAGAAAATAAAAGTTGATGACGAAAAGGATCCACTTTTTAAAGAAGCTGTTGAACTTGTAGTTAACGACGAACAGGCTTCAATTTCTTATATCCAAAGGAAATTAAAGGTTGGTTATTCAAGAGCTGGAAGAATTGTAGATCAAATGGAAGAAATGGGCATCATTGGACCTCATGAAGGGTCTAAGCCTAGAAAACTTTTAAAGACCAAGGAAGAAATAGATATAATTTTAGGTGATGAAGATGAATAATGTGCATATAGTTACCTTGGGTTGCTCAAAAAATGAAGTGGACTCATCTATGATGTACTCACTTTTAAATAAAGATAGATATAAAATGGTAGATGATGCAAGTGATGCAGATATTTTAATTGTAAACACTTGTGGATTTATCGATGCAGCCAAGGAAGAGTCAATTGACACAATTTTAGAGTCAGTTGAATATAAGAATGAGGGAAGATGTAAAAAAGTTCTTCTATCAGGATGCCTTGCCCAAAGATATCCTGAGGAACTTTTAAAGGAAATTCCTGAAATTGATGGAATCATCGGCACAGGAAATATAAATTATATAAACGAGCTCTTAGACAGAAGTATGGCTGGAGATTTATTTGTAAAGACTGACAATTTAAACTCAGCCTATATTGAGGGAATAAAAAAAGAAGAGGTTAAAAAAACTGAATTTGTGAAAATTTCAGAGGGTTGTAATAATAACTGTTCTTACTGTATTATTCCTTCACTTAGAGGTAAAAATAGATCAAGAAAAATTGAAGATATATATTCTGAAGTCCAATACCTAGTAAGTAAAGGTGCAAGAGAAATTATTTTAATTGCACAAAATACTACTGATTATGGTATAGATTTGTACTCAAAATATTCTTTGGCTAAATTAATTAGAGAAATTTCAAAAATAGAAGATTTAAAGTGGATTCGAGTTTTATATTTATATCCTGATCATTTTACTGATGAACTAATAGAAGAATTTAGAACCAATGAAAAATTAGTGAAATATGTTGATATGCCTCTTCAACACATATCTGACAATGTTTTAAAGAGTATGAACAGAAAAACCAGCAAGGACCATATTTTAAAGACTCTCAAGAATTTACGAGCATCTATTCCAGAAATTGTAATTAGAACAACTTTTATTGTTGGTTTTCCTGGAGAAAGTCAAGAAGACTTTAAAGAACTTGTAGACTTTATTGAAGAAATTAAATTCGACAAGCTTGGAGTTTTTGAATATTCCAGAGAAGAGGGAACGAAGGCGGATCTTTTAGATAATCAAATTCCTGATGAAGTTAAAAAGAGACGAAAAGATGAAATTATGGAAATACAAAGCGATATTTCTAATGAAATCCTTTCAAAAAATTTAGATAAAACTTTAGAAGTCTTAATAGAAGAAAAGATTGACGAAAATAATTATGTAGGAAGAACATATATGGATGCTCCAGAAATTGATGGAGTGACTTATGTTGAGTCCAATAAGAATTTAGAAGTGGGAGATTTTGTTAAGGTTAAAGTTATTGATACTTTAGATTATGATTTAGTAGGTGAAGCTATATGAATACTCCAAATAAATTGACTCTCATGAGAACTTTAATGGTTCCCATCTTTGTCTTATGCATGTATTTAGATTTTAATAATTCGAGAATAGTAGCAACACTTATTTTTGCCATTGCTTCTTTTACAGACTTTTTAGATGGTTATCTTGCAAGAAGGGACAATTTAGTTACTAATTTTGGAAAATTTGCTGATCCCCTTGCCGATAAAATTTTAGTATGCTCAGCTATGATTATGCTAGTAAGCACTGGTGAAATGCCAGCCTGGGCTGTAATTATTATCATAGCAAGAGAATTTACTATTACTGGATTTAGAATTATTGCGGCTTCTGAAAATATTACAATTGCAGCTAGTCCTCTTGGTAAATTTAAGACTGTTACCCAGTTAATATCAAATATTTTACTATTAACTGGAATAGAAAAATTTAGACCTATTGGCATGGCAATATTTTATTTAGCTGTTGTGTTTACTGTAATTTCAGGTGCAGATTATTTAATTAAAAATAAAAAAGTTCTTGATTTAGAAAACATTTAAGGAGATTTATGAAAGCGAGCATTTTGACAGTTGGAAAAGAAATTTTAATTGGCTCAATTACTAATACAAATTCAAAATACATTTCTGAAAAGTTAACTGACATGGGAATAGATGTAATTAGGCAAGTTTCTGTAGATGATGACTTAGATGAAATAGTCAAGGAATTAGAATACTCTACAAAATCATCTGATTTAATCATAATAAGTGGTGGGCTTGGGCCCACTAATGACGACATAACTAGAGATGCTGTGGCTAAGTTCTTAGATAGAAAAATTTATCTTGACCAAGCTGAAAAGGAAAAGATGATTGATAGATTTACAAGACTTGGCAGAACCATGACTCCCAATAATTTAAAGCAGGTTATGTTAATAGAAGGCTCAGAGAAAATTGAAAACAAGTGGGGAGTAGCCCTTGGTGAGTCTATTGAATTTAAAGGAAAGAGAATAATTCTTCTTCCAGGACCTCCAAATGAAATGGAGCCAATGCTGGACTATTATTTTGCCAATAAATCCTTTACTGAGGAAAATATAATGGTAAAATCCATAGACATTATAGGTCTTGGAGAATCAATTATAGAAGATAGAATTAGAAAGATGTCCTTTGATGATGATTCTGTGAGTATAAATACTTTTGCTCATGGAACTTATACTGAAGTTAAAATTATTGGTAAGAGCACTAAAAAAGATGAACTGCAATTTTCTATTGAAAAAGTTGTAAAGTCTCTATATGCTGAATTTGACACTCATGTCTATTCTGAAAATAATGATGATGTGGCAGGAGAAATTGTTAAAATTTTAAAAAAGAATAATTTAAAAATTTCCTTTGCCGAATCCATTACTGGTGGAATGCTTAGCTCTGCCATAACAGATATAAGCGGAGCATCAGAGGTTATGGAAACTTCCCTTGTCACATATTCTAACGATTCAAAAAATAAGAATTTAAAGGTTTCAAAGAATACTTTAAATGATTTTGGAGCCATTAGCGAGAATACAGCTTTTGAAATGGCGAAGGGCGTTAAGGAAAGATCCTATGCTAATATTGGAGTTTCTACAACTGGAGAAGCTGGACCTAATTCATCTGAAACTGAAGTGGGAAATGTCTTCACTTGCATTTATTTTTCAGATGACAATTATTATAGTAAGCACTATTTCTTTAGCGGAGATAGAAATAAAATAAGAAGAAGCACTGTCAACAGAGTATTATCTCAAATACTTTTTGTACTTAGAAAAAATTTTAAGGAGTAATTATGAAAGATAGTAATTTAAGCAAAGAAAAACAAGAAGCCCTTCACAATGTTTTGTCAAAAATTGAAAAGCAATATGGCGAAGGATCAGTAATGGTTTTAGGAGACGATGTTAAGCTTGATATTGATTCAATTCCTACAGGCTCACTTGCACTAGATATTGCTCTTGGAATTGGTGGAATACCTAAGGGTAGAATTATTGAAATTTATGGACCAGAATCTTCAGGAAAGACTACATTAGCACTTCATATGTTGGCAGAAGCTCAAAAAATGGGTGGAACTGGTGCTTTTGTAGACGCAGAACACGCTCTTGACCCAGGATATGCAAAAAATCTTGGCGTTGACATAGAAAACTTGATTATTTCTCAACCAGACACTGGTGAACAAGCTCTTGAAATAACAGAGGCTTTAGTTAGGTCTAATGCTGTAGATTTAATTATAATTGACTCAGTAGCAGCACTTGTTCCAAAGGCAGAGATCGATGGGGAAATGGGTGCAGCTCAAATTGGTCTTCAAGCAAGACTTATGTCACAAGCTCTTAGAAAACTTACTGGTGCTATAAATAAATCCAAATGTACAGTTGTTTTTATAAATCAACTGAGAGAAAAAGTTGGAATTATGTTTGGAAATCCTGAAACAACTACTGGAGGAAGAGCTCTTAAATTTTATTCTTCAGTAAGGCTTGACATTAGAAGGACAGAAATCATAAAAAAGGGCGATGAAATGATAGGCAACAGAGTTAGAGTTAAAGTTGTTAAAAACAAAATTGCTCCACCTTTTAAACAAGCTGAATTTGACATTATGTATGGAAAGGGTATTTCTAGCGTTGGTAATATTCTCGATGTAGCTTCTGAAGCAGATATTGTAAAAAAAGCTGGTGCTTGGTATTCTTATGGTGAAGAAAGACTTGGTCAAGGAAGGGAAAATGCAAAAGAATTTTTAGAAGGAAATCCTGAACTTTTAAAGGAAATTGAACATAAAGTTAGACTTCATTATAATTTAATCCCAGAAGATGAAATCGAAGCTGAAAACACAGATGCAAAATCAGAAAATTTTTTAGAAGATAAATAGGTTGTGATTTTTTGAAATTACTCTATTTAACAGACACTCACATAAGAGGCACAAGCCCACAAAATAGACTTGATGATTACCAGGAGACTTTAAAGGAAAAACTAAGAGAGGTAGCAAGTATTATTAAAGAAGAAAAAATTGACTACGTCCTTCACGGAGGAGATCTCTTTGATAGACCTGATGTCTCTGTAAGCATAGTCTCTGATTTTGCAAAAATTTTCCAAAGTTTTGGAGTACCAATTTATATTATTAGTGGCAATCACGATATTTTTGGTCACAATCCTGATACTCTTGATAGAACTATGCTTGGTCTTCTTTGTAATTTAGGTGTCATGAACTTAGTCAATTACAAAAAAATCATTTTAGAAAAGGATATTAGGGTGCAGCTTACTGGTTCACCCTATGTGTATTCCATGGACGAAGCTTCCAATAGGGAAAATTATATTTTAGATGAAGTGGATAATACTTGCAAGTACTCAATCCACATGACCCATGGGTTCTTAATTGACAAACCTTTTTTAAAAGAGGTTTCACATACTTTAATAGAGGACATAAGAAGCACTAAGGCAGATATAACTCTTGGTGGACATTATCATTTTGGCTTTAAGACAGTTGAGCTAGACAATAAATATTTTGTAAATCCTGGTGCCTTAATAAGAATTTCAAATTCAAAAGCTGAAATCAATAGAAGACCAAAGGTAAATATCATAAGTTTAGCTGATGAAATAAAAATTGAAGACAGATTTTTAAAATGTGCTAAGCCAGGCGAAGAAGTTTTAGATAGGTCTGAAATGGAAAGACATCAATTTAAGGGAATAAAGCTTGCTGAATTTAAGGAAAGTATTGATGCAACTACAAACTATAATAGTTTAGATATTTTTGATTTGCTTTTAAAAATTTCTAAAAGTGAAAATATAACTGAAGAAGTAAAAAAGGAAGCTTTAAAGAGAGTTGAAGAAGCTCAAATTAATGGAGTTAGTTATTTATGATTTATATAAAGACAATTGAACTTCAAAATTTTCAATCTCATGAATACACAGAGATGGAATTTGACCGAGGACTAAATGTAATCCTCGGCAATTCTGATGTGGGAAAAACTGCAATTTTAAGAGCAATAAAGTGGGCTCTTTACAATGAACCTAAGGGTGATTATTTTATTAGACAAGGGGAGAAGGAGGTCTCAGTAAAAGTTACTTTCTCCAATGGCGTTGTAGTTGAGAGAGCGAAAACTCCATCGAAAAATTCATACTTTCTTGTAGATTCTTCAGGAAATGAAATGAGATTTGAAGGATTTGGTATTGATGTGCCAAAGGAAATCACTGATGCCACTAATATGTATAAGGTTCCCTTAGACAATTCAAACAATAAAACTATTTTAAATATAGCTGAGCAATTAGATGGCCCTTTTTTATTAAATGAACAGGCATCACTTAGGGCTTCTGCTATTGGAAGATTAATTGGCGTCAATTATGTAGATGATGCTCTCAGAAATGTAGTTAGGGATAATAAGAGAACTAATCAAGAAATTGTTGAATTGAGAAAAAATAGGGACGACCTTAAAGAACAATTAGATGAATTTTCTTATATCAAAGATTATAAAGAAAAGTACGAAAAAATTACAAGAATTAGAAATAAAATAAAAGATTTACAGGACAGACTCGATTTTTGTTTTAAATTAAAAGCAAATCTTGATAAAAATAAAATTGAGCTAGAAGAAATTTTTAATTTAGTTGAAAAGTTTAAAAATTTAAATCAACTAGAGATAATAATTCCTAATTTGGAAAATTCTCTTTTAAAGAAAAATAATTTTGAAAATTATTTAGAAAAAATCGTAAAAACTGATAGAGAGATTGATTTAATAAAAAATAATTTGGATAAACTTAAATCTTTGGATGACTTATCTTTAAGGGTTTCAAAAATTAATGAAAATAAAAATTCTCTCTCTACTTATGAAAATTTATACGATAAATACAAAAAAAATATTAGAGAACTTTCAGAAGTGAATAGTGATTTAAAAAATTATAAAAATAATGATGAAATTCAAAGGATTTCTGAAAATTTAGAAAATAAAATGGATTTTTATTCAAAAATTTATGGATACAGAGCTGATTTAAATAATATCGATTCTAAGCTTGCTTTAGGTAATAATTACATAAAAAATTTTGACAATAATGAAAAAATTGATTTTATTTCAAAAAGTATTGAAGATAAATCCAAGAATCTAAAAAAACTAAAGGATATTAAGGAAAATTTTAAGGATTTATCTCTTAAAATTTTTGAAACAAATAATGAATTAAAAAAATTAGATGAAAATATAAAAGATTGCACTGCATCTTATGAAAAGACGATTCTTGATGTGGGGGTTTGTCCTTTCTGTTACAGTAAAATCGATGACGAGTCAATTGAACACATTAAGTACCACTTGAGGAATGATTAAATGAATTACGAAGAAAATTTAAAAAATTTAAAGGATCAACTAGACAGATTAAAAAGTATGAAATATAAATCTGAAGCTAGACTTGAACAGTTAAACTCACAAAAAAAAGAAATTCTTGCTGAAATTGAAAAGCTTGGCATTAAGCCAGAAGACCTTGAAAGTGAAATTTCTAATTTAAAAAATGAAATTGACAAACTTTTTGACGAAGCCAACAATTTAATGCCTAGGTTGTGATATTTTTGGACTTAAAAGAACTTGATTTAAAATTAAATCAACTTAATAAGAAAATCTTAAGCGATGAGGGAAAAATAGAAATATTATCAGAGCAATTAGAAAAAACAGAAAAAGTTTTAAAGGATAGGGAAAACTACAGCGATATTCTCACACAAGTTTCTCTCTTATTCCAAAAGACTTCTGAATTTGCTAGGGAACAATCAAAAAGACAAATTGAGGATACTGTGACAAAATGTCTGCAATTTATTTTTGAAACAGATATTGAATTTTTAATTGAACTTTCAGAAGCAAGATCTGTTCCTGTAGCTGAATTTTTTGTGCAAAGCAATTACCCTGAAGGCTATAGTGTAAAAACTAAGCCTGAAATAGCAAGAGGTGGTGGAGTAGTCGATATTATTTCCCTAGCCCTTCGCATTGCCTTTTTGCAGTTAAATCAGCCAAAATTATCTGGACCACTAATACTAGATGAACCAGGAAAACATGTGAGCAATGATTATGTTTTTAACTTGGGAGAATTTCTTAAAAAATCCTCAAATTTATTTGACAGACAGATAATTATGGTCACTCACAATCCTTATCTTTCTCAAATTTGTGACAAAGCTTTTCAAGTGAAAAATAAGAGGGGAATAAGCGAGGTAAGTGTATACAATCAGTAATTTTTTCTTGACTTTAGCAAGTAAAATTGTTAATATATTAGTGAAAATATGAATTGTTCATATATTACTTTTTATTACTTATAAAGTCAGGAGGATAAAATGATTTACGACTCAAAAATAAAGAGCAAAGAAGTAGACGGGTTATTTGAAGCTATTTTGCTTTTGGAAAATTTAGAGGAATGTTATAGATTCTTTGAAGATATTTGCACAGTTAAGGAATTGCAAGCAATAGCTCAAAGATTACAAGTTGTTAAATTACTTGTAAAAAATAAAACTTATCATCAAATTGAAGGTGAAACTGGGGCTTCAACAGCAACTATTTCCAGAATTAATAGATCTCTAAATTACGGAGCTGATGGCTATAAATTAGTTTTAACTAGATTAAATATAATAGATGAAGACGAAGAAAAAGAATAAGGGGCGACCTTATTCTTTTTTAAATGCTTATATTTATTGTTTTGTAATTTGTGTAAGTTACAAGTCCAGGCTTCTTTGCAGGATGCCTCTTTACATACATTTTAAAGGTATAGTCCACTGGAATGTTTTGTGATTTTGAAAGAGAGCTATACTTAGCTGCGAGTTTTGCAGCTGTTAAAAGAGAATTATTTGTAAAATCTTTGTTGTTATTTTTTAGGATTACATGAGATCCTGGTGCGTCCTTAACATGGAACCATAGGTCATTTTTTTTCGCCTTTTTATGCGTCAAGTAGTCGTTCTGTCTATTATTTTTTCCTACATAAATATCAAAGCCATCCTCAGTCTTTACTGTAATAAAACTTTCATCAGAATCTTTTTTCTTTTTATTATTTTTCTTTTTCTTCTTTAAGTATCCTTCTTTTTCCAATTCTTCATAGATTTCATCAATTTCATCTGGCCTTTCAGCAAAGTCTATATTAAGTAAAATTGATTCTAAATAAGAAATTTCTGATTTGCCAATTTCAATTTGTTCAGTCAAAAATGTTGCCGCATTTTTTAGTTTGGAGTACTTTTTATAATATTTAGCAGCATTAGATGGTCCATCTAAAGTTGAATCTAGTGGAATTTTTATTTCGTCCATATTATTATAGAAATTTTCAACAGTAACTGAATCAGCACCTTTTTCAATTTTATAAAAGTTAGAAGATATTAAATCTGCATAAATCTTAAATTTCTCTCTATTTAAAGCCACATTTAATTCATTTGCTTGGTTTGAAAGTTTTCTGTTTAGTTTTTCTATATTTTTCTTTACAAGTTTTTTTAGGTCTTTACTCTTTGAGCCAAGGCTATCTCTTAAAAATTTAGAATTATAAAATTCTTCAAGTAGGGAAGAGATGCTTTCTACTTTAATTTTTTCCTTATCATTTAGACTTTCTAAGTCAATAGAGTAGAAGTCTTTAAATAAATCTTCTCTATAAATTTTTATTGGGCTAAAATCATTTTCTT